>Ga0116228_10005448_pt1 | contig 11354 bp, 4 predicted proteins | sample S1TSphfallax_2_FD_89694 | JGI IMG/M metagenome (GOLD analysis project Ga0116228, IMG submission 89694) | Host-associated microbial communities from peat moss isolated from Minnesota, USA - S1T2_Fc - Sphagnum fallax MG | ecosystem: Host-associated > Plants > Peat moss > Unclassified | place: USA...
ATACTTATATTAAAATTAGAATATAGTTATCCTACTTTGTTCTTGGTTCTTCAGGTATGTGGTCATGAGTTCTAAGCTGCCTGCAAGGTCGAACATGAAAAATAAAATGAAAAACATTTTACCCACCCCCAATGAACTGTGCAGTCCTATAAAGACTGCATTGACACCCAGAAACTTGGTAGGGGAGTGTTTAATGTCCTCCGCCCCAACACCCTTAACAACTAGCTAAACTGCAAACTTGGTAGGGGATGTGAACTTAGCATCCTCCACCACACACTCCTAACAACTAGTTAGGGGTGTCACACGGTGGTGGTCGGTTCCATCCATTGTCTCCTGGCTCATACAATAAGCTGATGAACTTTTAGTTCATATAATATTGCAAAAGGAGAGGAGGTACTTTGATAAAGTAACATCATATAGGTTGAATGGGTACCGGGTCCTGATCGTAATCTTGTCGAAGAACCACTACAGTTTCAGAGACCTAATATCTGACCAATCTTGTGTACCCCAGCCTTTGCTACCATATATAGCATAGGATCGGTCTAACTTGTTCCACTGACATGCTTTTTACCAAGTGCAGATTGAACTGTAAACGTCAGAGGTTCCAATTAATGTATCAGATGCTGAATTCAGGATAGGGTTGAAACAACCTCTCCTGAGTGGAGCCATGTCAAAACTTGGGAAGTGTCTGCATGTCAGTAGTTGTGATACAGAAAATTGTCCAGGCTAAATTGTGAAACTGTATATATTCCTTTCAGATGTTCATTCACCTGTGTTTGTCACGAGGGCTGGATAGGTAACACCGCAGTAAACAATGAGGAAATTGCAAAGTACACATGAAGGAACCAGGTTCTACATCAGTACTTGCACTAGTTGTGGTCTGTTTCATGTGAGTACTAGGTCTACATTGGTTGTGCATAAGGGCATTGGGCACTGGAATACTTTTGTCATATATGTTATTAGTCTTCAATGATCTAAAGCATTACTTGAATTGGATCGGCACACTTTCTGTGTGATCACTCCACTTGATCAGGTTATCTGACAAAAGCAAGAAGGATCAGGGTAAAGGCGGGGGGGGGCAGGGGATTTCAGCGAAATTTCACACCCGGAGCTCTAAAAGAGCGCAACACTTGCATGGTACCTAGCTGGAGGGCTGACAAGATTAATCAGGTTGATAATCTATGGCAGGTCCAATAAACAATTATCTTAAATTGAGAGAACCAAGCAAGATAGGGAAAATGTTAATTCCGCCTAAGATTGTAAATGCTGTCAGTACAAAACGTACTGCTGCGATTTTTTTCCTCAGTCTGCCCTCTGCCCCCGTTTGTTTTTACCTTGTGATACCTAAACACGACACGTTTTGTACTGACAACAATCTTAGGCCGATTTAACATCTTTCACAAGATAGTGGCAACAACATAAACTATGACCAGGTTGGATCTTGGTAGAATATTTGGGGCTGTGTTGTTCATTTAATCTGTTAACTACACCATAAATTATTGTGTTTATAGAATGCTCAAACAAAAGGTGAGGACAACACCAAGTTGACTAAGACAATGGACATAACATTCTCTACATCTATCGTCAAATCAATGATGGCCAACATAAACTACCTCAAATATTTAGCTCGTTTTCAAAACCTCATACTCTCAAACTGAAACTATGAACTTAATCCAAGAATCGAATTCAAACATGCTAAACCTGCCATAAAATACCCCTCGATGGGAAGCTTTTCTTTTCCACACATAAAATTTAGATGCCAAATGATAAGCCCCAATGACTATATCAAAACCACATGGATTCTAAGTTAGGACTCATTTTATCTTTTGATTATTTCCCTGGTCATAAAATTCCTACTTAAATACCCCTTATATGTGGAATGCCCCAGTGTTGCACTTCGTCTCTTCCGTCAACTAGGGGTTAGGACTAGAGTTGTGGGGGTATGTTTTTTTTTATATATCCTCAAGTGGGGATATATAACTTTTCAGTTTATTTACCCATCAAGTAAAGAGTATAATAAGAAAGTCAAAAATTTCCATCAAATTAGAGTTTGGCTATACAAAAATTAAATTTTTCTAGTAGATAATTAGGATTTGAGTAACCCCTTTCATATACCCATGTTATTTTTTATTTAATTTGAAATGCTTAACAATGCAAGAATCAAAGTGTTTGATTTGTATTTAACGACAAATATACACAAACTAATACATTTTCATCCTCCCTATTTTTTGTTGTCATCTCAATTTTATCCCATAGAGTTTGCCCAAAGTTTTTCCCTTTTCACTTGTATAGTTGGGCCAAAGGGAAAAACACTAGATCTTCAAATAAATCTTTTTATTATGGGGATATTTTCAAGTCTTTTTTTGGTGATGGGTCATTCAAGATGGTTCATTGAAAAATAAATAAAATTGTAATTGTAATTTTTTGTTTAAAACAACAACTTTGGACACACCCCATCTATTTCATAGAACCAACAAAGTTTAGGATATAGGTCATATTTACCTTAATTGTTTTTATATTGGTTGTGACCAGCTTACACCAAGCATGGCCATTGTATTTTCTATCTATGCCTTACATCATTTGGGAAGGGTTTTGAGTGGTCAAAAGTATTGGCGATAATTTAAACAAGACATCCGCATCAGAAGCAATTAATAAGAATTGGACTTTTTGCAAAAGGATCTTGTCATAATCCAAAGTCCACAATTCGTTCGAAGTTTGTCCTAGCAACACCATCATGTGTAAGCAAGAGACAATAGATTAAATACTCCCCACAGGGGTGGATGGCTCTGACGACACAAAGGCATCAAATTGAAAAATACCTTTCGGCAATTTTGTTGACAAAAGAAGGGGTGTTAAGTCCTCACCCAAAGGGGAATCAAATAATTCAATGAGTATAGAAAATGCAAGATCATCAAAACATTGAAGGAAAGTGTCGTCAACTTTGAGTTATTGCTTCACAGTCTTGACCATAAAACTTACGGTTCTTGTCGTAAGGATGGTTTTTTTAAGAATTATGAGCCAAGCTATCACCAACAATGCAATAATGGCCACAACCAACCACCCATTGTCTCCTTTGCAAAGAGGTTGTAAGAATTTAGTACAAAGAAACAGAAACAAAGTTATTAGAATCATACGAAACATCATTAGATATATGTAAAAAACTTGGCTGAAAAATAAACATAGTGCACAGACAATGTTTAGAAACAACCATCATCCCTAAATCGTCTACCATGATGGTGAGGTCTAAACGTCTAGGAACATGAAATGTTGCCATGTTACAAAGGGCATAGAAATAATAGTGAAAGAACCCAAAGGGATTTGAACTAACAAAAGCAAAATCAAACACTAAGGAAAAATTTGAAGGGTTTGGAGGAAGAGAAGGAGGAACCGGGGAAATATAATCCAAGCAAGGAGCGAGATGAATATGAAATTGGACAAAGCACAATAGTAATGAAAACCACAAACAAGAAAGTTAGGCAATGTAGTAACAAGCGTCCAACTAAAATTGTAAAAACTCATGTGCTTGTAGCCAAAGATAATGTTTGTTGATGGAATATGGTGCTAAGAATAATATTTGGGATGGGGATATCACTTTGAAAGTTAAATGGAGACCCAACCTAAAATTTCTACAAATTGTGATACATTATGTCAATTACATAAATGTGGTGCATGCTTGGAAATAAATGGAAAAATGAGGGAAAATGTAGAGAGTTGTTAGAAAACAAAATTATCTTTCATTCAAGAAAAATCAACTTTTGGAAGGACAAATGAATGAGAAAAAGGAATGAGCAAACACCAAAAAACTTTGAAAAATCAATGGCAATAAAACATTAAGAGAACAAGAATATCATATTGGAATTTGTAGTTGGGTTAACATAAACAAGGTTGATGTCTATATAATGTGCAGAAATCCAAAAACAAAATGCTACAAAAAGAAGGGATGGAAAAGGGCATAATGTGATAAGGTAATAGCCTCATGCAAATAGGTGGAGGATAGCAATTACATCCAAGGTTAGAAGAAGCACATTGGAACATGGCAATAAATGTTAGATCAATGATAAGATATGTAGTCCATATTATGTATTAGTCAAATCATGTGAAATATTTTTGTGACAAGATCTTAATAGGAAAAACGAAACTAGAGGCAATAATTATTAGGCACAAGTGGAACATGTTGCAAAAAGGATTTAATTAATGTTTGTAATATTAGATTCCATCATGTGTCAGGAATTATGGGAAATGTTTTCCAGAAAACAAACTACATTATCTTGAGGAAGCGACATTCCCAACAACTTTCATATTTCAACAAAAATCAACAGAATAGCACACATAAGAATTCATCATTATTCATGTGAATGTTAGAATTAAATAAAATTTACATTAAATTCATGAAAAGGTAAAAGAACATTGGAATTTGTAATGTCATTTCTAAATTGGTGGAAAGGAAAACACCACAAGAAATCCCAACTTTTTTGACTAGGAATTTTGGTCCAGAAAACCCTCCATATGGTTTTTTTGCCCCCATGTCCAACTTGACCAAAATGCCAATTTAGACCTAAATGGTCGAGTATGAACAAGTCAATTTAGACCCGACCATTTTGATTTGGTTTTTTTGGTTGGTCTTTTTGAATGGGTTTGTTTTACTAGGTTATTTTTAGTAAACCACCATGACAATAATATAATTTGGGCAACAACCAAACATATATATATTATTTTAATTAAAATTAATATGAAAATACTAATTAATTAATTACCCTACCTACCTTATCCTACCCTAAACCACCTACCCACCGACCTAATTAATAAACCTAATAATTAATGTTAAATTTTATTTATTTATTTACCTACCAACCCTATGTCTTAGGCCTAGGCTAGGCCACCTAACTTAGCCACTTAGGCTAGGCCAAGCCCCCTAGGTTAGGCCCCTAAGCTAGGCCAAATAGCCTAAGGTAGGTGGTCTACTAGGCTTTGCAACATAGGCTACCTAATTAGGTCACCCAAGTCAAGGTAACTTAGGTTGTAAGTGTGGGGACTTAAACTCCTCACCTCCACATTAAGGAGTCAAATCTTTAACCATTGCACCACCACCCCATAAGGTGATTCTTTATTGATAACATATTGTAATAAACATGATTTTGAACTAACATATTGTAATCAACTTCCATAAATTTTTATCAACATATTGCACTAAATGAACTTAAATTGTTTTACATTACTTACATAAATAGGTAGGTTATAGATAGGTTAGCCTAGGTAAGTAAAAGGTACCTATTAATCAATGCATGTACTTAAGTAACATGTAGGTTATAGTCTATTAAGCCTTATAGGTAATTACCTATGCCTATGTAGGTACCTACTAGCCTATAATTAATAGATCTACCCTAAGCATACTAAGTAGGTAGCCTAGCCTATTAAGTAGGTCTAAGGTTAAGCTACCTACCTAATATTAAACTAGGATACCTACCTAGTAAACCTAGGTGGCCTAGCTTAGGTTAGCTACATACCTACCTAATAGGCCTAAGTGGCCTAGGTAGCCTAGGTTAGGTTACATACCTACCTAATAGGCCTAATAGGCCTAAGTGGCCTAAGTAGCTTAGGTTAGGTTACATACCTACCTAGTAGGCCTAGGTTAGGCTACTTAAGTTATGTATTTACTTAAATAGCCTAAGTGAAACTACGTACCTACATAGTAGGCCTAGGTTAAGCTACATACCTACCTAGTAGGCCTAGGTTAAACTACCTACCTAGTAGGTTTAGGTTAAACTACTTACCTTGTAGGCCTAAGTGGCTTAAGCTAGGCTACATACATACCTAGTAGGTTTAAGTGACATAGGTTAACCTAATTACCTTGTAGGCCTAAATGGCTTATGTTGTGTATGTAGCTACCAAGTAGACCTTGATGCCTAGGTTAAGCTACCTTATACCTAGTAGGCTTAGGTGGTTTAAACTACTTACCTAACTAGTAAAATAGACTACCTACCTACTAGGCCTAAATGGCCTATGTTATTTATTTAATAGGCTTAAACTACATTCCTATAGTAGGCTTCCGCTAGTAAGCTACGTACATGGCTAATAAGTCTACCTAGTAAGCTTACTTAGTTTTAAACTACATCCTAGATAACCTACTATGTTGGTTTAAGCTAGGCTACTATTTAGGTTATTACTTAACAAACAGCCTACTAGCCTATTAATTATGCTAGATTAGATAGGTAATCTAGGCCTAGTTTAACCTACTAGTTATGTTAGGTTATGTAGGTAGCCTAAGCTTAATAAGTAAACTAAATCATCAAATGAGTATGAGTCATTTGATTAAGTGTCAAATCATAATGATCAATTTGAGTAAGGGTCAAATCAGGATGGTCAATTTGACTAAGCCATCATGGCCATTTTGATGGACATTTGTCCATTTTGACCAGATCTTCAATTGACACTTGGTAAAAAAAATCACATTAGTCAAATGTAACATGTGTTTTTCATGCCACAAACCTTCAGTCAAAATGAACATACCCTTTGGTCAATGTGGACATTTCGATCAAATTGGGTTTCTGAAAAGCTCCGTTTTTTTGTAGTGAAAAGAATTTTAGAAAGGTTGGAGATATGTATTATGGAATGGAACTTGTTATAAGCAAAGAATTGAAATATGTACTCTTGAAAATGTGTACATTTTTTCACAAACATTTATGGGCCTTGAAGAAATCCCTTGAAATTTGGTATGCATCATTGGTGGCAAATTTTATTTGTAGCAAAGAGGTCAAATTAGGTTAATAGCCATAAGAAAAGTCTTTTGACTCGGCCACAAGTTACTAATAAACTTTAAACATGATGGCAACATCGTGTTTGAAATATTGAAAAATTGATCAAATCAATACTGGGAGGGAAATTACCAACCTTTGGCCCAATGTGTATGTGTGTATTAATATCTTGATGTGAGTTTTGTGGAAATCAAATATTCACCCTCACAATGTACAAGATTCAAAACGAAAATGTTTATTCATTAACATCACTTTCTATTACACATAAAACAAAATTAAGGACAACAATGCAATGTTAGTGGCATTCATTATCATGATGGACAATTACAATTATAGTTAGTTATCAGAGTTATGATTCATAGAAATGGTGATAAGCAAGGTTGGTGAGATCCACTATGTTAAAGAAAGATATATTGAAAAATGAATTATGCCACAAAAATTTTGAAATTCATTAACAAAACACTGAAAATTATAAAAACATAAAATTAACAAGGTTAAATTTCACTTCAAAAGTGGCTTTTAAATGATGACTCAACATATAAAAATATATGGAATAAATATGAATATAATAGTTGCAATAGAGATATGCAAATTCAATGTATTTCAAAATAATGTTATTAAAAGAATAAACATCTAATTTTGAATATTTGGTTCTAATTATGATTTATAAATATTAATAAAATCTTAATTACTTTTTTATTTTTCCAAATAATATATATTTTTATTTGTATATCTATAAATATGTGTGTTCGAAACTACAAAAGAAGATACTAGATGACATATCTTGTAACACATGCTAAAGTTTGTAGAAAGGGAACATCTATTGTCTTTAGTCAAATGTTAGGGTTCAATATAGAGAAATTACAATTTTAGATGCAAGAAAAAGGTGTTGCTCAAGAGTAATTCAGAATTCCAAAACAAAGAAAACAAAAGTAGAGTTTCCAGTGGACAGATCCTAAGCAATGAATATGCAATATCAAGATGTCGGCCAAGAAAAAGTTGCAGTTGACAAAGGATATGCAACACACCTCTTTTTCACAATGGGTGATCAGGTTGAAGAGGCAATAACAAAATTTTAAGAATGTAATAAATTACAAAATGCAATTTGTTGGTTTTTAGTAGAAAAACCCATTGATAATTTGTTTTGGAGGCCCAAAAGTGCTACAATTTGTTCTCTATTGCACATTAAAACTTCCTAGAACAAGTTGAGGGGATCTAAGTTGTGTCCATTTGGCCCTACAATAAGTATGAACGAAAAGATGTTTCTTAAGTGAAAAGGAGATGGAATTGTGCTTGAAATCACACTTCCAAGCTTGGTTTTTTGAAAAAGGTGTGTTGCAAACCCTAATTTCTTACTTGAAATTTTCAGATATATATTCATTGTGTTCTTATTCTTGTAGGAGGTGGGGGACACACAAACAACACAACAACCTGAAGTAAGCTTATAAACTTTTTCAATTTCATGTTTTCATTTTTTCTCTTTCAAGCTTTTTGTTTTATGTTTGTTTACTTTGAGTTTTTGTACAATTTCAAGTTTTATAGATTTTTAAGTTGCATAGGATTTTGATGAAAACAAAAAATTTTGCCTTGGCCTCTTTTAAAGCTCTTGAGCTCCAAGCTTGGGAGTTTTAAGAAAGGTCGAAGCAGATTTTCTTGTGCTTGGCCTCCAACTTTTAATGCCAAAAGTTGGAGGCTAAGTGCAATTTTTTTTGCTTCGGCCTTTCTTGGAGCTTCCGAGCTTGAAGTGCCAAGGTAATTTTTTTTGTGTTTGGCCTCTAACTTTTGGTGCTTAAAGTTCGAGGCTGAATGTAAAAAAATTTGCACTTGGCATGTTTAAGATGTTTCAAGGAATGGCCAAGCGCAAAAAAAATGTTCTTGGCCTCCAACTTTTTGCACCAAAAGTTGGAGGCCAAACACATTTTTTTGCACTTAGCCTTTCATGGATCCCTCGAACATCTTGTTTGAAAACTCAATGAGAGGCCGAAGCAAATTTTTTTGTTCGGCCTCTCATGGAGCTCTTGAAAGCTTCATGCTTGGGGGCTCCATAAGAGGTTAAGCACAAAATATTTTTTGCTCAACCTCCAACTTTCAACACCAAAAGTTGGAGGTCGAACAAAAACATTTGCTTCGAACTTTCCTGAAAACAAGAGCTCCCAAGCTTGGAGCTTTCAAAAGTGTAAAAATTTCCTCAAATCAATTTCTTCAATGCAATTTTTGACTTTTATTTAACTTTCTTTCCATCATTTTTTATATTTTACAGAACCCTATTGAAACAAAGAGTCAATCTACAAAGGTATTTTTGATTCTCTATTTTTCATATTTTGTTTTCAAATTACGCATCTTACTTTCTCTCTCATTTAATTATCTCCTATAGGTTCCTCCATTTTTGGAAGGTGCTAAGTTGATTGGACAAAGGCTGTTGAAAGAAAATTTTAAGGATTTTCACTCTTCACAACTTTTCATGATATTCATGTTTTATATTTAAAAAATATTCTTCGAGTTAATTTTGTCCCCACTTGTTTGCAAGTGCAGAGCTTTGACTTGCTCGCAACAAGGTGCATATATGGATGTCCATGAATCTCAATTTGTGTCGGAAACCACCTCTACACAGGTACTTATTATCCAATGTTCTTTTGAAAGAATATTTACATCTTGTTCCTCTCTTGTTTATTGTTGTGAATTGTTTGCAACATAATTTAACTCCATCATGAACTTGTTTACTTAGGAGGTTGGCTTGACTTATGGGCCTTTTATGCAATTGGAGGCAATCAATACAAATAGAGACAAGGAAATCCTCCAAGTCTGGATGGAGCATAGGGTCAAGACAATCGAAATGCTAGAGATGCATAAAATTCATGCCAAAGCCAAGGCTCAAATGAACATACCACTCTACCACATGATATCCATGCCAATTGTGAAGCTAGCCTTTAAGATCAATGTGCTCAAAATGGAACATGCGTTCCAAATGGCCTATCAAAAAGGCAACAAAGCTTTCTATGTCTCTCCCACAAACTGGCACCCTGGGAGGAGGCATTTATTGTAAATCACATCCATGAGTGGGATGATCATTGGAAGGCTGCAAATGCATCATTTGAGGAAAGGTTGAACATGGATGAAGATCTACAAAGGTTCAATGGGAGAATGTTTTATGTGTGGGACAACAACCATTGGCTATAAGCACTACTATAGAACCTATCCCTAAACCACTATGCACTTCCACCCAAGTTAGGCCAAGTGGAAAGGAGCTCATCCAAACCACTAACCCATGGTTGTTAGATGGACCATTCCCACTTGACTGTGTGCATAGTGGATTCTCAGTGGAAATTGGTGGACTTGAATGGGTGGGAGTGGTGCATGGTGGAATCATAATGGACACCTTCCCATGGGTTCTAGATCACTCATGACTTCCACTAATTAAGAATCCACATGGGTGGAATGAAGTCTTTCCTAATCAATGTTGGGTGGATTGTCAAATGGAATAGGGACATGTTTTGTACTAGTGAAGCCTAGATGCCATATATATATGAGGTTCACCCGAATGACCTCTCTTGGCACATTACAGTGGATTCCATCATGCTAAATACAAAAGAAGGCCTTGTCCACCTCCTCACTGTAATGACAAATATGAACCAGTAAGATTGAAACTAAACACTATGGATTTCAAAATTTTAGTCCTTTCTTGCTATTTATTTTCTTTCAATTACTTGTTTTGTGCATTGAAATTGAAATTTGTAGTCAATTTTATTTCAACCCCCAGGTCTGTCAAATTTGATAACGTGAAGCCTAGTCTGGTGCATGATTTATTTTGCATCTAAAGCATTAGCATGATTCCATTGGTCTAGTTCAAGGATGTGTTCAATTTCAATGTCGACAAAAGATTTGAAAACAAAATAAGGAAGACTTGGTACTCTCTAACACAAGAAAATTTTCTTAACTGTACGTACAAGGTTTGATTCTTGCCCAATCTTTCCAATTGAATCTATTAATTTTTTTTTAATTACGACATGAAATTTACAAAAGTTTTTTCTTCTTGGTGTAGTGTGAGTTTCCAATTATAATGGACATCACCGTAAAGCTTTATTATGAGGAAACTCCAAATGAAAAATTGAAGTAACCTTCTAGATTGCATGCACTTATGGACAAGACGATGGATCAAGTTTGAAAGGATCATACTTCCACCTTCACAAAGCATTTGCCAATTTGCAACCCTGCTCTTGGTCCCGAGTTTTTGAAATAGATTTAGGTCCATTACAATATGCACTTGGAGCTAGAAATGTTCACCGAAAAGTTATAGATGCTAGCTTCTACATAGGTCATGAATGAGCAAAAGACATCTTGGTTGAAACTTTGGAACCAATCCAATGTGTTGAGCAAAATACCAAAATTTCCAGAACATGGATTCTTGAATGGAACTTTTGATAAGTGACTTCACAAGGCAACTCTCTAGTCTCAGGTAAATGTTTACCCATCCAAGGCTCTAAATTTCTTGTCCTTCAAGCGATTTGTAAACTGACATTCGACATATTGTAGTTGGAGGTGGAGGTGTAAAAATTATATTCTACCACTATTGCTGATCTTTCCATTCAACTTTTGGAGTTTAAA
>Ga0116228_10005449_pt1 | contig 11352 bp, 11 predicted proteins | sample S1TSphfallax_2_FD_89694 | JGI IMG/M metagenome (GOLD analysis project Ga0116228, IMG submission 89694) | Host-associated microbial communities from peat moss isolated from Minnesota, USA - S1T2_Fc - Sphagnum fallax MG | ecosystem: Host-associated > Plants > Peat moss > Unclassified | place...
GGAGCCGGCGCACCTTTGCCGGCTAGCCCGCGACGATCACGACGAGCCGGTCGCGGTCGTTTTCCATCATCGCCAGCAGCGTGTTGACCGCCTCCATCCCGTACTGGTCGGCCGAGGAGAGCGCGCCGCCGCCGCTTTCGGTCAGCGCATAGGCCTCGTCGATGAACAGCACCCCGTCCAGCGCCTCCTTCACCTTGTCCTTCATCAGCTGGCCGGCCTCGCCGATGAAGCGCCCGACCAGGTCGACGCGGCCGACCTCGACGCAATGGCCGCGCTTGAGCAGCCCGACCGCCTTGAACAATTTGCCGATTTTTCGCGCCACGATGGTCTTGCCGGTCCCCGGCGGCCCGGTGAAGACCAGATGCAGGCTGATCTTCTGCAACGGAATGTCGCGGTCCCGGCGCACGGCGATGACCCGGCCAAGCGCCAGCAGCTCATTGAGCTGCTGCTTGATGTCGTACATGCCGACCAGCGCATTGATCTCGGCCAGCACCTCGTCGAGCACCGGGTTGCGTTCGGGCTTTTTCTTGATCTCGATGCGCGCGGGACCGCTATTCAAACCGGACATGAATTTTTTCTCCTGACGTCGCGAAATACCGATGGTTTTTTGAGTTTTGCAGGGATTTGTCGCAGAATTTTAATAGGCTGGCAAAATAAGTTTTCACTAACAAAAAACCTGACTTTTCCACGAACAGGGATCACAAAGGCAATGGGAGGCTGGGAATATGGCGATGCAATCCGATAAAGCGGCGAAGGGGGCCGGGGCCGGCGCCCGTGCGGGCGGCGCCAAACGCGGCCGCCCGGCTTTGCTGGCCGCCGCGGCAGCCGTGGTGGTGGCGCTGGCCGTCGCGGTCACGCATCATAGCGCCCCGTCCGGGCCGCCGCAGCTGCAGCCGGCGCCGCGCGCCGAACTGGCGGCGCTGACCGTCACGCTCGACCCCGCGCATGCGACGCAAATGGCCGCCGACGCGCAGAGCTGCAAAGTCCCGATGGCCGAGGTCAAACTCTGGCATGATGCAGGGGCGGCGGATTCCGTCATCCAGCTGCGCTCCGGCGGCTACGTCTCGCCTGCCTTCAGGCTCACCACTACACCCCAGCTGATCGCTGTCCCCTATCCGGCCGCCTATTCCGTCGGCGCCGGCACCTTCACCCTGCTGGGCCAGGCCCAGGCGGTGGAATTTTCACTCAACCCCGTCACCGCCTTTGCCAATTTGAATGGGGCTGCTTCAATCAACGTCGTCTGGACCCCTGGGAATCCGTGCCAATGAACAACACCCGGCGCAGTCTGCTTTTCGGCGCGCTCGGCCTGCTGGGCCTGGCCATCGTCATGGTGCTGGCCGGTGCCGCCTCCGGCCATGTCGGCGGCTGGCTGACGGCATCCGGGGCCGCCATCATCACCTTCCTGCAGGCCATCGCCGCCTGGCTGGCCTGGCTCGGCGTCATCGCCACTATCCTCTGCCTGGCCTTCATAGGGCTCTGCCTGTACGGCGCTTGGCCGGCGCCCAGCCTCGCCGGCGTGCCGATGCTGCGCGCCGAACGCCCGGCGATGCGCGCGCTGCGCCGCCGCCTCGCCCCCGACACAATGAGAAAGACCGACGTCGCCGAGGCTCTGAAAGACATCTCCGCCATGGTCGGCCTGACCAGTGTCAAGCAGGAAATCAACCTGCTGCTGGGAATGATCGACGTGCAGCAAAGGAAGCGCGGGACCGGGGCAAAGGTCGCGCCGATGAATCTGCACATGGTCTTCACCGGCCCGCCAGGGGTGGGCAAGACGGTCGCGGCGCGCACTTTGGGGGATATCTACGCCAGCACCGGAATCCTTAAACGCGGTCACGTGGTGGAAGTCGACCGGGCCGAACTCGTCGCCGGGTTCATCGGCCAGACCGCGATGAAGACCGCGGAGGTCTGCCGCCGCGCGCTGGACGGCGTACTGCTGATCGACGAGGCCTATGAACTGGCGCCGAAGGACAATGCGGACGGGTTCGGCCAGGAGGCGATCAACACGCTGCTGAAATTCATGGAAGACCATCGCGACCGGATCGCGGTGATCGTCGCCGGCTACCCTAACGACATGCGGCGGTTTCTGGAATCCAATCCGGGCCTCTCCGGCCGCTTCGCCAAGCATATCGAGTTCCCGCCTTTCACCGATGACGAATTACTGTCGATCTTCGAAGAGCAGATGACGGCCTTGCATCAAAACTTGCCGGATGACTGGACAAAAATCGTCCGCCCCTGGGTGCGGGATTTTCGGACCCGGGAGAACTGGTCGAATGCCCGCAGCATCCGCAATTTCGTCCAGCGCGTGATGGAAGCGCAGGCCGCGCGGATCTCGCAGCAAGGCCAAGCGGACTTGAACGCCATCGAGCGCGAGGATCTGCGCCTCGCCATCGAACGGATGGGGTGACGGATATGGCAGCGCGCGGCAGCGTTTTCAGACGTCTAGGTTTCGCCCATGACCGGATGTTCGCCACCTTCCCGCCCTACCGCGCCGCCGCCTATGCGGCCGCCCCGGCGCTGCTGGTCGCGGCACTCGGCTTCTGGATGATGCCCGGCGAGACGATCGGCAAGCCGGTCCAGCCGAGCAATAGCGGCGGCGCCGCCAGCAGCCAGCAACAACCTCCCGCGAACAACCAGGCGCCCGCCAACACCCCGGCCACCGGCGACTACGCCACCTGCGGCAACGCCGATAACGGCATTTCGACCGATGCAGCGAACGCCGCACTCGCCGCCTGCCAGCGGATCCAGAACGGCACCGCGCAAGGCTCGGGTTCGCTCTCGCCGGCCGCGGTCCTCGACCGCGAGGGCGAGGTGGATCAGGTCCTCGGCAATGACGCCGCCGGGCTGGACGACCTCAACCAGGCGATCACCGACGATCCGACGGTCGATCGGTTCTATCTGGCCCGCGCCTTCATCGAAAACGGCTTGGACAAATACGCCGACGCGATCAGCGATGCGGCACGCGCGATCACGATGACGCCTTCGGACTACATCGCACTCGGCCAGAAAGCCATGGCCGAAGCGTCTTCCGGCCAGCCTCAGGCCGCCATCTCGGACGCCGACGCCGCCCTCCAGCTCAACAGCAAATTCATCTTTGCCCAATCGGTGCGCGGCGCCGCCGAAGCCCAACAGCATGACAACGCCGACGCCATCCAGGATGAGACAACGTTTCTGAAGGCCTACCCGCAGGACTGGTACAGCCTTTACTGGCGCGGCTATGCCGAAGCCCATGTCGCGGGCGGCGAGGCGGCCGCTCAGGCCGATCTGAATGCCAGCCTGCAAGCCTGGTCGAGTAATCCGGCACCCTATGAACAGCTCGGCCTGCTGGCCTTCCGTCAGCAGGATTGGCAAGCCGTCATCACCAACGAAAACAGCGCGCTGCAGATCAACCCGAATGACGTGCTCGCCCTCACTGCGAAAAGCGGCGCCGAAATCCGCTTGCAGCAATTCCAGGCGGCGCAGACCGATGCGCAGGCCGCCTTGCGCCTGAACCCGGCCGGCGTGCCGCTCGCCGCGGCGCTGAAAAATCTCGGCGTGGCGGATATCGATCTCGGCGACCGCGCCGATGCGATCCAGGCGCTGACCCAGGCCCAGCAGATCGATCCGAACGACCCCAGCCTCAATGCCGACCTGCAGACCGCACAGCAAATGCAATGACACCGTCAGCGTTTCTCAAAGGAGAGTTTCGATGAGCATCATGGACCAACTGCGCAAACCACTTCAGCCCGTGCGGCTCGGCGCCGCCGCCGCCTTCGTGCTGGCGCCGCTGCTGAATGGCTGCGCCTTGCCGTCGACAGTGACGCAGCCGACCGTCGCCTCGGCCTGTCACCAGGCCGGCGGCGGCCTGAACGACACCGAACTTCTCGCCGTGTTGAGCGCCGCCGGCGGTGCTGCGCTGGGCTACTTCACGGACTCGCAAAACCGCGCCCAGGGCGTGCTGTTCGGCGCGACCGGCGGGGCTTTGTTCGGCGCTGCGATCGGCGCGCAGCTCGACGCGCAGGATTGCCAGGCGCTCACCGACCGGCTCGACCTCGCCTTGCAGACCGGCCAAGAGACCAGATTCGACGCCACCAGCGCCGATGTCCATGCGCGGATCGTCCCCTCGCGGCCCACCTATGAAACCGTCCAGTTCACCATCAAGCGCGCCCCCGGCGTCGCCCCGCCCAACGACCTGCATATCATCGGCCGGATCGGCTACGCCCGCGAAGATGCCAGCATTCTCAGCGCCCCCGGAACCTCGGACGCCACCGTGTTGGGCTCAGTGGCGGCGTCCGCCCCGGTGCGGATCGTCGGCTATCCGCGGCCCGGCTCAGCCTATGATCTGATTGCCGAAGGCGGCATCGCGGTCGGCTACGTTAAAAGCAGCGCGCTGACGACGATCCGCCCGGCAGGGATCGACCCCAGCGCGCCCGCGAATATCGAGACGGTGGCGCCAGTGCGCGCCAAACCCGATCTCGACGCCGATAGCGGCGACCCGGATGAGACCGAAGCCACCGCCACCATCCCCTGCCGCAGCGTCGCCGTAACGACCACGGCCAGCAGCGCCGGCGCCGCTCCCGCCACCAATTCCGCCAATGTGTGCCAAACCCCCGACGGGGCCTGGAACAAGCAGGATGCGCTCGCCGACCAGGGCGCTTGACGACCGCTTTCCGAGACATCCAACGATGAGGAATAATTCAAGTGATTGGCAGTCCACTGGTTATCGCCGAACAGGCACGCGCGCGGATGCAGGCCGTCCTGGGCAAGATCAAGCAAGGCGAGGATGTCGGCGCCAGCGGCCTGGTCAAGATCCTGCAAAACCCGAAGGCGGCCGATGTCATCATCACCGCCTGCGAAGTTAGCCCGGCGCACGGCACCGGAACCTTGCTGCTCCGCATCTTCCCTGACAGCAAAAACATCATTTCGCTGCGCACCAGCAATTTCTACGAAGGCACCCAGGATTTCGGCGGCGCGCAATATTGCCTGCCGCTGGCGCGCTCCTCCGGCCCTGAAATCCTGTCCTGGGTGAAATGGTGCCTGGCCGGCACAAGCGTCCGGCGGATCATGGTGCTGCCCTATCTGCCGGCCGATCCGCTGGTGGCCCTCGCGGTCCAGGAGATGACCGGCGCGCCCTTATGTACCTATGTCATGGACGACAAGAATGTCTGCGCCGAGGGGATCGATGACGCGCTGATGGCGCGGCTGGTGGAAAAATCCAGCCTCCGCCTGGTGATCTCGCCGGAAATGCGCGATGCCTACACGGCGAAATACGGCGCCAGCTTTTACGTCGTGCCGCCGCTGGTTCCTGAAACTTTGCTCAAACGCGCCCCCGTTCCCGCACCGGCTGGCGTGAACCCCAACCATGGCGTCCTGCTCGGCAATATGTGGGGGCAACGCTGGCTGGACATGCTACGCGCCTGCCTGCGCGGCACCGGCATTTCGGTGGACTGGTATTGCAACCAGAAACAGCCGGCCGGGCTGCGTTTCGACCGCACCGAAATGGCCGGCGACGGGATCATTTTTCACGAGCCGGTGCCGGAAACCGCCCTGCCGGATTTGCTCGCCCGCTACCCATTCGCGCTGGTGCCGACCGACACGCTGGACGGCTCCAGCCCGCCCAGCGTGCGCGCGATCGCCGAGCTCAGCCTGCCGAGCCGGATTCCCACGATGGTCGCGATGGCGCATCTGCCGGTGCTGGTGGTGGGCAGCCCGTCCACCTGCGCCGCGCGCTTCGTCAGCCGGTTCGAATTGGGCGAGGTGGTCCCCTACGAAACCGCCGCCATCGCCGCCGCAATCGCCCGGCTGAACGCCCCGGAAACCCAGAGCGCGATCCGCGGCCGCGCCGCGCACCTCGCCGGCCAGCTCACCGTCGAGGGCAGCGCCGATTGGATCTGGGAGTCGCTCCAGCAGGGAAAGCCGTGCGACAACCGTTTCGACATGATCAACCTGCCGCTTCATTCGGCATAGAGGGGAGCACGCGCAGATGACCGCAATATCCGGCGAGGCGGTGTTCGACCGCATCGCGCAGACCCAGCAACTGATCGGCGAGCTGGAACCCATCCTGCAAAGCCTGATGATGAATGACAGCACGATGATCGACGGGCTGGCGCAGATGCTGGCCACCATGCAGCACATGCAGCACCGCAACGAGGCGCTGATCGCCGATCTCGCCGCGGACATCCGCGATTTAAACGCCAAACTGCACCAGCTCACCACCGCGACGGCGCCGCCCGCCTCCCCCGCCGCCGGCTTCGATGCCGCCGATCCCGAAATCGGCCTGCTCGGCGCATTGCTGCCCTTGCTGCCAAACCCGGTCGTCCTCGATGTCGGCGCCAATACCGGCCAGGTCGCGGCCGCGCTGGCGGAATCCGGCTTCGAGGTCTTCGCCTTCGAACCTTTCCCCGCGAGCTACGCCGCACTCGAGGCGGCCTCTTCCGCCATGCCGGACCGGCTGCACGCCTTCCCCTTCGCGGTCGGCGCCAAGGACGGCCCGGTGCAGCTACTTTTGGCGGCCGACCTCACCGGCGCCGGCACCTACGACATTTCCTTGTTCCACAGCACGGTCCCGCACCCGATGCTGGAAGACGTCAATTTCACCACCGCCGAAACGGTCCCGATGCGCGCACTCGCCAGCCTGATCCAGGCCGGCGTCATCCCGCCCGACGCCGCCGTGTTGAAAATCGACACCGAAGGTGCCGACCTCGACGTGATCAAAGGCACACAGACGCATTTTCCCGTCGTCCTGATGGAATTCTGGGACCGTCAACACCCGTTCGGCCGCGCCGGCCATGGCGACCTCGCCGACACCGTGCGCGAGATGCGCGCCCGCGGCTATATTTGGCACATCGTCCTCTACCGGGTCGATGAAACCGCCGATCACGGCTATCTCTGCAACACCCGTACCGCCCCCACAAAATCCTGGGGCAACGCCATCTTCTTCCGTGATTTCCCCCTCTTCGCCGCAGCCACATCCTGGTGCCGCCAGGCATTTCCCGCCCCGGGCTAAGTTCGTAGGACGGGCTTTAGCCCATCTCTTTCACGTCGCTCCCAACCCAAAATCCAAAAGTTTTTTGGTTACTTTTTTTCAAAAAAGTAACGGCTTTCCTCCAACTTCACTCAACCCTTCAATCCGGCCGCACCAGTTGCCCCCCTCGATGGGCCGCGCGCCAAACGGCGGAAAAATACCAGCCCGCCGCCGCCAGCGCCAGCAGCGCCCCGCCGCCGCCATCGGCCAGCGCGCCCGCGGGACCGCTTTGCCCCTGCATCGCCGCGCGCAGCGCCTCGAAGGCCTGCGTGGTCGGCAGCAAGCCGGCGAAGCCGCGCAGCGCCGGCGGCAAGGCGGCCAGCGGATAGAACACGCAGGAGACCGGCATCAGCAGCCCGGCCAGCCCATAAGCGAGGGTCTGCACGCGCGTCGAAAACCGCAGGATCAGCCCGGTCACGAACAGCCCGATCGCCGCGCCAAAGCAAAGCAGGATACCAAGCGACGGCAGCAAAAGCAGGATCAACGCGTCGCCCGGCACGCCCGTGAGTGCATGACAAACACCCGCAATCAAACCGAGAACAATCGCCAGCTTGGCCAGATTGAGCACCACGAGCCCCGCCAGATATTCCCCCACCCCAAGCGGCGAGACGAACAACCCGGCAATATTCCGCGACCAGATTTCCGCCAAAAACCCCACCGCGATATCGCGCTGAAAAGCCCGGAACGTCCCCCACAAAATAATGCCGCCCACCAGCTGTGCCGGTGCGGCAAACGCGGCATCGCCGCCGCGCACCAGATACCGGCTGAAAAACCCCCAGGTAATCACATCGAGGCACGGCCAGAGCAGCGCATCGGCGATGCGGTCCGGGTTGCCGGCGGCTTCGTAGGCATGGCGCCGGATGATGGCCCCCATCCGCCGCCACATCACGCGCCTTCCCGCGCCAGCCGGGCGAACACCTCGCCCAGCGACGCCTGCTCGCGCTGCTGCCCCAGCAGCGCGCGCGTCACATCGAGCTTGCTGCCCAACGCCGCGGCCCGGCCGCCATCGAGCAGCAGCACCCGGTCGCAAAGATGGTCGATTTCGTCGAGATTATGCGAGGTGAGCAAAATCGTCATCCCGCGCGCCTCGCGTTCGCGCAAGATCAGCCGCCGGGCGCGCGCGGCGATTTCCGGATCGAGATAGACCGTCGGCTCATCCAGCAACAGCAGATCCGGCCGGTTCAGCAGCGCCTTGCACAAGCCCACACGGATCGCCTGGCCGGACGAAAGTTTCGCGCAGCGCGTGCCGGCCTGGGCGGCGACGCCGAACTGCTCCAGCAATTCATCGATCCGCCGTCCCGGCTGCCGCACGCCATAAAGTGCCGCATAGATCGAAAGATTTTGCCGCACCGTCAGCGCCCCCGGCAAAGCGGCGTAGGGCGAGGCAAGGTTCATGCGCGCCAGGCAGGCGGCGCGGTTACCGGCAAACCGGCGGCCAAAAATCTCCACCGCCCCGGCATCCGGCGCCAGCAGCCCGGAGATCATGCCGATCAGCGTGCTCTTGCCGGCGCCGTTGGCCCCGAGAATGCCGAGAATCTCACCCTTCGCCACCCGGAAGCTGACATCGGCAATCACGGGCCGCCCAGCAAAACTTTTCGCCAGCCCCGCCACGTTCAGCACCGCCGGCGCCTCGTCCCCCTGATCCATGCCGCCGCCTCAGCGCTCCGCCCGGTTGCGCAACAGCGCATCGAAATAGGCGATCGTCTTGCGCAACCCGTCCTCCAACGTGGTGCGCGGCTGCCAGCCGAGCACGGAATTTGCCTGCGAAATATCGGGCCGGCGCTGCCGCGGGTCATCTTCCGGCAACGGCCGCCGCACGATCGCGGATTTCGAATTGGTGAGATCGATGATCATCGCCGCAATCTCGCGGATCGTGTGTTCCTCGGGGTTGCCGAGATTGATTGGTCCCGTCACATCATCACCGGTCCCCATCAGCAGCAGAAACGCCTCGATCAGATCATCGACGTAACAAAACGCACGTGTCTGCCCGCCATCGCCATAGAGCGTGATATCCTGGTTCAGCAAGGCCTGGACGATGAAATTGGAAATCACCCTGCCGTCATTCGGATGCATCAGCGGCCCGAACGTGTTAAAAATGCGCGCCACTTTGATTTGCAGCCGGTGCATTCGCCAGTAATCGAAAAACAGCGTTTCCGCGCAGCGTTTGCCCTCATCATAGCAGGACCTGAAGCCGATCGGGTTGACATTGCCCCAATAGGTCTCGGTCTGCGGATGCACGGCCGGGTCACCATAGACTTCCGAGGTCGACGCCTGAAAGATTTTCACGCGCAGCCGTTTCGCCAGGCCCAGCATGTTGATCGCGCCATGCACGCTGGTCTTCGTCGTCTGCACCGGGTCATTCTGATAATGCACCGGGCTGGCGGGGCAGGCCAGGTTATAGATCTGGTCAACCTCGACATAGAGCGGGAATGTCACGTCATGGCGCAGCAGCTCGAACCGGCTGTTCTGCAAAAGCGGTTCGAGATTGCGGCGGTGACCGCTATAAAAATTATCGACGCACAGCACCTGGTGGCCGCGTGCCAGCAATCTCTCGCAGAGATGGGTGCCCAAAAACCCGGCGCCGCCGGTGACCAGCACGCGCGCCGGCTCCGCCAGGACGCGCGGTGATGTTGGAGTCACGTCAACCTCCTGATGCGGCACCGTCATGCAACGACACTGGCCCCTCCGGCGCCAGTTGAAAACCGGCAAAGTTTACGGCGGGGAAAAAAGGCGGCCGGTCCGGATAGCGATTCCATTGCAGGTAAAGCTGAAAGTCCTGAATTTCGCCAGCCGCCGTGTCCAGCACCGCCGAAAAAACGATCTCCTCCGGGCCGGTTTTATCGGCGGTAAGGGTGATCCACGCGCCGCCCGCGCAAAGCAGCACCTCGTCGGGGTTCAAAAAGTGCAGCCGGCCAGCAAGCAGGATCAATCGAGATCGCCCGGCTTGCCGGCGTTTGACGAAAAAACGCGACACCTGCCGCGCACCCGTCCACCAACCCGAAGGGTCGCGAACGAAATTTTCCCCAAGCGCGATTTCGCCTTCGCCAGACTCGTAAACTTTGACCGCGTTTGCCCCGGCCCGACCTGCGGCGGCAAGCGCCTGCGCTCTGGCATAGGTCACCCGCTCGATGGCAAACAACGGCGCCAATTCCGGGTCCGCCGCCAACTCATCCAGCTCCGCCAGCAACCCCTCGACCAGCGCAACCTGCCCCGTCGCCGCCGCATTGCGATGCGGCAGGCAAGGCGCTTGGCCGCGCCCCGTCAGCCCGGCGAGCGCGCCGGTAAATTCCGTCACCGTCTCCAGCGTGCCAACCGCGCTCATCTCCTCGAGGAAACCCAGCACGCTTCGCAGCTGCATCGCAAAATAGCGCTCCAGATGAAACGCGCTCCCGTAATCCGGCGCTTCAAGAGCGCGCCGCATCTCCTCGCCCGGATCGGTAATCGCCAAATAAAGCGCATTCGTCTGGAACGGAATATTGTATTTATACAGCCGCAAGTAGCCGCCCAGCCCAAGCGCCTCAGCCGTTGCATGTTGCGGCATCGCCGGGTCGCGCAGCGCGTGCAAATACAGCGAAACCAGCTGCCGCCTGGGCTCGCGCAACAATGTCACGAACCGCGCCCGGCCACGGAACGGCCGGCAAGCGCCCCAGCCCGGATGCCCATGGATCAGCGCATCCCGCGCCACCCCAGCCTCGGCGAGCCGCCGCGTGAACGCTTCCGAGAGGTTATGATCCTGCTCCGTAAAAACATCGCCAGACGCAACGCCATCGTGGAGCCAGGCGGTCAGGCTGGTGCCCCCGGTCTTCGGAATATGGACGAAAAAAAGCGGACCATCGCGCATCTTCAAGCCGCGTAGCCAAGCCGCCCGAGCAGGGTCTCATAGCCCGGCACCTCCGCCAGTTCCCGCCGCACCGCAGCGGCTGCCGCGGGCGGCGAAGCGGCGGCGATCCGCGCCTCCGCCGCGCGCGCGAGATTGCCGGTGACCGCCTCAACCCTGACGAAATCCGCAAGTGCGGCCGCCGAAAACGGAATTTTTAACGCCTCACACATAGCCTCGAAATTCCCCGCAGGCGCCTCCACCAAATTCTCATAATGAAACACCGGCACGCCGGAGAAAAACTCCAGAAACGCCAGCGAACCGGCAACGAAGCGCGCCGCCGTCAGCACATTTTCAAGCGCCCGGTGCGACCGCAGGCTCGCCAGCTGGTCCGCCGGATGCCGCGCCAACACCAGCGAGCGCGCAGAGAACCGCCCGGCGATCGCGGCATCAAGCGAGGCATCCGCGGCGTGCGGCCAAATGAACGGCACGCCGATAAAATCCGCATAATTGAAATCCCGCACGATCAGCCGCA
>Ga0116228_10005450_pt1 | contig 11352 bp, 10 predicted proteins | sample S1TSphfallax_2_FD_89694 | JGI IMG/M metagenome (GOLD analysis project Ga0116228, IMG submission 89694) | Host-associated microbial communities from peat moss isolated from Minnesota, USA - S1T2_Fc - Sphagnum fallax MG | ecosystem: Host-associated > Plants > Peat moss > Unclassified | place...
AATAAAATCCCATTTAATTCTACATCCCCTTTCACCTCTCTATAACATAAAAGGATAATGTACTTAAAAAGGTTTACCAAGTCTTAAAATTAACTAACCCTTACATCAATTTGAATAAAAGAGTCTTCTATGCTGAAATATCCAAAGGTTAATTCAACTCTTAACAATTATTACTTGGAGGTTTATCAGGATTCAAATCATTAACACTAAAGAAAATTATGGAACTAAAGTTTAACAATTCGTGGTGTTATAATCCATGACTCACAATGAAGACATCACCTTTTTTTTAATGTGATAGGGAATTACACAAATGTACCACAACAAGTTGCAAGTGAAATAAAAGCTAAAGACTTTTAAGAAATTGCAACATGAACATAATGAATATTACTAAAAGAGTCGTCAAGTGGCATGGACAAATGGAACTTTCTTGCATAAGCCCAAATCAAAATCGAACTCCCACATTAGGACTAAAAAAACCTTGGCACCAAAAGAAGAGGCAAACAAAGTGAGCTTGTAAGGATGTGCACATGCTTAAGTGCATCTCAAAAGGTTGGTTGGTAGTGGTAGCCAATGCAAAAATTCATGACCGTGTTCGCGTATTATAATCACGTAGCTTGGGACTTAGGTTTTTTTTTGCAAAGCCTAAACGTTGCTTCTCGTACCTTGATAGGCATACCTTTACTTAGGCTTAAGTGTTATGATCAAGGCGCAAGGTTGGGAAAGGAGTCATGTCAAGTAACTTATGTCAAGATTAAATTTGGTTTGAGTTCTTTATAAGGGGAAGGATAGAATAATCGCCTCCCAAATGAGGGCTTCGTTAATTAAGCTAATTTAGGTCTTTTGATGAAATAAGGGTTAAGGGTTTTTATGAAACCCCCTTGGATTTACCAATAAAGTGTTGGAAATTTAGGGACGCCTAAATTAGCTTGAAGCAAGGTCCTATTGTAGAAGTCAACAATCGATGGCCAAGGATCCAAATGAATGCAAATGCATTGAGAAAATAATTTCTAAATGTCAATGAGGACATTGACCTTTTTTTCTAATGGGGGAGAGTGTCGTAACCCTAACCTTGGGCTTGCAAAGGTGCGAGCCAATAGTGAAGTTCGGGAGTCACATTTCATGCTTTCAAAAATGTGGGAGAGTGTGTAGGAATAAACCTCCACACTCTTAAGTGAGCTCCACTTTGGGAATTAGAGTCCCGATGGACTCCTGAATCTTCAAAGAGCGATTACAAGGGTCAAAACCCATTGGATTGAAAATTTCATTATATAAAGTACCCCCCACCTAATAGCCTTTCATCTAAGCGCAAATCACATAGTGCATCTATATTAAACATCACACCATGCCCGCCTGCAAGGAAGAAGGTGGCTGCAAACAAATTGATGACTACTAGTTTGATGCATATGCCTTCTGGTGTTAACAAGATGCATGTTAATTCCTTACTTTAAAGGAATTGTAGTCTAGGAATGCATTTTTGGTTTAGTGGCAAGTTTGTAACCAATTTTTCTCCTTTGAATTATGCCCAAATTTTGCGGCATTAAATTAAGGCTTGAGTAAATTTAACGGTTTGCTAAAGTTTAGGGTAAAATGATGTATGTAAAGTACCTACATTGTCCAATGTTGGGAGATGTGGAAGTTAGGACTGGGTGGCTGGTTGTTATGGCTATCCATTTAGACCTAATTCATTTACTTCATCTGCTTCTTAGAGTTTTATGAATTTGGAAGTTGAGAAGCCCAACCTAGGAAGCTTAAGATCCCAAACTATTTGTTCCACCATGCATCTGTTTATATTTTACAAGTAATATATCATGACCCTAACTTTAGGCTCATGACTAAAGCAAAAGCATTGAAAGGTGCAGGCTAAAATGCAACTTGGGAGTGTGAGAAAGTGTGAGGGAATGAACTCACACACTCCCATTTGGACTCCCATTTTGGGAATTAAAATCCCTATGGAGTCTCAAATCTTTAAAGAGGGATTTAAAGGGTTAAACCTCATTATATTAAAGAGTTTTTATACCATTGAAAAGATCTTGTAATGTGGATGTAAAAAATGGGCTTGCATGAACCATTTGAGTATTTATAAGACAAGTTATGGCCGAAAGAAGGGCCATAGTCAAAATGGCAATTTGATTCCCAATCATTAAATGTAAAAAATCATCTTGAATTACATGTGTGCAGGTGGCATGCCACATATCATTGGAAAGCTCTTAAGGAGGGCTACAATTTTGTTTGAGATTTCAATTCAATCGAATGTCTTTACAATAAGTTATGGGTTTTAAAAACTCCAAAAGTCCCAATTTTAAAAATTTCAGAGTTGGGAGTGTTAGGAAAAATGACATTTGGATGTAGCCCATGTGGTTAATCAAAGAGTATACTAAAGGGGAAGGTGGTGGCTTCCTTCAAATCTAGGCCATGGTGAATCTTATGAGTCCGTGTATGCCCATGGTTTGTTCGTGCATAAAAAATGCTCCAACTATGCACTAACTAATTTATTTGACCCACTTGTCATTCATCCTAGTCCCCATCTTGGAGCTTTGGCATGCTCCTCTTACCCCCAAAGTGTGCAAGTTAAGGAGCATACCCCAACTTTTTCTTCTATTGTTTTCATTTTTGGATTCACATTTAAGTCTTTCAAGGAGTGTGGGGGTGTGTTGCAATCCATACTTGCTGGAAGGAATAATAGTCCCCATCCCTAGCATTATCATTGACATTGGAAGCATTCCCATGGTTTCTTGTTTCATCTTATGCCTTACACCTATTGTCCCCCATTCGTTAGCCTCCAACCCCACCATATAACCCTCGCATCAAAGGTGCCCCTAACATGCCTCTTAATAACCCAACTAACATTTTAGGCATTCCTGATATGTTTAGCATATGCCTTTGGCTTTTGGCATGTAATTAGCAAGCATATTTGCTATATTTCAACATTTATTAGTGAATTGTCATATAATGCATTTGTTTTTGCATCTATCATTATGGATCTTGAAACTATCAACGCCTATTGTTATTGTCATACCTTCTTTTTAAACATGGCCAAAACTTCTATGGGTGTACCATATTGGTTATCTCCTCATGTTTAGGTGTTTAATGTACCATCGGTGTTTTAGTGTACCTATTTAATGCAAAAGGGAGGGGGTGATAATTCTATAAGCACAATGCACCCAATATTGATATCGTCTATTTTTGGTTATTCAAATTTAAATTTGTGATAATTGGCCAAACCATTAGGCAATCTTGTAAAGGTGCATCAATGTTTCCTTAATCATTTGTGATTAATTATTTTAGTTTGACAATATTCTAATGATGTTGACGCACTCCTAAGTCCCTTGTTGAACCCACTTGAGGGCTTAACTATGTAGAGTTGCAGAAAGTTAGGACTTGGAGGGCGCTCCCGACTTCCAGCACTATAGAGGGGTAGAGGGGCGTGCTAGAAATTCTGAGATTAGACTAAGAAGAGGGACTAGAAGATCAAGCTTGAATTTGCACCCAAAACCAACCACACGGGGGTTAGTTCACATTCCGGGACACCCTTGGCTGTTGGAACAAGCCATGGGCACTTTGGACCACAAGACTCACCACGGCCCGGACTCGGGGGAAGCCACCACCTTCCCCCATATAGTATTCTTTGCAACGCTCCGCGCGCGCGATGAGCTCTCCTCTGTCCAGATGTGTATCAGAGCAGCTCATGTTTCTCTAGCCCGTTTCCAACAAATTTTAGCATTTTCTTGAGCGTTTTGCCATGGTTAAGATGGAAATCTGCTCGGATCTCGAAGATCAGCAGATTTCCAAGCTAAACGAGCATTCTCTAATTGCCTACAGGATCCGAAAAGCTAGGTGCGGTGCGCGTTTATGGCTCGGAAAATTCAAATGCAAGAAACCGAACCCCAGCGGCGACATTGGCGCCAAAGCTCTCCGACTCGGAAGCAAGGAGGCCTCGGCGGCTACCAACGGCTCTTTCGAGCCGTCAGTGCAAGACCATCGCGGAACTCTCTGGGAGCCGAGCTCATCCTCCCCGAAAAGCTCACTTAGGATTCAAGAGACGAACGTAGGTCTTGCGCCGACGGATCCGACAACTCCAAGCGAATCGGGGAACATTCAAGCTCCAGCCAAAGGCACAAAGGCGCTCTCAGCAAGGAGCGACGAAGAACCTCGCGAAGGACCTCCTCTGAGAGCTCCTCCGCCGACCAAGCACCGTGAGGCTTCGTCACGATCCGTCAAGGAAGCTGCAGGAGCGTCGGGAAGCTCCACACTCTCTCAGGTACCTCCAAAGAACTCTCGCCCTCCCCACAGTCTTGCAAGTTCATTACAGGGCTCGACGGGTCAAGGTGGGAGCTCGGAGATCTCGAGCGCGATCATCGAAAGGCCCGCGACGAGAAAGGAGCTCCCAGCCATCGGAGAGAAGAACTCAAGAGAAAGCTCGGATCCAGGAAGGGGATTGAACACCTCCAAAGACACTCCGCCCAGCCTAGCTCTGATTACACATCTAGGCAAAGGACCAGGAAAAAACGCCCCCAAGGGAGCGGATCTCCAAGGCCCGTCGCCGGTTGATCATGATTTGGAACTAGAAGCTGAGATCCCGTAAGGAATGGTGTCCGAAATGCAAGACAATGCGGCCCTGAAGGCGCGCAGAATGGTGATTGGCAGAACCTTGGGAGGGAGACCTTCATTCAAAGCGCTCCATGAGTGCTTGAAGCTCCATTTGCCAGCAACCTACGTCTCTACAACTCTCTTGACCCGCGGGTACTTCCTGATTGCGTTCGAGAACGAGGAAGGGGCCGTAGCCATAAGAAAACTAACAACGGTGGACTGGAGTGGACTATGCCTTTCCTTCTCCAGATTCTCACCGGATTTCGACTCAAGTGCGCAAGGAGCGGAAGCGCTCCTCACGCACACAATAAAGGTACAATTCCCTGACATTCACGAGCAATTCAGGAATGTGAAGGTACTCACCATCTTGGCAAGCAAATTGGGGGAGGTTTTAGAGATAGAAGCGGCTGAATCGTATATCAAAAGGCCGACGGGCCCCATGGTGATGGTGGAAGTCAAGGATATCACCAGATTAGCCGGATACATAAGAATACCGTCAATGGCCGAGGGTGCTCCAACCACAAACTCAGTCCGGCAAAAAATTCTATACTTCGGCTTGCCGAATCAATGCAGAAAATGCCGCCAATTCGGCCACCATGCCCAAGCCTGCAACGTGAACATACCCAGGCACCGGGAAAGCCCCTCACAACCCATTCCCATTCGGGGAGGCAATAAGGGGGAAGGGACGAGGACAAGCGATGTAGCACAAGGTACATCGCACGCAAGGAGGGCAAAGCTACAAGCAAGCGCCCCACTAGACCCACGCACCAAGAGGGGGGGCAATTCATGAGAGGAGGCCCCCGGAGCAAGGCCCACCCCCCCCCTCTCAGGTGCAACACCAACCAGCTTGACCTGATGCTCCTCACTCCGCAAGCTCGGAGCCGGTTCCCAATCAAAGGAGGCCACCGGGAAACGAAATGAGGGATCAGGAAATGTCGGACCACGCGGTGAGTCCAACTCGTCGAATGGAAACGACGCAATCCAGCCTGAAGCCCGTGGCGAAAGATACCACCACGTCGAAAGCAATACTTTGATTCGGCCTCCAAGAACCGACGGAACCTCGCGCAAGTGCAATAGACGCGTGTGCCAACCCTTTCGCAAGCCCGGGGGATGGGAAGCAAGAAGGGGATGCACGACTCAGGAATCAAGAGGATATGTTAGAAGGGTGGTCCTTCCAAGGACGAAGGAAGCACGCACCCAAGATAGTCTCACCAAGGCCGGACCCGAGGCAAGTACCCTTTCGGACCCCACAGCAAGAACCACCGTCCAGCGGGAAAAGGCAGCAATTCCACTCAGAGGTCCACCACTCATACTTTTCTTCTCTCGGAATCGAAACCCCTAGCAACGGCGAACCCTTCAGAGCAAGGATATGGCCGGTGCTGACACGGGACAAGAACTCTAAAAAAGAAACGTTGGTCTACTCCAAAAACCAGGCGAGGCCGAGCCTGCCACTCAACTTAAGAATCATGGGACCATCCGAGGCTGAGTGGATGCAGGAGTCAGCAAGGGCGGACCTTACTCAATGCCTGGAAACAAAGTTGGAGGAGAAGATCCTAAGGTACAAACTCTCAATTAAAACCCGACCTATGCTGGAATGGTGTTGGCTTAAGGAAAATAGCAGAGGGGGCACAGAATGCACCATCCTAGCACATATAGACTCCGGCTCTAGCCCCCTGAGTGTTCAGAATAAGCGTCATCTCCATTGGAAAGTGCTCGATAGCAAGACCGGAATGGGGAATGAAATGGAATTCTCAGCCCCCGCTCACAGCCTTTTGATGAAGACAGAAGCCGCCGAGTCCGAGCATCAAGAAAACAAGAATCGGTCGACCAGTTTCCAAGCTTCCCCTCAAGCGGCGAGGAAAAAGAAATACACGAGACTCAATTTCGCAATTATGGCCTCGGCCGGGGCAAATGAGGAACCCAGTCTAAGTCGTGAGGAAAAGGAAGACGACTCCCAAGGGAGTCCGGAGTTAGACAAAGGAAGGGAAATGGGATCGTTCGGCTCTAAAGCCGCCCAGAATCGCCTCAGCTATGCTTGAAAGGCCGTTAATGTTGGCCTCCCTCAACGTAAGAGGGCTGAGGGGCGACACACCCAAGCCGAAAAAGATTAAGGCCTGGATGGCCTCACTCGCTGACCCCCCACAAATACTCCTAATTCAGGAGCATCATTTGTGTAAGGAAGGGATCCAAAAATTCGGAAAGAAGATGGAATTTTGGAATGGGACTGCTTTCTAGAACGAGGGCATCCCAATGGGTCGGTCCCAGAGGACAAGCGCAGGCATAGCGATCCTGGTGGACCGAGCAACCACCCCTTACATTAAGGATCACGGCACCCTGGTCGAAGGAAGGGCCCAGTATGCAACGCTCCTATCAGCCGAAGGCGGATCCCTAACCATCATCAACATATACGCTCAGCACTCCTCCAATGAGAGGGCATCAATATGGAGGAAGATCACACAAAACAATTTCGACTCCGATCACATCCTAATAGGAGGGGATTTCAATCACCTCGAAGAAATCACACGCCGGGGGGTACCTGGCTCGACGCAAGTTCACAAAAGAGAAGCTGCATCCTGGCACGGGATGACGCTGAGATACGGCTTGGCCGACGCTTGGGGCTTGGACAAGTTCCGGAAGATGTCCAAGAAAAGTTTCATTTTTGATAATGGAAGGTTCAGGCACCAAGCCGCGGTCTCCCGAATCAACAAATTCATGGTGTCTCAGGGCATCGAAGAAAAAGGAGGCCGGGTAGAGTCCGCGGCCTCCATCAGGAAGCTATCGGACCACTTGCCGCTAACCATCAAGATCTGGGGCCTCCATCCCCCTCCCAACAACAAGCCCCAATTCTTTGACATCACCTTGTTGGGCGATGAGGACGGTAAAGCCAAGCTTTTGAAAGCTTGGTCCGGGGATCTGAGCAGACCCTCTATCGGTCGGGATTGGGCCAAATGGCTCGAAGAGGCGATCGAAAGGGTAGCAGAATGCAACGCCAGGATGGCAAAGGAAAAAAAGCGCGCGAGGGGGACGCGTGTCAGAACCTGTGCCAAAAAAATACAGTTGGCCGAGATACAGTTGCAAAGAGACCCCTCCAATGAAGAAGTAAGGAATCTGCTCTCCAAAGCCCAAGCACAGCTGGCGGAGGAGTTTCAGGACTCCGTGGCGAGGAATCGCCATCTCAGCTCAGCCCGTTGGCTCAGGTATGGGGACACATGCTCTAAAATTTTTTTTGATTTTCACCGCATTGGGAAAAAAAAGGCCCTAATGAGGGAGCTCGAAATTGACTCCGGGACGGTCTCGGGCCAAAAAAACCTTTCCCACTACGTCACTAGCTTCTACACTCGACTGTACACCTCAGAAGCCGACTCCGTGGACACAATGGCAGCCCAGGAGCTCTACTCGCAAAGCGTACCAAGTAGGGTCTCCGCCGAGGAAAACGCGGGCCTCGTCAGTAGCCTGTCCATGGAGGAGGTGATCAAAGCGATCAGAGCCCTTCCGAAGGGGAAGGCGTTGGGTCACGATGGCATACCCATGGAGTTCTTCCACGAATGTGAGTAGAAATTGCTTCGGACCTTCACCAAGCCTTCACGGCGATGCTCGAGGAGGGAGAGACCTCCGAGTTCATCAACAAAGGTACCATAACTCTCATCCCGAAATCCGGCGATCAGGCTCGCCTCAACAACTGGTGACCAATCACCTTGCTCGGGAGTGTCTACAAGATCCTCGCTAAACTCCTCGTCGGAAGGCTGCAATCGGCCCTACCGAACATCATACGCACGAACCAGACAGGTTTTGTGGAAGGTAGATCGATTCTAGACAATGTGTTCATAGCTCAGGAATCCCTGAGCTGGGCTGAGGAAAGCGGGCAGGACCTAGTCCTCCTCCTCTTAGACTTCGAAAAAGCCTTCGACAGAATAGAATGGGGATTCCTGTTCCGGGCTTTGGGGAGGCTCGGGTTCGGAAGCACTTGGATCAGATGGATCAAGGCACTTTACAAAGGAACTACTTCAGCGGTAAGGACGAATGGTGAACCAGGCCCGGACTTTCGGCTCGCCCGCTCGGTCAGACAGGGTTGTCCGCTAGCTCCGTATCTATTCATTCTCGCGACGAATGTACTTGGACACATGTTAGCGGATCCCAAGAACGAAGTCGAAGGCCTCTCCCTGCCAAGGGGGGCCTCATCAGGGACCAGACATTCGCCAATGACACGGCTTTGTACCTAAAAGGCACCCCCTCGAACCTGGATAAGGCGCAGAAGGTGCTCGCGACATTCAGCACGGCCTCCGGAGCGAAGGTAAACTGGCATAAGTCGACGGCCATTTGGGCCAGCAAAAACGCCAGAACCTGGCAATGGGGGACCGAGGTCGGTTTGAAGTGGGTGCCGAATGGTGAAGGCACAAAATACCTCGGAGTGCTGGTAGGCTTCCACCTGCCTCCGGAGGCGAATTTTGACAAGCTGATGGTAGCCCTCAAGAACAAGTTGATAGCTTGGAGCCACAACCTATTATCATTGGCCGGAAGGATCCTGGTTGCCAACCAGGTCCTCCTGGCCTCCATGTGGTACATCACAGTGTGCTGGAACCCCAACCCGCGGATGACAGCTCAGATCAAGGGGGTCATACGCAACTTTATTTGGGGCGGCAAGGACGCCCCAGCTAGAGCCACGGTCAGATGGGAGACCCTAATCCAACCGGCCGCCCAAGGGGGCCTCGGAATCATCGACCCAAAGGCCCAATCCGAGGCCTTCTTAGCCAAACTGATGGTCAAAGGCCTCGCCCCCGGAGGAGAGCCGTGGAAGGAGATCATCCAAAGCAAGGCTGACCAAATTAAGCTGCTCGTGCACAGCATGGGCCCCGACACCACCAACGTCAATTGGATCTTTTCGGCGCCAAAGCTCAAAAGAATTCCATGCTCAATGTGGAAGAGCATTGTAGGCACGTGGATGAAAGTCAGGCCCGGATTAACCAAAACACCCCCGACCTGCACCGCGGAGATTTTCCGACAGCCAATCTTCGGTAATCCCTTGATTCTCAACCTGAATGGAGTCCCACTAGGCTTAAGCGGGCTAAGCGAAGGCAATGCCTTCGTGTGTGCAGGTTGCACGCGAATCAAGGACCTTTGGAATCGCGAACGTCAGGAGTGGAAAAGTCTGGCCGAGCTGGGAATGAGCTACCATGCATCGAACAAAAAGTGCAAGGAAACCTTCATAGCCAGCATACCCTGGCCGCTGTCGGAAGGTACAAGTCCTTTGAAAAACGAGGACTGGATCAGCGACCCCGAACCAGTGGCTGGCCCCCCACTCGAATGGATTTACTTTGTCCTCAAAACCACCGCGAGCCACGCTAGAGTGGTCGAATTCAGGAGAATGACTCCCGAAGGGCGCATTCAGGCCTCCACCAATCAAACAATCTCAATAAACACAGGCTCCTACCTCCCGGTTAGGATCCTCTCTCAAGAAAGCTCCAGGGCGAGCCTCAGGATCGCCAAAGAACTGAAGACCCCAAACAAGAAGACTCTAATATCTTGGATCTTCGAATTTGGGTTTATTCAAGACCTCCCCTGGGACCCAGGGGAGTGGCATTGGAAACCCGCCCAGCCTCTAGGGGATGCTCCCCTCTTTGGATATACAGCAAAGAGAGGTTACATCAACGCTAAGAGCCTTACGTGCCCTTCGCATATGATAACCTTCATTCGAGGCCTCAACTTGAAGAACACGACCATCAATCAGGCCATTGCCAGGATCTGGCATAACTCCCGGCCCAGGAAAGTGGGCACCCTCATATGGCTCACCCTTAACCAGGGCCTCCCGGTGGGGTCTTGGCTGAAGCTCATGGACATTCACCCCAACTGCAAAGTGTGCAACCTGGGCGCCGAGGAGACCCTTCAACACTGCCTGCTTGAATGTCCCATGGCCCAAAAAGCATGGAACGCCTTCAAGCGTATTTGGAGCGACTGGAAGTCAAACCGCGACCTAAAGATCACTTGGCCTTTCGCGCTCATCGGCGAAGCTGCCGTTGAGCTTGACGATGACACTCCCGGTCTACTCGCGTACAACCCCGGTGGATACACGTACACTCGGCAACCCCTCGACATATTCAGGAGCCTTATTCTGTTCCACCTTTGGACGGAAAGGTGTAGAAAACACTTCGACGATCAATACTCCTTGAAAAAAGTCCTCCTACAAGCCTTGGTGGCGACGGTTGAGGTCGGTATGGCCACTTGGAAGGCTATTAGATCCCACCGTCCCGCCAGGGATCTGGCCATTTAGAGTAGTATTGAGATTACTTTTAGGAAAGAATGGCTTCACCTGAACATTTTCCGGACGGACAATGCCACCATTCGGTGGCATTACCTCCCCCCCTTGTACTTCTTGAATTTCTCTAATGATTGATGTGGCTGCTGCCTCCTCCCCCTCTGCGGGGTTCCCTGCAACGCTCCGCAGGGACTACATTCAAATGGCTCTTTTTCCTAGGACTCCCAAGTTGGAGTCCCGAAATTGTCCCGGTTGGAGTCCCGGGACTTTGAGCGCTCATAACTCCCGATTGTAGAGTCTGATCGCAATGAGGTCAGAACCAAAGTTGTAGCCCTTGTCGAGATTTTTTCAACTCCGTGTTGCACTCTTAATTCGGAGGTTGGCAAGAGGTTGATTCCCGACTTTTAGTGGTCGGGAGTCAAACTGCCAGTTTGACTCCCGGCCCTTCTTTTGCCCATAACTTGGGCGACAGATGTCCAAATGGCCAATGCGAGGCCATTTTCAATATCTACGCT
>Ga0116228_10005451_pt1 | contig 11349 bp, 8 predicted proteins | sample S1TSphfallax_2_FD_89694 | JGI IMG/M metagenome (GOLD analysis project Ga0116228, IMG submission 89694) | Host-associated microbial communities from peat moss isolated from Minnesota, USA - S1T2_Fc - Sphagnum fallax MG | ecosystem: Host-associated > Plants > Peat moss > Unclassified | place: USA...
GCGAAGGTGCGAATGTTTTCATCATCAGAGCAGCAAGTGCAATTGTCCTGTGCGGGATGCAACTTGTTTGTAGACCACAAAAGCTGCAGCTCCACCACCACATGGGGAAGAGGCAGGTCGACCGGCAGGAACTGGCTCAATGTGTCTGTGTGCACCCGCAATCGCACTATACCCATCAACAACTTTCGCAGTACAACGCGCTTCTTTCCAGAGCGTACCGGATAGAAACAAAGGCGGTACTGAGAGATCAAGAAAGATGTAAGCCATTTTTGTGTTGGTCCTCTCTCTTTGTGTACTGCCTTCTTCTCAGAACGTGTGTGTTGTTTGCCGAAAATCTTGCCCTGATCGTACTGATATCTTCCGGATTAAATCGAAAGATTAGACACAATCTATGCAGGATGCAATACCTCATCGTGGCTTCTATGTGATAAAAATGTCATGATTAGATTTCTGAGGTAAGCAAGAGAAAGTGTGGGGTGAATTCTTTTTTGATAATTCACAGTGGTGAGATCACAGTTCAGAGAAGGTAATTGAACATCACAGTTCACATGGGCCAATGGAGCCATAGCTCTCTTTGGTGTCAATATTGTTTGTCTCTCTCGGTTGCTATCCTACCATGGTCTAGACTTTGGCAGAATTTCTTTAAAGATCTTTTGCAGTGGTTGGATTGTAGTAATAGGCTGGAGAAGGTGAGTTATGCAATATCCTGTGACAAAATTCTCTCACTGATGGAGAAGGTCAGTGCAGCCTCTGTATTCATATGGGAGCATGTATTCCTGGGATGTGGAGATTACATGGCTGATCAGCTTGATCTGGACTTCTGGTTGTAGGCAAATGAGAGGTACCCAGATTTCAAACATAAGAAGACAAATGAAGCACTCTGGCTTGAAGAGCGATAAAACCCACCGTGGGTGGCAGCAGAGCTGGCTGCTATGGCTCCAGGCACAGTGCAATTGAACATTTTTGCATGGAATAAAAGGATTTCAAATGTGCGAAGGCTGGGCAACCTGAGAAGGTGATGCAGCTTTTCCGACAAATGCAACAAGAAGGAACGATTCCTGACAAATACACTTTCATTCGGGTGATTAATGCATGTACTGGTTTAGGATCACTTCAGGATGGCAGGCATGTTCATGAACAGATCATTCAAAGTGGTTGCCAGTTTAATGTCTTTGCGGCGAATAGCTTGGTTGACATGTATGCAAAATGTGGGAGCATGGAGGATGCTTGGAGAGTGTTCAACAAAATGCCATCATGTGATGTGGTCTCTTGGAATGCCATGCTTGGAGGATGTGCCCTGCATGATGGTAAGGAAGCTCTTACAAATTTTGAACAGATGTGTGAAGAAGGTGTACTGCCCAATGATATCACTTCTGTTTGTCTTCTGTCAGCTTGTAGCCATGCAGGTATGCTGGATGAAGGCATGCACTGTTATGCTTCAATGGTCACAGTTTATATAATTTCTGCAAAATTGGAACGTTACACCTGCATGATTGACCTTCTTGGCTGTGCTGGCCATCCACAGGAGGCAGAGAATATGATCAAGGTGATGCCCTGTAAACTACGTGTGGCTGCATGGAGGGCTTTGCTTGGTGCTTCCAGAATTCATGGTAATGTGGAAATGGAATGCATTGCTAAACAAGTTCCTGAATTGGAGCCTGAAAATGTTGCTGGTTATGTGCAGCTATCAAACATCTATGCTGCTGTTGGCAACAAGCATCTTTGTGAGAATGTTAAAAAGCAGAGAAAGGAAAGAGGTGTGAAGAAACAGCTGGGATGCACCTGGATTGAAGTGAATAATGAGGTGCATACATTTGTAGTAGACAATCAAGACCACCCTCAGATGATTGAAATCTGTGCAGAACTGAAGAGATTGTCAGGACTCAGGGCTCATGCATGATGCTGGGTATGTACTTTATATTAAATTTGTTTTGCATGATGTTGAAGAAGAAAAGCTCTTTCATATGTGTGACCATATTGAGAAACTGGCTATTGCATTGGGGCTCATCAACACAACTCCTGGTACTCCACTCCAAATAGTAAACAATCTTCATGTTTGTGAAGATTGCCACACTGCCACAAAGTTCATTTCAAAAATTGTTCAGAGATGGATCATGGTGAGGGATGCACATTATTTTCATCATTTTGAGGATGTTTGTTCTTGCATGGACTATTGGTGATGCCAGTAGTCTGTCTTGTCAATCACTACATCAAATTTATTTTGTTCGTAGCATCTCTAGTGGTATTGTTCCACTGTGATAGTCAGACCCTGTTATCAGATATGGTACCACTGAAAAAGTAGCCATGGAGCCTCCCCATGGTTTTCATTTCCTGCCTCTTACCATTTGGACCACTTAGGTCTGGTGCCATTTTCCTCTTACATATGGAGCTATTTTGGAAACTGAGCAGAATTTGAGACTAGAACAATATTTCCCAGGGTTTCTGTTACATTTAAAAACTGTTCCACTCCTGCCTGCAATAAGTTTCTGATTCAGGATTGTTGATTTGCTGTTGCATTTGACTCTTGGATGATTTCAGGAAACTTGTGTGTGGATTCCAAAATGGCCTTCATGATGTTTCTCTCATTGTTTTTCCATTTGCTGGTGGAAGCAGTGAAAATGTTTTATGGTAGGCAGTCAGCACTATACATTTTGCTGTTGAAGGTCCCTGAACATGCATGACCGTCACCGTTGATCAAACCTCTCTGTTTTTGGTTTTTTTTTCTCTGTTCCGAAGGGTCTGGATTCCTCTTCTTCATGCTCACTGATTTGTTCCTATTATAATCTACCAGTGTTTATGTACTGTAAAAATCAGTAGCCAACTTATATTTGTACATGTGATTGTTAGATTATTACTTAACAGCCAGAAATAAAATTACTCAAAGCCAAAAAATGTTCTACCTTTGGCCAGAAGACAAAAGAAAGGTTGTACTTTATCACGCAAGCAAACATAAGGGTTAAAAAGCCTCTTGTGGCTAAGCTACTCATTCACTTCCTAACGAAACCTTTGGCCAATATTGTCATTGCATATTTCAAAAGTTCAATCTCAAGCATTAACTACCCAAATTCAAGGGTATCCGTGGGGTAAAGTAGTGCTACCCGTATCTTTATTTTATTCTTGCTTTTAGGGTATTTGTTCAACACCAAATACCTCAGTAGTTTTAAGGTCCTTGCACACTCTCTGGATTGATTCAGCTGGTTCCTATGTTACCTTGAGGGTAAAATGCTAACAATAGTTGGATATACCCTTTACTTGAGAGTTTGATAAAAAAGTCATACACACCCAGAATAATTTCTTTAAAAAAACTTACATACCATTACCAGGTGAAGTTACGAAAAAACATTACACACTCCCATTGTCGGTAAAGAAGGCAGGCATGCAGGTGCTACAGAAAGTCCTTAGCATAAAGTATGGTACGTAGGAACTACTGACAGAATCCACGGCCCACCACCATGCATGGACACCTGGGCTCGCATCCATTCCCACATCCGACCGACTTGTAGCCGAAGATATATGAGTAATTATGACATCAATAACGTGTGCTCCGGCTAGTTAAGATGGTTGACATTAAGCTTCACTCCTGCCTTCGGTTTATGTCTACTAGTTTGAACCCCGTGCCTAATGCACAGGTGTGTTATTTGAGCAATGTTTGGTTCATGTTTTAGTTTTTTATTTTTAAATTTATCTTTTTTATTTTTTTAATTTTATGTGTTTATTATTTATTTATTTTTTTTAATAATAAAAATAAGTGTTTCTTTTTTACTTTTGTATTTTTGTTTATTTGGATGCAAGTTTGAATTTTGGAGAAAGAAGACACACCTCATTTTTTTTTCAAGTAGGATTTTTCTTCATTATTATAAGTTTTTTTTTCTTATTTTCTACTTTTTATTTGGTTTCTTCTTTTTTATAATTTAAAAATATATATTTTACTGTATTTCCCTTTCCTGGTTTCATTTGCTTCCATTCCTTTTTAATAGTTTTTGTGTTTTTATTCTTTTTTTGTTTATGTTTGATTCATGTTTTAATTTTTTCTATTCTTATTTTGTCTATCTTCGTTTTTTATGTATTTTTATGCTTTTATTTATTTATATATTTTCTATTTTCTTTTCAAAAAATTCTATTTGTTCTAATATATTTTATAATAAAAATAATTTAAAAAAACTTTTGTATTTTTGTTTGATTAGATGCAGGTTTGAAGTTTGGAAAAAGAAGACAAACCTCATTTTTTTTTATGGTTTTTTTTCTCTTTCTTTTGCTCTCTGTTTTGTTTCTTATTTTTTGTCATCTATTTTTTAATTTTCTTTTAAGATTATTTTACCGTATTTCCCTTTTTTTCATGTTTAAATATATTTATTTTATATGTTTTCATTTTTTTCTATTTTTAAGTGTTTAAAACAAGTTTCTAATTGTTAAAATGTTTTTCTGTTTTTATTTCTTTTCTAATTTTCCCCCTTTTTTAAATATATATCTGTTCTATTTTTTCCTTTTTTGTTACAACTTTGTTTCGTTTTATTTATTTATTAATAACTTGTCTTCTTCTTTTTTAATTAAAAATTTCTTGTGTTGTTTTAAAAAGATTTCTTCTCTTGTTTCTCAACTTTTTTTTCAACAATTTTTAGTTTTCTTAAATTAATTTTTAACTTTTGGCAAATTGCAAGACAACAGGAGTTTTTCAGCCTTCATTGTAGAGGATTATTATATGATGCCATCCATGGATGGATGACGGGACAGATGGATGGATGGATGGACGAGTGATGAAAAAAGCTTCACATTCACCTTGGTTAGGAAATTACATGTGTTCAATTGCACTTCTTACATCAATTTGATCAATTTACAAGTTAATATCAATATTCAACATTGTTTGTTTTATTTTGAACCTTGAATTTGATCATTAACATGTTAGTCCAATGGGTGACATTTCACATTACTCTATGGCACAATTGTGAAAAGCATCTTCCAAGAAGTAAGTTGATATGCTAATCAAGTTCATATTTATGAAGTGAAAAATGAATACTCTTATTTAAGAATTTTTGCACTAACTCCATGTTGGTGATTTTACACTAATTAAAGTGTTTTTAAAATTTTAACAAGAAATTAAAATATAAGTAATTACTTGACTTGCAAAATAACTTTGTATATAATTCGATTACCTCGAAGGTTGCAATGATCGTCATTGAATGTACATTAGTCATATTACTTTGAAGTTAGTGCTCCAACTTTGTTTTACTTTCAACCACACCATGCAAAGTACTAGCGCATTTTATATGATTGCCAAGTTAAAAGGGCTCATTCATGGTTTAGGTGTCAAAAAAATGAATATGAACTCCAAGGTTTTTTTAGGGCTATTTTTTGTAAAAACAATAAATTTGAATGAAAAAAATTGAATCACCCAAGCTCACATAATTCATGTAGTGGTGGTGATTTTTCACATGTGTATATAATTGTGCATCAATATTTTGATTTACAAATAAAAACATAAGAACAACTAAACATGTTTTTTTGCATGATTATTCCTTACACATGTGACTTAGAAATTTTGAACCTAATGAACACAAATAATTAACCAAATGGTTTTTAAAATGAGTCCTAAGTTTTCTTGCAAACTTTTGGTTTAAAATTTCAAGCTTTTAAAATTTTGACATGATTTTTTTTCCATCAAGTTCAACCAATGAACATGTACTTACATAAAGGGGAACATGCTTTTATTGTACAATAAGTTTGAATTTAATTATATGATTTTATACATTCCTTTTGATTACCTATTATGAAAAATGTACTTTAAAATATTAATACAATTAGTTTAAAGGACTCAAAAAGACATTTACATAATGTCAAACTATTTTTAAATATTTTTAGTAACTTAACAAATAATCATTTTATTTATTGGCATACAAAAATCCACTACAATTGTTATCATCTAAATATAACAAAAATCCAAAGGTTGACTTTGGAATCCTTTAAAAGTTAGACGCTCCTTTTTGGAACCCCCATCATGAATGAGTTCAAATTTACTTAATCATGTATTCCCAATTTTTCATTAAAAACTTGATTAAATTTTTTGATGAATGGACATAATTGTTGTAATTTTTTTCAATAAAAAAAAAACCTCTTTATGAGCTCCATCATATAGCTCATGCATATGCACTTTTGCACAACTAAACCATTAGTTTATCAAATCACTTTCAAAATTCACAATCTTGAAAAGTAATATCAAATATTTCAAAGTCTCACCATGATGATTGATTTCAAAGTTGTGTATTGATTACTTTGTTGTACACATGCCTTTTTGTCTTGTTTTTCTTCCTCAAATTTATTAGAAACCATTTCATTGACTTCAACCTTTAATATATTTGATTCACAACCATAAACTTGAATCAATTCCACAAAACATTCAATGAAAACATGTATCCATGTCAATTGGTGTGATTTGGCAGTTAATTGTTTTTGAAATATTGTGGTCATGATTCTAGAAAGTATAACATTACAAAAATAGATTTTTATTATGAATTAGGGTGTAAATTAGAATAGATTGCATAAAGGTGGTATGTTATATTTACAATCAACAATGTAACTAACTTTTGTTTTATTTTTCATGTTTATGGAAAAGATGCTAATAAACTAGTGTATGCATGTAGTGTATTTTCCATCTAAATGATTTTGGACACATTCTATGAGATGCAACTTTCTATTCCACATGGTTTAGTCCTTTCAACTTGCTTTTGTTTTTCCATGTAATTGTACACCTATATTTAATTTTGAACCACAAAGCACAAATAATGTCATAGTTGAACAAAGTATATGAAATGTCATTAGATCTTGGTAGTTGCAAAAATCTAAAAATTCGAAGTTTTAGAGACAATGAAACATGTTGTAAGAAAAAAAAGAGAAAAAAAGAACTCTTGAAACTTTCAAGACATTAAAACAAATTCAATAGTGAGGTGCAAGATAAAGTCATCATGAAATCTAAAATATCAAGTAATATTTTTTTAAATTCTTTTTTCTTTCTATTTAAAAAAAATCAAGATTCAAGTTTTTAATTAAAAAAATTTATGAAAAAAAAATTCAAAAGAGGAAAATAAAAACAAAACATTGAAGCCAAATATCAATAATTGTAAAATCCTACCACATTTGGAAGCTAAATTTATATTAAGAGCTTCAATCTTTCACAACATTTAACAAACCAGAATGAGCACCAAAAAACTAGAAGAAAGTTTCCAAATCTAGTTCACCTCCCATCTTTCTCTCTCAAAACAAAACAACACTCTTAAACTTCAAACAACCAAGTCTTCTTGTAATCTCAAAGATCAAACAAAATTACAAAACCCGTTTTCTTTTTATGTCTTTTGAAAAAACTTTTGAGTTGCAAATGTTGAATAAATCAAAATCTCACAACCAAAATGAAAGAAATTAATTCATTTTTATCTTAAATAGAAATCACAAAAGACATAATTTCATTAAGTTGTTCAAATAGATTCCAACCAACAAAAATCTATTTCAATGGTAGTTTGAAACACAACAAGAACTTATGATAATTTCTCCTACACTAGTTCAAATGGTAACATCATCATTGGAATTAGTCAATTTTTTGGTTAATTTCCTAATAGTGTCAACTATTGCAAAATGTTGGAAAGGTCAACAATTTATAAACATGCTTAATATTGAAGTCTTTTTCATCCAAATAGAAGCATAGGTGCTACTCCTTTGTATATATTTGGGGAGGAAAAATATTTGCATGTCTTTGGATCATGACACCTTACAAAAAAAGAAAAACATATCATATTGAGATTCATGCACAACATGAAGCATAAATGTGAAGGATCTATCATGAAGATTTTTTTTGACATCCTTCAAAAGATGTTTCAAGAGCTAGTGTGAAAGTTTGAATTAGACATCACATTTCTACCAGATGTGTTCACATGTTTATTATACAACCTACTATGCAATTAAGGGGTTTCAAAAATTTAAATGTACATATTCATAAGAAAGGTTGAAACAAATCCTTAATAAATAATTGATAGGCAGAAAGTTCAAAATGTTGAAAGTTAAAAGAGATTTTTAAATTACTTGTAAACATAGCTAACCAACTTTGGTTCAAACATCTTTGTTCATTATTATAAATCAATTTTGAATTCACATCTTCATGCATCAAACTTTGTAATCTAGTTCAATTTTGTCACTTTTACAATTACATCAAATGAACATTTGGTAGTAATTTAAAGTTATATACTTATAACTTGTTAAATTTCATTATTGCTATTATTTTCTTATGCACTTGTTGTTGACAACTATGCATAGTTGGTTAATTTTTAATGCAATTTGCAAACATTGTTGTTAGCATGATGTTTGTTTCGTATCGGTTTGGTCTAAGCCATGAATCCTTGTATCATGCCATACACCATAGCAAGAATGAACATGCAAATGCCTACATGATTATAATGTAATCATGGGTTTTGGTACATAATGTTGAATTATGAGACCTTCATTGATTATTTTATGTGACAAATTGTTTAAGTTTTTTGAAAACTATGTTTTATGTAGATTAGATAATAATTAACAAAACACATTGCCATCAAACTAACATCACATGCCAATGAGGATTTCATGTCATCAAATATTATGTATAACACAGTAGATGTGAATGCAATTCAAATGATTAAAAACGTGATGCTAACTTAAGTTAATGCATTACCATCAAATGTGAATGTCACATTAAAACATCTACAATCACATTTGAATATCTAGTAATGTTTAAGTGGCTCACTTTGTACATTGCATGGTTGAATTTTGCAAGTGTTTTGTGTTTAAATGCCTATGGTGAATGATTTAATTTTTAAAACATTAAATGATGACTCATTCTAGATTAACAACTTGACTATGAAAACATTTGAACAATTGTTTTTTGAAAGTAATGCATTCATTATCAATAGTGGACTTTTGAAATAAAAAATATGGACTAGTCAATTGATTGAATTGTTACAAAAATCAAGAATTCATATTGAATTCCTTTCCAAATTGTTTATTGTGATGAAACATGGGATGAAGAATTAAATAATAAAAATAAATGTCATTTTATTTATTTATTTATTTATTGTGAAACCTTAATCAAATGGTAGTTATGATCTTTTGAAGGGTCAAAATTGAACCTTGTTTTCAAAAGTCTTAAATTGAAAGGATTTTATTTTTCTTAAATTTGTTGTGCCCCATGGGTATGTAATCAAAATATCTAAATGGGATTTAATTCTTATGGACTTGATGTGTTTTTCTTTTAGGATTTTCAAATTGATTTTATCATATTTGCTAACAACAACATTTTTCAATATGGGTTTTGACCTAGTTTAAAAAGATTTCATACATGTGTAAAACTTAAATTGTCAAAGATTACACTAATGAAAACCTTAGAAATTAGAACCATATCCATATGGATCATTTATAAAAACTTGCTTCTGACTCTTTTGAGAGTTGTATTTAGTTAAAATGAGCCACTAGATTGTGCATTTACCCAATTTCCTATCACCATCACATAAACATGAAAATTGGATAATATACAAAAGTGAAAGACTAGTTGAATGCCAATATACCTAGGCCAATCATAATGATTAGGTAATAAAAAATAATCATTTTCTTCTTCTAACCCTTTTAAAGATTGCTATAGTTTTGTGCATATATTTGCAAGTCCAAACTTAGTTCCAAATTATTTAAATATTGTACATCATTGAAAATATTATGAACATGGCATTATATTGTTTGTGATGGAGATGTTCTTACATTCCAAAACATTATGGCGCCATTTAAAACAACTTGAGATAAAAGAAAACATTTATAAAATAAATGTTTGAATTGAATTATGAAGCACAACATTATGGTACTTTGAAAAAATGCATGTGAAAAGGGGGATTTTGGGGGCAAAGATACCAACAAAGTTTGCTATTTAATTTTAACACTTTTATAAAGACCTTTTGAAAATTTCTATTTGGATGGTAACATGATGCCAAAATCCCTAATCCATGACTAGGTTGGTAATTGTTTAAAACATCCATGACTATATGACTATGAAGTCAAATAAAACATGTTGTATAGAACATGTGTTTTGCAATTATATTCATTAAAGACAATGTCTTTTGTGATTATAACTTTTATGATTACATTCATAAAGACAATGTCTTTTGCAATTATGACTTTTCCAATGACATTCATGAAAGACATCAAAAATATATATTTTTAGCTTAGGCTATGCAACTTATCAAACCCTGAGAGGGACACAGTGTGTAAAGTTTGGGATCTATGTGCAACAAACAACCATTTTTAAAGGGGGGAGGGGCAGGGGGTATTAGATAATTGTCCAAGCTATTTTTAATCACCCTATTATTATCTTTTTAAAAAATATTTACATATTGAAACCACCTTATATTCATTATAATTTATCATTTCATATTATTACATACCTTATATTATAATCAGATTTATTATTTGAATAAAATCTACCTTAATTTCAACTAATTAATTTATAATTTTTACCCAACAACAAATATATTACACCTTATATTTTTACTCACATATTTTCTATTTCTTTTTACTAATTTGTCCACCCCCTAAAATTAGACCCTAGGGCATCTTAAGTTAAACAACTAATTCTAATATGTCAGGAATGTAAACCTTAACCTACGTAAGAACATGGGCTAACTTAACTAACAACATAGGTTAAACTAGTAAACTAACCTAGGCTAGGTTACAAGTGTAAAGATTTGAACCTTTCACCTTCACATTGAGGACAAAGTTCTTAACCATTGCACCACATTTTTTCCCTTAACTTTTCTAATTAGCTTAGTTTAACTACCCTAGATAAGTACCTACCTAGTAGGTACTAAGTAGCTAATATGTACTTAAAGTAAGTACCTAGTACCTAATAGCTACATAGGTAGTAGGTATTTACCTAGTAGATACCAAAGTAGGTAATATCTAACATATGCCTAAGGTAGGTACCTAAGTAGTAAATAATCAATACTTGCCTAATAGGACATACCTACTTAATAGGTATTAAAGTAGGTTGTAGGTAATTGGTATCTAAATAGTAATTAGTACTTAAGTAAACTAAACATGTAGTCACAATGTAGTCACAAAAATGATTAAAGGAATATGACTAAGGACATATGATTCCATAACTAGATTCACATATAGTCATAAAATGTTTTAGTAGTGAAAAACATGTTTTGGCCTTGTATGTTCTAGACCAAAATTTGAACTTTGAAAAATTACAAGGCCTTTTTATTCAAGGAATCATTTCCCATTTTTCTATTGGTATTGAAGTTGTGTAGTGGGTTTCAAAGATGTGGATTTAACTTTAAATAACTA
>Ga0116228_10005452_pt1 | contig 11348 bp, 4 predicted proteins | sample S1TSphfallax_2_FD_89694 | JGI IMG/M metagenome (GOLD analysis project Ga0116228, IMG submission 89694) | Host-associated microbial communities from peat moss isolated from Minnesota, USA - S1T2_Fc - Sphagnum fallax MG | ecosystem: Host-associated > Plants > Peat moss > Unclassified | place: USA...
ACATGTCATAAAATTAAACATTGCCATTTAGTTGCACACATAATTGCATATGTAATTTGTTGTAGGAATACATATGGACAAAAATGCATATACATATCATATATACATGTAAAGTACCATATGGCGCATGCAACATACAAGTTGGTTTGAACTTGTCTTATGCAATTGTGCCAAATGCAGTTGCATGTGGCGCAGGTAATTGAGATTTAGTTACAAATACTAGTTGCAAAACTGGGATTTTCTTTTAGTGGTGTTAAGTAGATGAAATTTTTTTTTTAAAAAATTTTGAATTAATGGGTTCCTAAAATGTACTTGTGGATTTTCATCTTTTTCACATTCTAATCAAAATATATTTAGCTTGTAGGGTAAAACTAAGTTTGAAAAAACTATTTGCCAATCAATTTCAAACATACTTGTTACCTACTTTTATTATACTAAAGTTCTTCAAATTTTATAGTCAACTTACTATAAACCCAATGGGGGCAAAATGGAACATAAAAAGCTTTACAATCTATATTCTTGTGTTCATGTAAAAAATTGTCATATTTTTAAATGGGATTTTAGGTGGATGTATTTTTTGGTCTAATTTACCACGTTTAGACCCACATAGTAGGAAAAAATGGTTGCAACTAGTGCACATTTTAAAAATTATAAAATAAAACCTTGATTGAAAACTAGTGTTGGCAAGTAGGTTCATTAGGTCCATGTTCTAGGTCAAGTTCAAGGGTATTCAAATTGAAGGTTAATTGCATTATTGAAACCATCATTACAATAGGACCAAACTTTTAACCTTTATTAAAATTAAAAATTGAATTAAAATTGGTGGTGCTATTTTTTAAAAATAGGTTCAATTTTTTTATGTACAACTTTTCAAAAAAAGTAAAAGCCCAAAAGTTACTTTTTGTGCAAATAGTTAGTTTTAATTGGTTGTACATAATTAATATTAAATCCCTATCTTGGATTAAGTGCACTAGTTGAACAAATTAATACCACACAAATTAATTTTTGTGTAATAGGAATGGAATGTCCAAACTTGATCTTAAACCAAACTAAACTTCAATTTTGTTAAGAAAAGATTGGAACCAAAAGTTTTAGAAATCCGAAAAACTAGTTTTTATTTTCAAAAACTTTTGGTTAACCAACAAGTAATCATTGGTTCCAACTAGGTTACTTGAAACTAGGTTTGATTATCAAAACTAAAACTAGTTTTTTTAAAAAAGAATTAAACATCAATGTTATTAGTGAAGTGGTAAGTATTTAGTTTATTCTAACAATGAACTATGTGAAAATACTTGTCCATGACAAGAACATGAATAATTTCAACAACATGCGTCATTCAATGTCACTACATGGTTTGTACAATGTGAAAATATAACTTAATAATTATGGACAACCATTAACAAAATTTGTTGAATGTAAGTTGTTGAAAACCAAATTATAAGGACCTCATATTTTTAAAAAGCATGGCATGTAATTCAATGTTGATTTTTGAAAAATCATATGAAAGCCTCAATTATTTTGTCTTCCATATTTTAAAAACAAAAAATTTAAATCACAATGGAAAACCAAAAGGGTCATGATCTAGTAAATGAAGAAGATGCAAGGTTTTGCACACATTAACATTCTTTTAGATATCATGATAGGTGATAACTCAAGAATGAAATAATTGAACCCAAAAAGAAGTTTGATACTTAACAAAGACCAAAAAAGATGAATTATCAGCAAAACAAAATAATTATAAAAATGTGGGAATAAAAAGGGAGGCACTGCCATGACTCTCAACATCAACTGCCACCTTAGGAATTAGACTCAACATGGAAGTTCAAAATATGGTTCAAAGGATCAAACTTTATTTAAATTGATATCATTGGAAAAGAAACTCAAAAAGGTTAGAATATTTTGGGTTCACATGCTTAAAATATAGTTTTTGGTTTAGAATTAAAAAATTTCAACAGTGATCACAAAATGCCAAAAAGAATCATGAACATTCTAAACACAATTTAGAAGTAAATATTGTTTGGTTAAAGATTTTGACAAGACATCAAAAAGCTTTTGATGAAAGATATAGGGAAATGCCTTGCATCTTTCAATTGTTACATTTCTTAATAATTATGATGTCGCAACCCTAACCTTAGGCTCGCGACTAAGGCAAGGGCTTGCAAGGTTACAGGCCAAGAGGGAAGCCCAAGAGTCACGCCACATGCTCTTGGGAGTGTAGGAGGTGTGAGGGAATGAACCCTCACATTCCCAAAGGAGCTTCCACTTTGGGAGTTGGAGTCCCGGTGGATTCCCAAATTTTTAGAAAAAGATTTGTAGGGGTCAAAACTCAATGGATTCAGGAATTATTTATATCATTGGAAATCTCTTGGAACATAAATGTTTAAAATGGGCCCACATGACCAATTTGAACACTTTGAACACAAGTTATGGCCAAAAGAAGGGCTGAGAGGCAAATTGGCAATTTGACTCCCGACCACTAAAAGTCACAAATCACCCCAATTTCTTCACATGCAGGTGGCATGCAACATGCCGTTGGAAAGCTCTCAACAAGGGCTACAACTTTGCCTTAAACCTTATCTCGATCAAAGGTTTGCACAAAATGTTATGTGACCCCAAAGTTGTAAGAGTCCAAGTTGGGGAATTTCAATACTCCCACATGGGAGTCTCGGGACAAAATGACATTTGGGTGGTCCCATGGCCAGGCACAGAGTATACTATAAGGGGGAAGGTGGTGGCTTCCCCCAAGTCTAGGCCGTGATGAATTTTGTGAGTTCGAGTTTGCTCGTGGCTTATCTTAGCACCAAAAGTGCTCTAATTATGCACTAACCAACTTGTTGTTTAGTTTTGTGCAAGTCCGTGTGAGTGAATGATTATTTGTCATTCTTCCTAGTCCCATCCTGGAGCTCCATCACGCCCCTCTACCCCCAAAATGTTGCAAGTTAAGGAGTGTGCCCTAACTCCTTACTCCTTTCAATTATTACATTTCCTAATAATTATAAAGTTCAAAAATTGCATTAATGTTTTAATTTTGGGAAACAATTTTGAAGGTCCTAAAAATTTCATCATTTCAATGTATTCTCCATTTAAAACTACAAAGTTTAACTTACCCTAAGGTCAATATTGTCATTAAATAATCCTCAAAATAATGAAATGGAATTTTGTGAAAATATAAAGTTGACATGTTGAAAATCATTGTAATTATTATAGACTATAGTCTAAGAAAATTCACTACTCATATTAGAATATTATAGTAGATGATGAAAATAATAATAATTTCAAAATTAAAAAAACGAATTCATTTTTTGAAAATAAATAATTATTTGTTTTGTCAATGTGGAAACTAACCATAGGCTACATTATTATAGAGAAAATAGCACACCATTTTGGGATTTCAATCATGGTGAGTATGTGCGAATATATGTGAATTTATCAATCTAGTTTTAACTTTAATAACATTTGATTCCTTGTGTGTTTATTTCATTAAGTTTAAGGTGAATGAAAGTTGTTCATGAAATATATAAATTTTTTAAAATCACTTTGAAGCTTTCACACCCTTGTTTCAATCATGGAAAGCTAGGGAGCACAATTCAAAAAAATGAAATCACGTTGCTTTAAAATTGGGGAGTACCATGGATTTCATTAAACAAATTTAAGGGTGTGTGATCATTTATACTTGTCCAAAAGCTATAATCAATGAAAGCATTTATAGGTAGGATGATCATGTTGGAAATAAATGGAAAAACAAATATTGTGAAAACTTGTATTTTTTAATGTATTATTCATTTTAAATCATATTATATGTGTCAACCAAACCCAACTTTAGTTTCTTTATATGTTTTCAAGGAAAAATCTTTGTCCATTCCTTTCTAATATATGTTTAAGGTTTTTAACATGCTAGGATGAAAATTTCTGGGTTTGTAAATTAATTATGTGAGGATTGTATTTTGTTTATTATCAAGTGATGGTGAAATGTATTTCTTTTCAACATGTTGCCCTTGCAATAATCATCCAATTTGATGTTCAGATTTGTTTTTTGGCAAGAAAATTCATCAAAAAAGTATGTCATTTGTTCAAACACATGTGACAAAAATTTCTCTATTATTTCCTTTTAAGTCTTGTGGCTTGTCCAACATGTTAGATCCAACCTTTCCTATGCATGATGTGTTTGAACAAAATATTATTATACTTGTTGAAAGTACCTTAGTTGAGTTTGTAAAGTGAAATAAGAGTACAAAAGGAATTGGAAGTCTGAAGATGTTGAAGTAATCAATGGCTCAACATGTTTGTGGTTAAAGCAAGAGAATCCATGAAGTTTGTTGCAAAATGTACTATAATAAAATCCATGGATGAACTTTTTATCTTTAAGCTTGCTTAACAATAGAAAGCAAAAGTAATAATGTTGAAGTTGGTTTTGCATTTTTACAACCAAAATGCATACCTATATATTGAAAATGGGAATACAAATTACTTTACAAAAGGTTATTTGTAGAATTACGAATCAATAAAAATCAAAGTTAGTGTGAAATTGATGTATTTAAATGTTAATGGAATGTCAACCTTCCAAGGTCTATGAACCAATGATTGTTTGAATGACCATATGACCTGTTGTCAATTAATTTTCATTGGATAGTTCAAAAGAAAATTTTGATTTTTGGAATATTCAAGCCAAATTTATTACATCAAAAATATTATTGCAATCATCTCACATTATTTTGCATCATCACTAAAACTTAGCCTTGAATTTGGAAATTTGGTTAATATGGTGAAATTTAAAGGGTCTTGAAATGTATAAGATTTGAAAATGAGGTGGATCAACATGTTGCTACTAAAAATTATCTAGGTTTAACAAAAACATTGATTGTAAAAATGATTGTAAACTCACACAAGATATTATAGTTATAGTGGGCATTTGATGTTGTTATGTAAAGTGTAGGCTCTTTTTAAGTTTTCCATGCATTTTTTCCCTTTTATGGAGTGTTAACTTTGATTTCATAATTGTTAAGTGTTTTAACTTTTTCATTGTCACCATCTATATTTATTTCATATACAATAATGTGAGACATCAATAGTTGTGTGAAATTGATTTCCTCTGGTAAAAAAATTATAGACATTAAACTCATGATAATTTTTGTGGTTCCTTCACACCTAGAGGTAGCTAGCTTTAGGGTGAGGAAGTTACCATTGATTTTCTAACAAAAAACAACATGTGTTGTTATTGCATTGTGCACATCCAACCATTAAAACCTACACATTTAGACAAGGAAGTATGCAAGTATGTACCTTCTACCTCCCAAACATGACACGCTTTTGAAATCACACTTCTTTCATTGTCACTAACAAGTCTCATGATACCAACTCCTTTTTTTTCTTTTGTTTATTTGATCCTCTAAAACACACAAACCTTACTTTCCTCCCCATTCTCCTTCTCACATTCTTGTGATTTCCTCCCTAATCTCATTCTTGCATTATTGCACTATCTATTGCTCCTACCCCGCAATAAATAAATTCTTGTGTTTATGTGTGTGTGACAAGTGTCTTCATCAACATCTAAAACTAGTTTGTGCCATTAATTCTTGTTGATGAACAAATGTCATGGATAAATTAAAAAGCTAGTGTGTTTTTCCTAATGCAAGGTGCCATTGACAACACACATTTTGTTTACAAAACATTTGTATGGTATAATGGCCAGTAAGACCATTGATTTTAATTAAATGCTTATAGTTTTTTGTGGGCCTTTTTGGGAGTGTGCACTAGAAGAATTTTTTTCCACTTTTTCCTAATGGTTGTGATTATGAATGCAACCAATGTCTAAATCAACTACTTTTGTGACTACTATTAGATTAATCCTACATGTCATCTTATTTGTAATTGTTTATAGTCGAATACGCAACTATTATAGCCACATATGTGATTACTATGATGTGCCAACCAAAATTAATTTAAAATGCAACTACAAGTTACAACTACTACAATATGATTGGATGAAGAAAAGAAAAAGAAACATTTATCATCCATCTTTCGTGTATCCATTGATGGATGAAATGGTAGTTGCTTTTGTGATTGGTTTAGTTCATTTTTACAATTAATCTAGTAATTCAACCATTTATACATAAATCATTAAGGCATATTTGGCATCATTGTTATTACAATTGCCTTATAATCAGCTTGTGTATAAACATATATTGACATTGGTAGTGTAAAATGTGTATGTTGCCATCCAAGGGAGTTAAAAAATAATGTTTCTCTAACATTTATACAATTACAATTGACATAACATGAAACATATGGGTCAAGAACCTTGAAATATAAAAAAATTGTTTTTTTCAATTTTGTGACGTGGTTAAAATGACAATCATCCCTAAAATGATTTAGTTAGATTTGGTTACATGACATGGAAATAGAAAAAAATGAGAGTCCTTCTATATTCTTAGTTACCTATTGGAATTTTTCATAAAAATTTGGAGAGTTGAAATTTTAATCTTCAAATTTTGTCAATTTTAGATCATAATTTCCTTGAAAAATCCACTATGTAGGTCAAAATCATATTTTTTGGGTCAAAATTTGGTGAAATCGCCCCCCCACCCTCAAAACAAAGAATTATACATAAAGAAGTCATTCAAAGCCAACATGAAAATGTCGAAATTCCAAAATTTGCTAATCCACATTTCAATCCTAAAAAGTAGTCGAACTTACTTTACAAAGCCTAACATACCAAAGATAGCATGTTAACTAGTTTAAGTTATTTATAGGTAATAGTTATAACTTTTCCTAGCCTAGTTTACTAGGCCTAGCTATCATAGCCTAGCTTAGGACTAGTTGGTTTATCTTAACCTAGGCTAGTAGTTAGTAGGCTAGGTTAATTGGTTTATCATTGCCTAGGCCTAGCTAGTAGGCTAAGCAATGTACGGTAGACCTAATTAAGCTAAGTAAATTAAATACTTAGGTAATTAGAATATAGCTAGGCTAGGTAGTAAGTAGGATAGGTAATTCATACATAGGCTAAATAGTAGGTATTTTATTGTATGGATATGTGATAATGTTTTTGTATTAATTAATTAATTAATTAGGTAGGCTAGGTAATGAATTTATTAAATAGACTACAGAGTAGGTAGTAAGTAGGTAAGTTAAATAGTAGGTACTTTATTATGTGGATATGTGATAGTGTTGTAGTATTGTAATGTTTATCTTTCATTAAATTTTATTCCATATATATTTTTTATTACTTCAATTTTGTAAAGTATATAATTAGGTGAAAAAATGGACTACTCATCGTATGCATTATAGACATTCAAAGTGCATGTGTCATTTGGGAAAAACCAATAAAAAAGGATTGTCACCAACCAAATAAATAAGATCTTACTACCAACCTACCTACTTTATGCAAGGTTGCTTATTCTAGCTTAGCTAAACCTAGGATATGTTGCTTACCTAAACTTACCCTACCCTAGGCAATTGTCATGATCAAGGTCCCCCCCCCCCATTCATCACAAAATGCCACATGGTTACATCATTGCCATCCATGCATGAACAATTAGCACCATATGTGACTACATATATGACTACAAATGCAATCATATAGGTAGTCCCAAACCTTGGCAGTCCCATAATCCTACAATATTTAACCAATGCGACATCAAACGAATGGTTGTCCAAGGCAATGGATGAAAAATCCCACCTAGATGCAACAAGTATGTGACTATCAATATGATTAAATGCCATGTGGTGTCTTTTATGACTAGCTATTTTTTGTAACTTGTCCAAGGTAATTGTAGAGCATGGTATTCACATGTGTCATTTACAACTAAAAATTATCTTTTACAACTAAAATTGCAAATTTCTTCTAGTGCTAAATGATTCCAAGGTGTGACACAAGTTTGTTTTGTATAAAATTGTTCAATAAAGTGGAAGTTAGTATTGCACAAGAATTGTCTTCATTAATGGTTTGTTGGTTTTACCCCCATGTGCACCTTTCCCAAATGACCCATGAGTTAGTTTGACAATGGCAAGTATACCTTCTTCACATGTATTTGACACTCCTTGATTAAATAATTTTACATTAAATTTTATACAACATCCTTCACTCCACTTATGATACATAATTGAACAAAAAAAATTAAAATGTATTGTTTATTGTGCACAAATTTCAATGTAATCACCAAAAAATGTACAAAGAAATAATCCCTATCAAAAGCAATTTCTCATGACAAAGACTTATATAGGCCAACTAATCTTTTACCAAATGGCTTAAACATTGTGATTGCCAACACATGGAACAAACTATGTGAACTTGAAAAATTGGACTTATAATTTGAAAAATTACACTTTAAACTTGAAAACCCAAACCTACGACTTGAAATATATATTTTTAAACTTGAAAAAATAGATTTAATTAAACCTTGAAAAATCATACCTGAAATTTGAAAAAATAGATGCAAAACTTGAAACCAATAAATTAACCCATTTGCTAAAGAGTGACAAATTAAAACTAAAATTAAAAAGACAACATTTGAACATGGACAACCTAATAATAACCAAAACTTGTGTGCATTAAATGTGATGAAGCTCGATGCATCCTCTCCTCATTACTTGTGATCACTTGTGTGGAAGGCAAATAATTAAATAATATTTAAGTGTTGACAAAATGTTAAAAATTAACAAGGAAACTAATTAATGAATGTACTCTATTTTAAGAAATTTTTGCAAAGATAAAGAGGCAAATATAAGTTTGAACATATAGGGAAAGAATGAACATAAAGAAAATAAAATAAAAACAATCAAATGTTCATACAATTTTAAGATGGGCTTGTCACCTATCCAAGTTCACTTGCCAAGTTGAAATGTCAACTAATTTACAACTACATAAATTCATAATCAAATTTCAATTTCAATGGATGTGATTCAAAACTTAACAATATTTGTGACTTGTTATTAGAAATTTATAGTTGGCCCAATATGTCACATGTTTTGTGCTAATCTTTTCTTAATAAATATACTAAAAATGTATAAATTGATTTTCTTAGATTCTTATGTTTCATTTTGAAAAGCGATCACAATTTCAAATCATGTGAAAACATGCTAACTATTTTGAAGGTTTTTATTTTATTTGACAAGCTACAACTTTGTTTTAGACACCATATACATTGCACAACATTTATATATCATAAAGGATTCATGAATTTCATATAGAACTTAAATTTAATTTTTGCAAGAAATCAAGTTATTTAATGTTTTTAAGGTGTGTTAAATAGTCACTTATTATTACCAAAAAAATGAGCATAAAAATGTTTTTAGTATAAAAACTAAAAGGCCTTTGGTGAAAGTAATCGTGTTTGATGGAAAACATGCTCAACTTTTGAAGTCCTTTGTTTAAACCAAAACTTATAATTGAAAGAATTAATAATTGAATCTATATTTTTCAACTTCCATATTAATCACAAAACAAAATTTGCCACGATTAACATGTCATTAAGGTGGCATCCCATAGCCATATGTAACAGACACTTGTGTAGATTTGACATTGTTTCTAGCTTTTGAAAATGTGATTTTACCCACTGTCAATTTCATTCATTGAATTTGGAATCACATCTTCAAAAATGGATGAATCTTATTATAATAATTAAACATTTGATTTACTCACCTAAATGATATTCACCCATCTAAGTAGCTTTGCTACCTATTGATAAGCATATTGATGGACATCATAAGTTGTAGTTATGTATGTTAAAAAAACAAAATAAGATTAAAAATTTGAAATTTTGTGCCTTCAATAACCATTAAACTACCAAATTAACAACTTTTAGACATTTTAGAATCAACATAAAATAGATTTTTCTAGACCCGTGATGCTTTGAAGAATCACTAAAGGTTGAATACATGGGTTATCAACTAGTTTTTGGTTATCACTTACCTTTCTAACCACCTTCAATAACTCTTCAAGAAGAATTGACACCACCCTTTGATAGAGGATAAAACCTTTATTTTTGGGATTCGATCACACTCTTTCTTTCTTCATGGACTTAAAAACTATTAATTTGTTGGCAACTTTGTAGAAGGATACACTGTGTCTATTCAAAGTTTGTTTTTAAAAAAAAATTGGTAATACATTATGATTATGTAAAAATGCATATTGTTTCATCATTTAAATTGATTTTTGCCTATTATATGTGGATGTTTGTTTGAAGACTAAATTCCTAAGAATTGTGGGGGGTATAAAAGGACTTTTTGCAAAAGATAGATTGGGGAAATTGTTCAATTCTTGAAGTTTGTGAGTATTCCTGAATGTCTACTAAACCATTCCAAAAAAAAGCCATTGAACTTGTTGCAACAAAATTTCTATTTGGAATTATGGGACCTTGGTAGTTTGGTTTGATTCTTCTTTCATTTTACAAAATTATGCTTGAATTGTTTTTTCATTCCCTCAAAGATTATTTGGTACATATTCAAAGTTGTAATTTTTAAAAGATTTTTATCATATTCCAATTCAAGTATTTTTGAGTGATCTTCCAAGCTACATTAGTGACCTAAGTACTTAGTCTACTTACTTAACTTATTTACTTACTTAGACTCTATACCTTACCTAGGTAGCCTTAATAGGCAAGTAGGTAATCTATTAGGTACCTAAAAAAATATTAGAACTAAGTACATAACATGTAGAAGCTTGCCTAAGCATTGTTCAAAATCCACAAGCCCAATCAAATATCCTCATAGGCTACCTATTGAGGATATTAAGGCTAGCTACCTAAGTAGCCTACAATCGTTACCTACCTATCATGTAGCTATTGGGACCAACTAGCTACATAGCCATAATTGGTAGGCTACCTATTAGGTTATGAATATTGGAAGTGGATTTAAGTGATAAGAAAGTTGAAAATGATGGTTAGTATGTACAAGAGCATATACTAACCAATTTGTACCTAAATTAATGAAAATCATTCATCATCCATCCAATGGATGAGCAAAATCAACCATTTGACTTAAAGTATCATCATAAATGTGTGACATGAGCAATGGGACATGCCATGCCACGTCATACGACGATATTAACACAAAGTCAAGCAATTTATTATACAAATTCATAATTAATTAACACAATAACTCAATAATAATAATAAACCTACCATTTCGTCAAAATAATATCAACCCTACCATTGTAATCAAAATAATATTGAACCAACCTTTGTAATTAACCTTTATACTTGGTTGGTCAATGTGGTTAGTAAACCTTTTTTTTTTTGAAAAAATAAGAAAATTACAATTTTAAAAAAGTTTAATTTTTTTTGCCAATTACAATTTTAGTTGGTTAAGAAAAACACTTTTCCATTTTGTTGTATTGTAACATTTTACATTAC
>Ga0116228_10005453_pt1 | contig 11347 bp, 8 predicted proteins | sample S1TSphfallax_2_FD_89694 | JGI IMG/M metagenome (GOLD analysis project Ga0116228, IMG submission 89694) | Host-associated microbial communities from peat moss isolated from Minnesota, USA - S1T2_Fc - Sphagnum fallax MG | ecosystem: Host-associated > Plants > Peat moss > Unclassified | place: USA...
CTTTTGAGGAATGTTCACCAGGTGTTGTTGGGAACTTGATTATTTTGGGGGGGAATATGATTTCGTATTTTAGTTCTGTTCCAGGACTCAACTTCTCATAAGGGATAGACCTGTCATTGGGTTCGTCTAATCATAATCTGCTTGAAGAGAAATAGTTAATGAGAAATTATTTCAATATTCTTCTTGAACTAAAATACATTTTCTTTAATTTCTGTTATATTGAATTTAGTTTTTATCAAAATTTCACATTATGACTTTTGGAATTGATTGACTTTAACAGATTGTATCCAGCCTCTCGATTTGACTGGGACGATATCACTGTAAACAAATCAGCTCAACATTTTTCAAGAAACAAAACACACGTATTGTTAGTAGAAGGCAATACATAGAGAGGAACAACACAAGAAAGCTTACATTTGCCGTGATCTTTGAGTGCCGCCTTTGTTTCTATTCGGGGCAATCTGGAATGAAGAGCGGTGTACTGCGTAAGCTGTTGATGTGTAAAGTGGAATTGCTGGTGCAAAGTGACACGTAGCAAGAAGATCCTCCTCGTCCACCTCTCAATCTGGTTATGGATCTGCTCTTTTGTGGTCTAGAACAGACTTAGACCTTGCACTTGCTGCACTGGTGCTGAAGAAGAATTTTCCCCTTGGCAGAAACCTTTGGCAATTGCGGTCACTCCTCACGATCCAAGAGCATCCCAGGTAGACCCAAATGCAATTCCCTGTCGAGCGTTCGAAGTCGAGCCAAATGCCATCTGCGTTCCACACCACCACTTGCGCACTTGTTGGTGAGACAATTCCAGCAGCGAACGATGCCCTGCTGCCCCCGCGCCTGCCCAGGTTTTTGCCCAACAACTGCCCAAGCAGCATGGAATTATTATTATTATTATTATTATTATTATTATTTTAAGATCCTAAAAATAAAAAATGATTTAAAAATTAAGGTTTCATGGGTTTCATGGGGGATAGTTGAATACAATTTGATCAAAAGATTTAATTTTTTTCAAAACAAATCGCCAAGCAACAACAAGTATTTGGAATTTTATAAGAATATTTTATTTTCAGACTGAAAATTTTAAATTAATCAATAGTGGAATATTTGCTCTATAGCTACCAAAAATATTGCAATTCTTTGTTCTTTATTGGAAAAAAGATTAATCCAAAATTGGGGAGAATTGATTCTTTTAGTGTTAATCTGAAAAAATAAACTTCAAAAAAATTAGAAAATTTCACGACCTAAACTTTTGAAGACACCAGATTGAAAGTAAAAACAGTTGGTGGAATCATCACAAAATAAGAACTTGAATGCATTTTTTGGGTCCAATCTTTTGATTTGAGGATTTATAAAATTAAGGGATGATTAAGAAATTAATTTGGGGTTAAAAAGTCTAAGTGCCAGTTTAAGAATTTAGTGAATTTATTTTTTTTGGACGTTTTTTATTTTTAAAATTTATTTGTTATAATAAGCGAGGTAAAAAAGAAAAAGAAATGACCAAAAGGAGGGAAAAGTAAGGGCAAGAGGATACAGAAAGATTTGAGGGCCAGGGGGGAGGATTTCGGGCAGGGCGGAGGAACTATACCAGGGGTGGCGGATGAGCTTTGCCGGTGAAGGCAAAATATAAATTATTGCTAACTAAGTTCTTGCTTTAGGGTTTATGGAGTATAGGATGCAATAAAGGTTTTCTTTTCACTTTTGTGGTGTAGCCACACCGGCAACCATACACAAGAGGATCTAGTCAAATTGGACTATAGGACAAGTAGGACAATAAACAAAAATTATAATCTTGTTACTATTTGACAACACACAAGAGCATGCATTTTGAATTTGGCGAATCTAGTCTGAAAACCCTATTTCTTTGGGGGAAAAAATTCAAAGAATTTGAAATGAAACCTTGTAGGGGTCATAGCTCTAAAAAAAAAAAATTATAATTTGGCACCAAAAAATAACATGTTGTGTAAGATTACTTCATTTCACTTCATGTTGGTGTGCAAGATCCATCCTCAAAGCTGTTGTGACCTCCATTTGGGAATGCCACTATCACATCATCTCCTACATTCTATTAAAACCAACCAAAATTTTGGGGAGCATCAGGTGCAACCATAATATTATAGGGATATACATGTACCGTTTCTTCACAAAACATTTTCCAAATCAGAATGTGTTGTCGAAATTAATGTGCATGCTACCAGTATGGACCCAGGATAATAAGCCGTCTAGAAACCCCCACTAGGTTTTGAGTAAACTTTTGAGATGTTTAAAGTTTCTAGGACTTTGGACATACCTATTAGATACTTCTCAAAACTTTCAGAAATAATTTAGTTAATATCAAACTAGCCCAGGTACTACTACATTATTACAATTCTTAATGTGACAATTTCAACAAAAACAATAACAGCCAAGTTGGTATATATGTGCATAGGACGGACAAAAATTATAAAGAGCTATCAAAAGCATTAACAAAAAAAAATTTACATTTTATATGCAAAAAGAAAAATTCTGAATGAACTCTACTTCATGGATGAAATCGAATCATAAGTGATATTTTTAGAATGAATTTCATCTTTCATGAATTTTCATTCCGTTAAGTTGAACTTCAAATCCACATCATTCATAAAAATGGATGTAAGGAAAATATGACACTTCACCATTTGGCAAAGTGGAATTGGGAAGTAGGTATAGTGAACTTGACATAACAGTTGAGCACAGTATTCATAATTTATGGATGAGCATTCATGAGTTATCATTCATGAATCTTCAATTGGATGAACTTTCCTGAATATTCTAGATGAAATAAACATCATCCTTGAAATTTAATCTGAAATTGTATTCCATACATGAAAATTCATCCAAGTATCATCTATGACTTGTAATAAAGGAACATCCTAAGATTATGTAGGATTGTAATCCAACCTAGTTGGAAAATTTGTTGGCAACAAAACTCATATCACCTATTACATGTTACCTTGTCACATGAAGTTTTCCCCCGCCCCAAACTTGCAATGACATGGGATATACAATTCCATTATATAGCCATGGAGCCTTTAAACCATGATGATGATGAAACCTTGTTAAACTTTATAAAAAGAAAGCATCCAAGAAAGGGAAAGAAAAAATATCAAATAGCAAGGACCAAAGTTGAGGCAGGCAAAAGAGCCCCAAAGAGGTGTACCACAAGGAGGTAATGGAACCATAAGTACTAAAACTTCCACAAGTCACATAAAGCATATCAACTAAAGAAAGGGGAGGTAAATCCGATAAAACTCCAAGCTTTGAAGAACCTTCCTTGCAATAATAGCACACCTTGAGATGGAAGTAGCCCATGTTTTCTATTATGTCATTAACACTTTCTATTTATAAAAGGAATGCAAAATTGATAAACGAGGGCCTCTGGTACCTTTTGTTGCCCACACCATGTTAACACATCAATGAAAAATGTTGTTGGACTCTTGATGAAATCAACATAAGTAACAAAAGAAATAACTAGCATAAAGCTAGTAACTTTGTCATGAATTCTAGTACATGGAAATTTCATGAATGAAGTTTGGATGAACTTTCATTAAGTGAACCCATCTTTGGGTGGTACAACTAGGAACATTTTGTGAGGGAAGAAAAACATTCATAGGAATCAAAAATAGAAAAGAACTTGGACAAGAAAGAGATGGAGGATAAAATTTTGGAATTTTTAAATAATTTTTTCCTAAACAAGTTGAATTTCTTATCAATTTAGAGTTACATTGAAGGCAATTGTAGGTTATTACTTAATTAAGTTAAGCTTTAACCTTAGTAGAAAAATATTATTGGGTGGTACCATGACAAATGTCATACTATCATTTTCTTTGCATATGTCTCAAGATCCAAGTACCTACATTATGTGCAAACAACTTTTGTTTTCATTCTTTTAGGATCGGGGAAATGCATATACCATATGACATAGTTACCATGAACTTGCATTACCATTATTTCCAAATCACATTGTCATGAATCACAATATTTGATCTACCATTCTCCATTGTGTGTTATAGTTTATTGTCTTCTTTCACCTCACATATGAGTGTTCCAATTTCAACAAGTTTCCACATCCAACCCATGTTTTTAGAACTCTTAGAAGGAAGGGGGTTCCAACATTTCATGACTAGAATTAAAATTGAGATTGGTGTTAAGATTAAGGAAATTATGGTTGGGGTGGGACATGATCTTGAGAGTGGCATTAATCTACCAACATTTTGAATCAAACCAAAATTTCAAAATTCCCAGAGTTTTAGCAAAATGTCATGCTATTATGAAACATAGATAATATCATCTTGAACAAGTTCAAAAATGAAGATGAACCATGAATCCAAATTGTTCCATACAAAGGAGAACAAAACATAAGGGAGTGGATAATACTTTGTTGTTCTCAAGAATTGTTAAGCAAAGAAAATATTGAAGCAACTCAATGAAAACATGACTAACATTGGGTTGAACAAAGCTCATTTTAAACAAAAACAACAAACAAAACAAAAAAATGTTGAAAATTATTTCTTTTGGTAATATAAGACATGAACTAAAGGCAAAATAATTGACTTGGATGTGATGAAAAATGTAACTCATGAATCTTCATCAATTATTCAATGTTACATCAAACCTATTATGAAGAAAGATGTACATTAAAAGGAACAAATGTATCACAAAACCTTGTCATGCACATTTCGATGATCTACAAGAATCAACATAAAAAAGACTATTAAATCAAAATCCAAAACAAATATTCAAATAGGAAGACTTAGAAAGCTAGACTTTCAACTCAATAAACTAGTGAATTGAACACACACTTTGATCTTATGTATCACTAAAACAATCTAAAACAAACAAACAAACAAAAAAACACCTTGACACATGTAGTGTCCAAATTTACATAAGGAAAAAAATGACAAGAAAAGTATAAATGTATTTTTTCTATTTCAGTAATATCATCAAGCCCCAATTCAATAGATAATATTCCAACAAGATCCAAACCATCAAACTTTGCTCAACTATGTGGTGGTGTTAGTGGTGATGGGTTTAAACAAAAATTCATTGATTTTGATTTGAAAAAAAAGAAGCATGAGGAACTTATGACTCTTCTTACTTGGGAGACAAGTATGGAATCTTAATCATAGATGAGAGCATAAAAATGTTTTGCCCAAAAGGCAAATCCAGTTCCAACAAACGAAAAACCATTGTTATAACCAAAATAAAACACATGAAACTTTTTTTCTAGAAAGGACATGACTTTTGTAGAAAGGTGCAAAAGCCACCTCTCCCAAATTTTCAAATGTGAAGTTTGTTGTTGGATTGTAAGGCCCATATTTTCATGCCAAGGTAAAGGATGTTTCCTTATTTTTGAGTACAGCAAGATGTCAAACCTAAACCTCGAGCTGCCACTAAGAATATACAAAGAGGCACACCTTATAACAATTAAGGAGACCCAAGATGAGGACCCCAAATATGCTCCATGCTTTTGGACTTGCAACATCAAGTGTATAATAATATATTGTTAACCAAAAAATTAAATTGGTAGTGGAAGAAGGGGAAATTTTATGTCAACAGGTTATGGCCTAACATCTTGGAAAACTATTCAGTTAGAAGGTAAATGTTTTGGTTGTCACCTATCGTAGGTAACTTGGAGGTACAATTCTTTCAATAATTAATTTCACTTTCTCTAGAATTTGAATGAGCTTCTTGGGCAAACAATTAGGTCAACATGTAACTATATATCAGTTCTCCCCTTACATTGTATTTATTGATTTATTTGATAAACTTCTTTGTTGCATTTGATTTAGTTTTATTTAGTGAAATTATAACTTTTTATGTGTGGAGACATTATTCATAAATGTAAAACACATCCTCTAGCATTAAAAAAGTCATAATCATGTTGTTTCATATAGAAATGAATTGTTCAACGAAACATGTATTTGTTTAAAATGAATGAATTCATTGTTTTTTGTTTCAAATGTTGTACAAACTTGGAGTTTAAAGTGTAAAGTGAATTTAATGGATTATGCATGATAATTCATTAGCTAAAACATGTTGGAATATTCATATTTCATCTTCATAAGTAATATGAACATGAATTATCATAATTACAAGAAAAAGACCTCCAAATTTTATGCATTTGTCAAGATTGGCACAAAGAATTGTAAGACTTATTAACATATAGGGTTTATATAATCATCCATAAAGTATTCAAAATGAGAGGTAGTTGGCCTTGGTTTTGCTGATATTATGTACAAAATGATAATTCAAGATGAAAAAAGGGATGAAATTAAAAGTTGGGATGAAAAAAATGGGGAGAAAATAGGGACATTACATTTTTTTTTCTCATTTTCTCACTTCAATTATTCCTTGGGAGCTCCACCCTTGTTTGGAATTATCCATAGATTTTGTAATTTTTTTCAAAATTTCATCAAAATAAAGAGGTTACAAATTATCACCACTATCCTAAAACATTTGGTGAGAACTAGATGTTTATCTTCTACTCTTTCAGATATATTGCAAGTCAAGCATTCTCCATATTGAGTTTTCACAATTTCTCCTACAAAAGGCTAGAAGTGCATCCACACAATTCAACAGAATCAACTTTCTTAAGTTTGTCAAGACCTCCAAAGAAAGAGGCAAACTTTCAAGACACTCACAGCTTTCGAATTCTAATGTTTGTAATTTAGGTAGAGGAGCTTCATTTACCTTTGGAAATTTAACAAGGCTTGAGGATTGTATTCGAAGCTTTAGAAGAGTTGGAAAAGCACTAGAAAGTGTGAAGGAGTTTGGAAGATATTTCAAACTTTCGAAGTCCAATAAATCAAGTTGTTGAAGTTGAAGTGATATGCCATCTCAGTTGGCAAGGTCCTAACATTCGCAAGCTCTAACCGTAAAATCTTAAGCTTTGTAAGTGCAGATATATTGTAAGGCAACTTAACCACTCCAGAAATACTGAGTTTTGTTAGCGCAACTAACTTACATATGTCCTCCAACGAAGCTCTTCTATTTGGATATACATGATCCAAAGATTCTGTTCTTGCAATGTTTGATGGTGTATGTTCAGCCCAAGTGTCAGACCCTTCTGCATCTAATATTTGCAATGATGTGAGTTTTACTAGTCTAGAAGGAAGATACTTCAACATCCAACAATTAATTACAATCAAGCATTTCAACTTCTGTAATTTCCATACTATGTTTGGTAAAATCTTTAGATTTATACAATAAGAGAGGTCAAGACAAACCAAATTCGTAAGATTCCCAACTTCCTTAGGTAAATAGTCAAACTTTCCAATTCTTAGATCTAGAACCTTCAATTTTGGAAAATTGCCCAACAAACTGTCTGGCACAGACTGTATTCAATTTCCACCAAGTAGAAGAGACACCAATTTAGGCGAATAAAAATTCTTAGGAAGTCTCTCCAATATATTCGTATCCAATGATAGTCTCCATGCTTTAGAAGGTTGCTGCAATGTTGATTTCCACTCTTGGGGGAAGTCTCCCAAATTTAAACCTATTCAATAAAGATGAAGTTGTTTTACATGGCATTTGCCACAACCCTTTCCTAGTATATAGAAAGCCAAGTCTCTCATCACATCATGTACCTTGAACTCTTCAACTAGAACTTTTACATTTGGCTCAATGAATGATCGGCTCAACAACTTCTTTAACAACAAAAAGGTATATGCTCCAGGATCATCTCCATCATGTGCAGGTACTATACCCTCCCCCATCCAATGCCACAAAATGCATTCAAAAGAAATCACACAATCTTCAAGAAATTTTGCAAGGTAAAAAAATAGTCGTTCAAGCGGCCATCATCCTTAGACAGGAGATCGTAACCAAGTTTCAAGCGCTCATACAACTCCTCTTCAACACTTTTCTTTTGCAGGCGTGATTCCTTTAGCTTCTTCAATAGTGGCTCCCATTCATATTCAGGTGAGGTCTTTCGGGACATCGCTTCGCCTATAACCTTCAGAGCTAACGGAAGAACTTTGCACTCCTTAGCCATGGATTGTGCCAAATTCTTCAATTCACATGGAACATGGGATGGTGGTTTGAATGCATGCACACAAAAAAGGCTCCAACTATCTTGCTTTGAAAGAGGAGTCATACACACTTGGCTTATGCGTTGATTTGCTCTTTCCAATAAAGACTGGTTTCTAGTAGTCAACAATGTGACACTTCCATTCCCCTTGGCTAAGTCAAGTGAATCAAACGCCTTGTCTTTCCAAATGTCATCCAAAACTAAGAACACTTTCTTTTGTATAAACCGAATGTGTAAATAATGCTTGTAATCCTTTGCGTTTGCATGCAATTCTGGGTTAAAATGCAATTTTTTATTTAGGGTCCAATTTAGAGCCATCATGTCAAGAGTTTGCCCCACAATGAGCCAAATGAACTCTGCTTCTTGAAAATGGCCTTGTACCTCTCAGCTCCCATACAATGTTGAAGAAGAAGAGTTTTTCCAACTCCACCCATGCTCCATACTGCCACATTCCACTCAGGCTTTCTCCACCAAGGGTAATTCTAATAAGAATGCTAAAAAAAAGGGGCACAATGTTGACAAAAAGGAGGTGCTTCAAGCCCATGCTGCTCAAGTTCAAATTCCACAAAATGAACTCAAATCATTGAGGGCCCAACTTGTTAATCTAAAAAGCAAGTCTTCCCAACCATCTAGTCATGCCCAACCTATACAGGGTTCAAGATCACGGGAGGGACCTCCTAGGTCGTTCTAGGCCTCTCACATAATGCCATGGTTGGGGAGTATGTTCTTTTTAGTGCACATAATTATAGTTTCACACCAAAATTTGCCACTTCTTTTTGCCCCCCTACTTCGTGGCATAAAAGGCTAATGGGGCACCCAAAGTTTCTACCACTAGGCAAGCAATTTAGATTTATGGACTCGCATTAGGTTCAAGTCCTCTTACCAAGGCTAGAGGCATGCCACAATCTTTTTGTCCTCTTAACACGGAGAAAAAACGCACCTTGTTGGTGAAGGGGGAGGAAACTACTACAGCACAAGCTGTTAGGCATCAAATTCTAGCGTCCCAGGAGTACATGTACATTAGGAAAACACACAATTTTTCGTTGATCAGCTTATGGAATGCCAATTTCAAATGCATGAAGTGGTGCAAAAGCTTGTGAATACACCGTTGTTTAGTTCTTAAGATTGAAGCTAAACACCAAGGACATAATTGTAGTACTAAAAGATACCCTGAACACTACATTAGGTCCTTTTCCAATCCCTATTCCACATGCTATAGGGGTCCTATCTAACACCTTGGAAAGACGCTCGATTGGCTCAATTGTTACAGATGGCGTTTGTAATTTGGTCATTAGTTCTAGCATGGTTAAACTAATAGGCTTTCCTACTTCTAATTCTATATTCACATATTCAAAGGGAGCTAAAAACACCTCACTTGTGGATTTGATACTCAGCAAAGGCGTTGTGGATAGCCATTGTCTCCACAAAGTCTCTCATTCATTTTTGAAGGTGGTGCCTAGTGAGAAAGTTTCCATCGCCATCAGAGTTGCCATTGTCAACAATACTGAGTCAACAATACTGAGTCAACAATCCAGGTGGGAGGTTATACACCCAAAGTGGTATTTCTTGATACAAGTGCCCAACCAATGATTCTTGGAGTTCACTTTGCTAAGAATATGGGCATGTTCGATTCCAAACTACGGAAATCTATGTGGCAAATTTGCACCGCTAGTGGGAGCATAAAGGAGTTACTTAGGGAAAGCTCGAATTTGATTGCACTTAGCTTCAATGAAGGTACAAATTAGGAGTTTCGCCTAGACGGTTAGATGTTTAGTCACCAATGCCATCAGTTTAATCACCAATGCCATCAGTTACGATGTGTTCTTTGGGCAAGAGAGCCCTGTTTCCACCAAGTTTCACAATTGAAAATTGGTTCGAACATCCGTACTACCGAGTGGATTGGGAGACTGATGGCCACCACTTGGGATACATTTCCCTTGATTTACATGGGAACCATAGTCCTATGGCTCACCATTATATGGTCAAGGAATCACACACTATTTTTTACATCCAACAAACTAGCCACAAGTGGACATAAGGAAATGAAGAGGACAGTTTACGCCCAAGCTACTGAAAGCTTGAGGGTGGTTCCTACTGACATCCAACATGGACTAGAGGTTTTACAAAGGTTCAAAGCAACCCACAAGCCTTTAGTCAAAGCTCTATTTACTTTTAAGAACATGGAGAGTCATGGTGAACAGATTAAGCCAATATTTTGTCAGCTATTCGCCTGGACACTGCCTAAGGAGGGGATTACATTACCAGAGCTCTTTGGTGGTATTGGTATAGGTCTTGAAGCCCTATTACAATCAGGGATGGTGGTTCAGAGTTATTTTTATGTAGACATTAATCCTATTGCAAGGTAAGTGGTGGCATTTAAAATGATGGAATTCATAGCTAAATTTTCATAACAGTTTGCAACCACCGCATGGAAGGCAAGTTTCACATTCTTGCCTTCTGACATACAATTAATTTAAAAGAAACATATGGAATTATTTGGCCTCGTGGACCTCATCATTTCAGGTTAGAAATGTTAAGGATTTTCAACAGTTGGATTTGGAAAAGGCTTGTGATGCACTCCCAACTCCTCAAAGGGTTCAAATGTGAGCCCAAGTAGAAAATAGCGGAAGAAGGAGTCGGAGCACGCTCCCTAGCTCACAACACTTTGAGGGGTAGAGGGGCGTGTTGGAGCTCCGGGATGGGACTAGGAAGAGTTGACAAGCTTCACTCATTCACACGGGCCTGCACATAACCCACACAAAGTGGTTAGTGCATAGTTGGAGCACCCTTGGTGCTAGGACGAGCCATGGGCAACACGGACACACAAGACTCATCACGGCCCGGACTTGGGGGAAGCCACCACCTTCCCCCTTATAGTATACTCTGCAGCTCTCCACGGAGGCTACATCTAAATGGCTATTTTTCTAGGACTCCCGAGTCCCGGAGTCCCGAAATCGCGCCAAATGGGACTCCCGCGACTTTGGAGCCCCATAACTTTGCGAGCAGACCTCGGATTGTAATGCGGTCTAAAGCAAAGTTGTAGCTCTCGTCGAGAGCTTTCCAACGATATGTGGCACACCCCCTTCAGGTAAGTAAATCGGGTCGATTCCCGACTTTTTGTGGTCGGAAGTCAAATTGGCAATTCGACTCCCGACCCTTATTTTGGCCATAACTTGTGTTTCAGATGTCTGAATGAGCAATACGAGCCCATTTTAGACATTTACGCTTCGAGAGCTTTCCAATGATATAAAGAACGCCACAAGACATTGAGGTTTGACCCCTGCAATTGCTCTTTGAAGTTTC
>Ga0116228_10005460_pt1 | contig 11337 bp, 3 predicted proteins | sample S1TSphfallax_2_FD_89694 | JGI IMG/M metagenome (GOLD analysis project Ga0116228, IMG submission 89694) | Host-associated microbial communities from peat moss isolated from Minnesota, USA - S1T2_Fc - Sphagnum fallax MG | ecosystem: Host-associated > Plants > Peat moss > Unclassified | place: USA...
AAAAAACAAAGGGGCCCATGGATATAACCTTGTTTGACTTCACAATAGATATTGAAATCATTAAAAAATAAACATTTATAATTAGCATCACAATTGATTTGTTGTGAAGTGTGAGGGACCAAATTATATAATAAAATTCAAATTTTAGTTTCTCAAGAGAAGCTTGTAAAAACTTCTAAAAACATATTCAAATGTTTTTTCAATGTCCATGAGAAAAGAAAATATGGGCTTTTGATAATCATGCATGTAATATTGGACCTCCAAAAATATGATTATATTTTCATTGACATTTCAATCAAGAACAAGCCAATTTGATCATTTAAAACAATTTTTTGCATAACACTTATGGTTAAAAAAGTGGTCATATGGTTTTTTTTTTTAAATTACTTTCAAAAGGAAAAATTAAATAATTGATATTAATCAATTTTAACATGTTTCCTCACTAATTGGAATTATAAAACCTTCAATAACTTGGGGGTTTGGAATGACACAAAAAAATGGACACCTTAGCATGTCAACACCTTTCATAACATTAAGAAAGGAAGGCCCTTTTGTACCTTGGTCTATTAGCTTGGCTTAACACAAATGTGAAACAAAAATAGTGGCCTAATGTAGAATATCCTAAATATTAGTTATTACACTGGAACTAAAGTTAGTTTCAATCTCAATGATAAATGACTTTTGAGCTTTAAATTTTCCGAGCTTGAAGAAAAACAAGCAATGGGATTTTTACCTTCTATGGCATGCTTTAAGTTTTGTTGCAATGTGGATGTCATTATAATAGTCAACAATACTTAAAACAACTTGTTTTTCCCACAAGTAGTTCAACACAATTTGGTTTTGAGTAAAAATACTCATTAACTTGCAAATTTTACTTTTCAATTGTCTTAATGGCTATTTCCTTATTTGAGTTTATTCTTTAACATACATTTCAAAGACATTTGTCAAATCACATACTTAAAACCTTCCCATCAAATTTTTATATATGGGGAAAACATATTTAACACAAGTGAATTTATGAACGGTATTTTCTATGACATTTTAAAAATTGGGTTTCTTGAGCAAGGAAACATTTAACTTCCAATAGCTATAACCTTTTTTAATGGCAATGATAACATGGATAGTGAAGAAAACTTTAGCTTTGTCATCAACTTGATAGAAGAAGGAAAATGAACATGAACTTATAACCATTAGTGAAAGTTTAAGCATTTTTTGTCACATAACAACAACCAAGTTTCATGAACATATTGTGATGTGTAGAGGAAAAAGTGAAGCCCTTTTATGGTAATGCTTAAAGAGATTATACAAAAAATCTTTAACTTTAACAAGATCTTCAAATTTTGAACTTCCCACTTGGTCATTTTATGCATTTGGGTGAAAGCCACTACAATGACCATTTAAAACTATCACAACCCAATATATTTTCCTCGGTCCAAACTATAATATTATATATTATCCAAATGCACTACAAAAATTATAGAATATAGATTCAAATAAATGAAGCTAACATTTTTAATCTTTCAAAATTCAAAATTATTATACCAAAATCATCAACATTCAAGCAAATTTGGATTTTGCAAGCAAAACAATTGTCACAACCCATAACACAATAATTTTATGGAGTTAATGCTTACAATGAATATGGTCCAATGTATTCATAACTTTGGGAAATGAGACTTTGAAGGTTTATAACACTTAAGATCAAAAATTCAAAGACAAAAAGTTTTTTTTGGGGTGTTATTCCACATTACGGAACTCAAACATTGCAATAGGTTACAAAGTTCATATATATATATATATATCCAAGACCTACCTTTCATGAAGATGTTTTAAAAGATTCACAATAGATTCCTTTAAAATTAGACATAAAAATCATTTCAAATTTTATTAATAATTTCATTATAAGCAATAAGCTCTAAGAAAAATTTATAGAAATTAGTTATATTTAAAACTAATTTTGGACTATAACATTGTTGTTTTTGGTTCACTCATTTGAAGAACATCTATATATCCAAACAAAAATTTAATATGAAGTTCCAATCATTAGCAATAAAGTATTTTTCAAGAAGGGGCTTTTGGAAAAAAAAATCAAACAATTCATTAAACTTTTTTGTGATGGTCCTTTGGTATTATAAGAATGTAAACAAAAAACAAAAATATTCTTTGTCTTCCGAAACACAATCAACTCAAGTGTAGTGATTTTTTTATCATTGTAACTGTCGATAACGTTGATTGACATGAAAAAAAATTACATGTTTCATATCCTTCAACCCTGTGGAAAATTTGTTTAAAGTGATTTTTTTTTGTTGAATGTTGATATGGTTTTAAATGTTCACAATTTATTAAATATAATGAAGTTTGTTTATGTCAAAGTTTGGTTTAACATATGAATTTTTTTTGTAGGTGGCATGAATATGATGAAAACAAATTTTGATTCTACAATGAATGAAGTCCTTGTAGTCTTTATGCTTGGTTTTTATGTTGTTGAAAGTATGCAAACAACCTATATATTTTTCTTATTCTTGTTGTTTCTTGTTCCACTATCCAACAAATAATCAATGTTAGACCAAGAAGAAAAAGAAGGGTAAGAATCCTTTAAGGTGTACCACACAAGACAAAAAGGGCCTAGTCTTTATTGTAGTCATTTTTTATCCTATATTTTTTATCCCCATAAAAAATAATGAGTCAAAATTTGTCAAAAGTTTCAAAAGGACTAGATTTTAAACCATTAAAATTCTAGATTCCATCATAATCATCCATAAATGTGTTTTTACATGGTAAAAATGACTAGGTAAAAAAAAGAAAAAAGGGTGACATTGTGACAAGATTTTGGTACACGTTAAAAAATTTGTACCCAAAACAATGTGATCAATGTTTGGGGATGTATCTCATGACATGGATTGCCATATCACAAATTGCCCAAAATTTTCCATTTTTTTAGCTTATTAAATGTTTACATTTTAATCTTCCAAATTTTAAAAACTTGAACCTTTTGCCGCATACTTGGAATTACAAGTTTTCCATTTAATATGCACACATGTTTGATAGATGCTATATTTGAACATTCTTTTCTTCACCCTTGGGCCCCCTTTGACTTTCCATTATCCTATTAATTTTTTGTATTACGATAATGGAAAGTAAGGACAACATAATTTTACGATGTTCTATGACCTATGGATGGGAGCAAGGAATGTGAATACACGTAACAATGTGAAGCCCTAGTAAGATGTATTATTCATCAATTAAACCTACAATTTTGTGATATATGCAACAATGATTAATGCATGAAATAATTTATTCAAGTGCAAGGTTAGTGTGAACAATTATTACCATACACAAGTAAATTTGATAATCAATGTGAATTTAAATTTTAAAATGCTAGATTATTTTTACAAGGGTAGATGTTTTAATAAATAAAAATGAAACAACAATTCCCCATCCATAGTGTTATCTTTTAATTATTTATACATTGTAGAATATTAAACATACAAAAACATCAACTTAAGCCTATGGTTACTTTGCAATGTGTTTTCAAATGACTCGCAACTATATGCATTATAATTATAAAACAAATGAAAATCATTTATTTCAAGTGCATATTCCATGAGTCACATGTGTCATGTCACATTTGATTACATCAAATTACTCATATTTGCAAGACGTGTTCCATGCTTGTCTTATTTGACAAAACAATTAAAAAGTCATTATTTTCACTTTCATAAAACAAAAGTGAAATGTCACATTACCTTTCAATATATCTAATCAAACCTTTTTTTCATCAAAATGGACAAGGTGATCAAATTGAACATCTTTAAAAAATGTGATTTTTTTAATGTCATTAACATTCATTTTATGCACCTTATATTTTTAACAAAATTTACTACAATTTCATTTAATAATGTTTCCAATGTTGTAGGTAACATTTTTATCAACTCAATTCCAAATATTGTATCTTGAGATAAACTAACAAATGCATGTTGTCCAATAATTATTTTATTTCCATATCAAAATTTCATTAAAATAATGTGACAATGATATTGGGCAATTAAGGCTTTTGTAACAATTTGTCATTTTAGATTTTTAAAAATAGTCAATTTCTCAATCCACATACACTACTACAAAACATGGGTGTAATTCACTAGTCCCTGTTCACTAAACCAATGAATTCACTCAAAATCCAATGAAATCACTTGGTGTACATGGACACCTTTTGTTGTAATGATACCATTAGCTAGTGAAAACTTTGGTAGCTCACCCTTTTTTATGCTCAAGTTACATTTTTTCAAATATTAAAGGTTTTTTCTAAGTTTAAGATCCTTGCTTTGCATAAAAGTAAACATTTTAATTCTAAGTAAATGTGATGTGTGAATTCACACAATCAACTAATAACATTACTATGATTATTATTCACAAGTTGGGAACAATTGAATTATGATAAAAAAATCAAACATTTAAAATTTATATTTTTTAAATTTTAATCATAAAACATGCAACATCACAAAAAATGAAAATTTCGCTATCAAAATAATAACAAACTCACTTTTACATGTGTATTGAATGAATGAATCACAACCCTTCAAAAGTTAATAACTATGCACACTAGGTGTATATTTCCTACTTGAACATAAAGTAAAAAAAGTTATGGGACACATAACTCCTATGAGTAAATCAAGATGGCATATATTGTAACCATGAGTTAAGTTCAACATTAAATAATCATTAAAAACCTTGAACGAATTTTTAAATAAATAAAATGTTGAAGTGTCGAAAAATGTGATAAAAGCACATTGGAAATGATGAAAAAATGATAAATGCACCTTGAAACTGAAAAAAAACTAAATTTTTGTAAAAGTTGGTAAAAAAAAGTCATGTTCCTTGTTAGTCATTAAAAATTTGTCACAATATTGATGAGTGTCCCTACACATATTCAATCATAATTCACCTAGCTAGTGATCTTTTTCTCCAAGAGCATTAAAAGTGTTGTCAAAAATAGGTGAGGGGATGAGAATGTGAGCACTAAAACACAAATGTTATTGGAAGGCAATTGAATGCTCAATCGAAATTCATTAAAAAATTTCATTTTCATTAAAGAAAAATTTAATAATAATTTTTTTTAATTAATTTATTTTTTGAAAATAACTAATATTTGTTTTTAATGTGTCGGACTTGACCCAAGGTTACGGTATGTCATTTTCATGTTAGGCCATGGTGAAAAAATGTTCACAACCACACCTTTGTTTGGATTATTATGGAAACTAAATTGGAAAAATGAAGAAAGGAAAGCCACCCCTATTACACTAACACCTTTATTGGTACCTTCATCTTTTTTAATAAAGCTTTTCAAAACGAATAATTAATGGAAGAAATGTTGAATTTGGACTCATACATGCCCTAATTTAGTTTAGGGATGGAAGATCCACAATGTTTATAAACTTCCCAAAACAAATTTAAGGTTTTTGTTTTTATCACATGGCACTAATGTAGGTATTGGTTCGCTAACAATCATAGGGTTCATCGATAGTCATAGGGTCAACCTTCAGTGAACCACCCACAATGGTACCATGGTACCATTCAAAACCCCCTAAATTCTTTTAAATTTATTCTAAATTACAAATATCCCATACTTGCATTAAATCAAGGTCTTTGAATCCAAAATAACATTTTTGTGGCTCAATATGGCCACTAAGAAGCCTCACTAAAAAAAGGTGAAGGCATGCACCAATTTGGGTACTTCACCCTACCCTCTCTGAGTTGGAACTTGGGTCACCCATGAATATGGTGGGTGGTGGAACATTATTTCCAAAGGGAGCCCTTGTTTTCAAAGTCATTGTTTAAGATTTTGGATTGCATTGAAAAGTCAATGAACTAAATTGTGCACAAAAAGATTGTTCAAAATAAATGTAGAATTCATATCATTCTTTGCCCACACATGCAATACATAGTTTTCTTTTTGTCAAATGTGATTAGCAATAATGAAACAAGCCCAAGAAAACCTAAACTCCTCAATTTCACATTTGGGTTTTATTTATTTAATAAAATAAACATAATCTTCATAACTTTGAAAATCCTCAATACAAACTCTCATCCCATGTATAAAAACTTCACCACCAAGTACCCCAATATGCAATTAATTCAAACTTTTAATCAAATCATCCATTTACACTAGTGGCATTAGTTGAACAAAAATAAACATAATATGATTGTTAAGGATCATTAGGTTTGTATAGACAATGATGTTTTGGCTTCGTACATGATCATATTTTTTACTTAAATATTCTTTAAAATAATTTGAAAATGTTCTCCTAAACTGTATGTTCAAGACTATCAAAACCAAATAACAATTCTTTTTTCTACCCTTGAACATTACCCACTTTTTCAACTAAATGTTTGTTTTAAAATGTTAAAAACATTGTTCCCAGTTATATGTTCATGAGCATAATTTAGACCATGTAATGGTGAACCCAAGGAGAAAAAACAAAATAATCAATGGGTGGGTGTGTGGGTTGCATGATGGGATTAGAGTTCCAACATTTTCGAGAATTTCAACAATAATATATAATACTAACCACCTAACAAAAAATCCACACACTAACTTCATTGGCTTCTAGGAATGGGAGGAAGTCAATGTCAAGCAGTACAAAAATATTGGGTTTCTATGCAAGTGTTGTTAAAACAATTGAACTAAAATAGGTGTAACAATAAACAAATAATATACTTATTAATGTAAGTGTTTTAAGCATTTTGGGGCAAAGATAGTACCCAATCTTTGAAATAATTTAAAATATAATCTTCAATTTCCATGTGTAAAATGATATAAAATTAATGAGCCACCATAATAAATGAATAAGACAATTTTGGTGAAATCTCAAAACTTGTGATGTACATCTCAAACATGTATGGAAACATCATGACCCATAATTATGGATGGGTGGAAGAGTTGAATCGAGGATGGAAATGTGGTGTTATTGTAGAGGTGGCCAATGAAATGCAATTGAAAGACCAAATGTGGTTATCATTTTAATTATTGAGATGTTATTACATGTATTGGATGCTATTATATATGGTCAAATAAGTAGGATGGTAACGCCTATTTAATTTTGAGTTCACTTTGGGGTGGGTGTAAAATAAAATGGACCATTTTTTGCATCGCACTACAAGTTTTTGCAAGGTGTCATACATTAACATGCCATAAAATTATCATTATGTCAAATTTTGAAATAAAATTGTCAACTTGAATAAGAAGACATATACATATAAAATTATAACATATATTTTCTAAATCTAGAACATTTGGACTTTTGAAGTTGAAAAATATGGACTGGATTTTTGTTTGTGGCTTTATATAAATACATTTATGTTTATGATTTTTTTTGGGTTATTTTAGATGGACTTTATATATGATATATTAAACTAAATGTAATAATTAAATACAAAAAAAAATGTTAGCAAAACCTTAACCCAAGAATATATATGGATTTTAATGTTTTAAAAATGTGTGTTAAAAAATTATCTAGGTAATGGCTTTTGTTCACATTATTTCTATTGTTTCATGAACCACCTTTGATCCCCCACTTAAACAATGATAGCACAATATACTACAATTTTAACACTACCAAATGGATTTTTTATGGACAATTTATTCATTGAAATTGGTCCACTTTACTTTGTAACTACTTTTTTGATTATTTGGCAATGTGATTCAAAGCAAAGGCTAATAAAATGAACTTTAATGGGATGAAGTATGAGTTTGTATGTTCATCCAAAACTTGGAGTTTTTTTGGGTAAGTCTTATGGGTGAAATCACGATAAAAGGAACTAGGGGTGTTAAGGTAAAAGTCCTTTTCCAAGGACTACACATGACACATGTCATTTCTACATTGGTTTATAACTTAAAATTTAGTATTTCGGATACCCCATTTAACATTGCATTTTGGACATAAATACATTTTGACTACAAATTGATTTTATATCATGTATATTATGCATTTGTGCCCTCTATCACATATACATGAACAAGTTTTGTTAAAGCCACATTTTCAAAATTCATAATTTTCAAAGTCAAAGGCATTTTTGAACTAAATGTGCTCAAATGGGTTATAAAAATAATTTTCATCAATTCAAGTTCTTTTGCCCTTGTAATCATCAATGTTAAAAAAAGAATGGTGCACATTTGGTAGAAAAAAAAACATTTGCAAAAAACAAGGATTGAATGCTTTGAACATGCAAAAACTTTTTTGATTCATGTTAAGCTTTGAACATGTAAACTTTATAATTAATGGAAATATTCCAAAAAAACTTATGACAATCCAACCTATTATGCTTCCCATGTGATTTTTTAAACATATAAAAATGTAGTGTTAATAAATGTCCATTCATTTGGGTGACTCCTTTGATTGTGATTTTACCTTTACATTTAAAATAGGTTTCAAATTTTAAAAAATCTAAGTTGAAATAGATGTCTTTGAATATATTTAATTTATAACAATTTAAGACCCAAAAAAATTACAAAAAGAAATGTTAGATAAATGTTATGATATTAATGTAAGCCATTAATTGCAAAAAACTACAAACACCATTCTTGTGGTATAAGGTTATACAAAATGGGATAACCTTGACATCTAAATGGAGGTTGGCAATGCACAAAAGGAGTTGGCAAATTGGCATGCATGTATAACACAAAATGTGTATTTCATGTAGTTATATGTCTTTAATCATATATCATTAGTCATTGTTGCAATCATGATGCAATTACATGACTGTTTAACCAAGTACTTACATACTACATGTGTATTATTAATAATGAAATAACCCATTAAATTGGGTACACACATTATTAAAAATCTTGTATTATGTAACCATCCAATTTATGATTACATGAGATTATTCATCATTTACAACTATGTTTTATCATTTTTACAATTAATGACCATTTTTTTAACTTATTATTATTTTTAAAATAATGGTGCATATATTAAATTGTATTTCCTTCCATAATCACTAACTTCTTGGGTTTTTCATCCATTAACATGCCTTTATGTTTATTTAATTGCAAAATTAATTGTAATTTGGTTATTTCATGTGGTGTGCCTGTACATTTTATGTACACTAAGATGTTTTGGACTACATTAAAAATATATTCAACACATATTGAAACTACTGAACATATTTAAATTTATTTAGCCTATATTCAATGTATATTAAATACATGTTAATTCATATTACAAACAACTTGAAAAAAAATCATTTTGAATTTATATTACGGTTTGTTTACAAATACACCATGTTTGTTTTAATGTATAATTCAATTTTAGTAATGAGGTTATATTAAAATCATATTTTTTCATGTAAAACCAATATTAATTATTGATAAGGTAATATTATAAACTAATTGATTCAATAATTAAAAAACATGGAATAATAGTAAATAAATTAAATATTTATCTAATCACTTAATATTTAATATTGATTATTTTAATCAATTAATAAGTCTTGATGAAACTAATAATTAATTAATTAATTAAAATCTAGAATAATAATAACAATAAATTAGTTAAACATATAGAATATTTATTTAATAAGTTAATCAACCATAATTTATATTTAATAATTTAGTGATTTAATAACTAATAATTTTTTATTCGATCAATTATATATTTTAATATCCAATGTTAAATGTTTACTAACTTATTTGATAGTTTCAAATTTATAAACCATAACTAATTATTGAATAAATCAGTTATTCATTAATTAATTTCCATTTAATTATCTGACCATTAATATTTACTAGTCAAAAGTTATGGTAACTAGCTAATAAATATTAATTAATTAAATACTGATGAATTAAAATTACCCTTAATATTGATGATTAAATATAATTATTTTTATTAAATAATTATATAATTAATATATAATATTCCATATTTACTATTTACTAAATAATTAGTTAAACTAAATAGTCAATAAGTTGTTAACTCATTTATTTAATTGATAAATAACATTTAAAATTTAAAATGTCAAAAATTGAAAAACTTATTATCAATAAATAATTGATTAAATCTCGAAATTAAAATACGTAATAAAATAAAATAAAATAACTATTTTAATTAATCATTATATATATATATAGGAAAATTCTATTTTCACACCTTTTTTGCCGGTCTGATTTTAAACAAAATAAATTTGAGTGCGTCTGACCACCTCCATGTGGTTGGCATCATGTCGACCTACGCGTAGGGTTTCACATCAACCTTGGTGAAAGTTATTTCACTATAATATCACTATGTAGACATCATGTTTCATTACTAATTAACATAATTCAATGTATAATTTATTATAATAAATACATTTATTTCTATGTTATTTAAAATATTATATTTATGTTACTTTTTGATATACCTTGTATTATTTTAAACTCCTTTAGTTATTTGAACTTACATTTTGTGTTATTATAAGCTATTATACATTATTATACCCTAAACTATTATATGTTATTTTATTTTAAGGTATCTTAACTAGTTTATTATAAACTTTTAAGTTATTTTAAATTAAATTATTCAATTAACTTTAGGTTATACCTTATGTTATTTTATTTTATTTTAAATTAATATATGTTGTTTCAAATTATATTTTAAGTTATTCAATGTCATTCTACTTTATGTTTTTATAAATTATTTTATCCTAATTATAATAACTTAAAATAATTTAAAATATATATAATGAGCTAAAGTAAAAATAACCTAGAATAGAAAATAATAAAATATGAAAAATAATTTTAAATACCCTATAATATAATAACTACCAATAGCCTATGATATTATAACATAAAATATCCAACAATAACTTATAATACAATAATTATTAATAATCATTAATAAAATACTCATTAATAACCACCAATAAAATAATCACCAATGACTTACAATGGAATAGTCACCAATAGCCATTAGTAGAATAAACATTAATAGCCATTAGTAAAATAGTCACCAATAGCCATTAGTAGAATAAACATTAATAGCCATTAGTAAAATAGTCACCAATAGCCATTAGTAAAATAATCACGAATAACCATTAGTAAAATAGTCACCAATAGCCATGAGTAAAATAGTCCCCAATAGCCATTAGTAGAATAGTCACCAATAGCCATTAGTAGAATAGTCACCAATAGCCATTAGTAGAATAGTCACCAATAACCATTAATAGAATAGCCACAAATAACCATTAGTAGAATAGCCACCAATAACCATTAATAAAATAACCATCAATAACCATTAATAAAATAACCACCAATAGCCATTAATAGAATAATCGACAATAACCATTAATAGAATAGCCACCAAT
>Ga0116228_10005461_pt1 | contig 11336 bp, 16 predicted proteins | sample S1TSphfallax_2_FD_89694 | JGI IMG/M metagenome (GOLD analysis project Ga0116228, IMG submission 89694) | Host-associated microbial communities from peat moss isolated from Minnesota, USA - S1T2_Fc - Sphagnum fallax MG | ecosystem: Host-associated > Plants > Peat moss > Unclassified | place...
AACTTAAAGGATGGTGATTTAAATTTTGTAGTTAATGTTAAAAAAATTGGAGTAATTATTTTGTAATGTTTAGTTATGTTTCTTACTTTAGAATTGAAAATATTTGCAAAGGAGTTGATAATTTGTCAAGGTTTAGTTAGTTCATAATCATCCTTTATAAGAATCTTGACACTTTGATTGATTGCTAAATCTTGAGTTCCGACCCATAGTTTTCAACATTCAATTCATTAGGAAGCTACTAATTATCATAAGGTACCAATGGATCGTCCTTTGAGATGAGCATGATTTCTCATAACCTACAACCTTGTCTATTGTAGAAGAGTAATCTCCTTGAGCTAACTTGGTGTCCTGTAACTTCTCCCTTTTCCTTTTTCATATTTCTTTGTACATTTTACAAATCTATGGTGTGTTTATCAATAAAGTTTTGCGGGGGTTTCATCAATCTACTTTTCATCTGGGAAGAGCCCTTTTTGTCTGTGATAAAGGTTGGTTAAGAGAAATAGCTCTTGATTATAGGTCACCTTGATTTGCCTTCTCTGTTGATTATGTATTGCCAAGGGCACCAGGTACCAGATTATTGTCTGGATGCTCTCAGACCTTGACTATATCTAGTAGCTGCTGTCCTCTAGCCTGGTTACCTAGTCCATTGCACACAACATCAAGACAGTAGTCCAACAAATTGATTGCAAAAGTGTCTGTCTGTGCACACAAAAATGCAACTATAAACTACTCTGCAGTAAGCATCAACCATCACCTCAAAAAGCATGCAGGGTGAACACAAACATTAAGGCACCTTGCATATTAAGGGGCATGCAAGATGCACACAAATATTAAGGCACCTTGCATATTAAGGGGGCTTGCAAGGTGCACACAAATATTAATGCACGATGCATCATCCAGCATAAACAAAAAAGTTGTGAGCCATGAAGCTCACTGGTTCATAAGCGTATATGATCTACTTCTGAAATTGGTGAAAAACATACACTTGGTAAGCAACAACTTCTGGAATCCAAAAAAAAATTCCTGAAACCACAAAACAAAAAATACGTGACTCCAAACTCAAGATTCCTGAAAAACCACAAAGACAGAAAATATGTGTGACTCCAAAATCAACATTCCTGAAACCACAATTTCATAACAAACACGTAACACGTGATCTCTCCACAACAAAATTCCTTGAACTAAACCACAACAACAAACACCCTCAGGAAGAAGAAGTTTCACAAACTTTCCTGAATGAAAAATCCTTGACTTAGAAGAGGTCAAGACTCGAGACTTTCGAAACTTTGGGTTTCGAGAGATTAGAAAAGCTTATGTGATCATGAAATTCCTGAATCAAAATTTTTCTTTTCTCGTGGTCGTGCTTCCACTGCACCACGTAGTTTTCCCTACCACCAACGCATGGCTACAACTGCTCACCACCACACGTGCTCTCTCTGACCCTACTGCATCCAGATATCAACGCTCTTATTGAATTCTGGCCGTCCGATGAGCAGAACTTTCAATCATAGCCACCCATCAATACCCCAGACTCCGGGCCTGAAGATAGATTTATATGAAAGCGCTCCCCACCTCCTTTCGCTGTGTGTGTGGTGGACGCCAGTCTTTCATCCATCCATCCTCTTTTGTCATCGAATCGTCTTCATCCATGATGCCATCGTTTCATGCTCATTTGCGGTGGCCGTTGCATTCGCTATCTACTGCGCGGTTCTCCGTTCTGTTTTCTCTTGCTACCACGCGGTTGGTGGTTTCAAGAGTGTGTGTGTGTGTATGTGTGTGTGAGAGTGGTGATTTAAGGCTCGTTGGAAAACCGCGCGGCGACCGCGTGGTTATCGTCTTTGTCGTCTCGCCGGTGCTGTTGCTGGGCAGGGAGCTTCGTGTCTTTCGCGCACCAAAGCTTTTTGTGTGCGCGCGTATGTGTGCATTGCGATAGTCGAGCTTTGGCTGTTATTTTGCGGCCTTGTTTTAGGTTTTTCTGGTGATTTTTGTATGGTGATTTCGTCGCTCGCATTGCCCGTTGTTTACGGGTGGGTTTTATTTGCCGCAGAAAAAACGATTTTGTGAGGATTTGGTTACCTACTGCGAAAGATTTTGTTTTTGGTTGGCTTTTTTCAATTTCTGATTTTGGCCAGGGAAGAAGAGTGGGGGTTTGTGGATGACGGGATTTCGGCAGTAGTGATGGAGAACCGTGTGTGAATTTGGGGGGTTGTGTGAGTACAACGCTCCTGAGAGAAGAGGGAGGGGTTTTTTGTTTTGGGTTTGCTTTTCTTTTGTGTGGAAAGCTCCGGTTTTTGAACATCAGCAGGAGGGAATTTGGGGTTGGTGTTGGGAAGTTGTGAAGCTGCTGCTGCCGCTGAAAGGATTTTTGATTGAATGTGCGAAGAAGCGCTGGGCAATTGTTGCGTGTGGAGGAGGACCCAACCCGTGGGTGGAAAAATAATATGGGCATGTTCACATCCGTGGAATGGGATTAGGGATGGTGGTATTAATGGAAGAATTGTGGGGCACAAGAAGCTCCAGGGCTTGAAGTAGCGGCAGTTAGATTGGAGCCGAAAACGCCCGCAGTGAAGCAGAATTGCAGAAAGGGATTGTGTGGGGGCTTTCGAGCAGAACGGATGTGGGGTGGTGAGGGGCAAATAGCGCAACAGCCAAACAGACGAATTGGAGGTTGAAGTGTGGGTATGATTCCGCGCGCACACTTCGTGTATGCGTTCCCTTGCAGGCACCCTCAGTCTACATCATGACCAGTGCCGCCCTTATTCCAGGTCAGTGTTGGGAGTTTCAGGCCAGTGTTTCTCAATTTCTTTCACTCCACATTTTGATGATCTATTCTCTCTTTCTTTTACATTGGTTATTCAGCTCCACCCCTTTGTACTCATTGCTCTATTTGGCAGAGCAATCATGGCTTCCTTTCCTTTCTCAAGTGCTGTTTAAACCATCTCGATTTCAACTTGGAGGCTATCTTCCAAATTTGGATGGAGGATGCATTCATCTGCTGCAAGCCATGTTGGTTATTTGACCTTCTTTTCCATGGACACAGCAAGCTTTGCTCACCTCACCCCAGAGAATGTTGTTTTTTTTGCAGGGCACTTGGAGGCGGGGATTGGTGTCCGTCAGTTTATTCAGCCACTTATATCGAGGACAGAGTGTGCATCCACTGCCTCTGCATGGAAATGCTCCAGAGTTCTCAGTGGTTTTCTTGCAAGCACAGCTCACTCTTCTGATGGCGAGTGTCCATCATGGCAGAATTCAAGACAGTCTATTTTAACTGGCATCCATCCTGTATGCCCTAACTACCCATTTTTGTGCACCATGCTTGCCTACACCAAGTCTCACTCTTTCCCATTTGTAGTTCTGTGTTGCATTGTTTTTATAGGTTTTTTTGGGTTCTGCACCATCTTGGAGCAAAAGATTCTTTCCACATCTGCACCATCAGGTTGTACTGTAGCTCTTGGAAATGAGGATGACTCTCATGGTCAGCTCACTTAGGTTTTTGTCTATAACCTTCTACACACCTCTGTTGATTGTATCTTTGATGTGATTAGACCCTAAAGTAGACAGGAGGGGGAAGCTGCAGGTTGGTCATCATGGAGGAAGTGACTTGTGGGTGGACAGTATTAGAACATCAAGGAGAAGGTTCACACATGTAGGACATTGTGGAGCCTCTGAAGAGCAGCTAGCTCCATCTGAAAACATCACCCCTGTGACCTTATGGGAGGTAAGAATTTTCATGAATATGTGTGCGTTGTGCTCAGAAACTTGATTACGAGCATGTCAGATTCTAGACAAGCTTTTCTTTTGTAATGTGTTGCTCCTACTTCCCTATTTATTGCTGCATGGTTTTTTCCCCTTAATTCTGTACTGGTCTTGCTTTATACAGAGCTTGAAGCCAACAATCAACTACCTATCAGTAGCCCAGCTAAGCATGGTGAAGGATGCCTTGAAGGTATGTGGTACTTGTTTCTTTTCAAGCTGCCATTGGGATGCATTTGGTGTGTTCAGTGGTCATTTACAGCCTAATAGTTGGGTGGAAGAGATGAAGTAGTGAGCCTTAACAGATATAGTCAACCTTGTCTTGGAATACAGACTCTGTTGCTGTTGGGCATTTTCCAGTGATCCCTACTAGAGCTTTAAGTTCTTCTCTTCATTTCTTGTGAAATGTGGCATTTGTGTGAGGCTTGAAGACATTTGCAGATGTGGTTGGCTACTTCCTTTTGTGTAAATGGTTGTCAATATCTGTTTAACAACAAAAGATCTGTTGTGGATATCTACAGTTGGCATTTGAAGCTCATAATGGTCAGAAGCGCAAGAGTGGGGAACCATACATTATTCATCCTGTTGAAGTTGCACGCATTCTGGGAGAATATGTGAGGCTTTCCATCACAGTCTTAGTTTAGCAATGAGGGAGGAAGGAGTCTTGGCAATCCTTGACCACTTATTTCTGCTGATGAAGCCGGGCTGTGTGTTTGGGATAGTTCCTCAGAAGAGTTTCACCATGTTTCCTGCCAAAGCATTTTTTATATGTTTGAACACCATGGATAATCCCATGTTTCCTGCCAAAGTGTTTTTTATATGTTTGAACACAATGGATAATCCCTGAAACAGTTTGCACATTTGGGTTTGAAGGCTGAAAGAAAGTTGATTAATACTGAACATGTTGCTGTTATAGGTCCCTGAACATGCAAACAACTATTACTGTTGTTCAAATTGGTCCTCAGTTCTTTGTTTTGTTTTCTCTTATCTTTAGGGTTCAGTTTTGGCTTTACCTTGCTGAATTGTTGCTGTTATGTTATCAGATGTGAAATGTCTATAACCTTAATCATTGGGTCATCTCTCAATCTAGTGAGGTTGAGAAAGACTCAGTAGATATGAAGATACATGGTTGTCCTTAGATCACAAAACTCTTTTGTTCTGGTGGTAAGACATGCATACCTCTAGCTCAAAGTTGCAGATGACAACATCTGTGCAGGAAATGGATTGGGAGACAATTGTGGCTGGTCTTTTGCATGATACAGTGGAGGATACAGAGCATGTCACATTTGAGAAGATTGAGGACCAGTTTGGACCTGCTGTACGCCGCATTGTAGAAGGTGAAACTAAGGTAGGATGCTAACACTGTATGATGAATGTGCTAGCTTGTAATCTAGGTTGGGGTTTTAATGAGTTGCTACCTGGTTCACAGGTGTCAAAACTTGGCAAGATGAAATGCCAGGATGCAGATCTAGTAGCACGGGATGTCAAAGCAGATGACTTGAGACAAATGTTTCTTGCCATGACTGAAGAGGTATTTTCTGACTCTTCATTTTTATCTCTTCTTGCACAACCTTTATGGGAAGGACCACTTGATCCATGGCATTGGTACATCTTTTGTAGGATGTAGAGGAGTCCTTGGGGTTGATGCTAAGAATTATGCTTGCATGTCTCCTGGAAGGTGCGAGTGATCATAGTGAAGCTGGCAGACCGGCTGCATAATATGCGCACTCTAACACACATGTCTCCACACAAGCAGGTAAGCCTTGCATGCTGGTTTCCACTGTCTTGTACTCAAAGTTGCTATATTCATGCCTTGTTGCTGCTGGGCCAGACTTGAACCCAAGTTGCAAATACCCTTATCAGAACCCCAAAGGGTGCAAGTGTATGTGCCTCTTTTTCACTTCCTGACAATTTCAGAGCTAAAATATGCAGCGGTATATTGCAATGGAGACTTTGCAAGTTTTTGCACCCTTGGCAAGGCTTTTGGGAATGTACAGAATCAAGGTTTTCTTCCTATCCACTTCTTTAACACTTCCGTGGTTCTGTATGCAGTTGTTGCATACCTACTCCTTATTGTGTTACCTTCAAAATTTTGTTGTGGAGTTTTCTCTGCAACCTCATAGATGTGTTTGTGCTAGCCAATGTTGTGATGAAGTCTTCTTGTTGCTTCTGGAAATGCAAAAGAAACTCAGGACACAGATACTTATATAATGGTCTACCTGAAATTTGGGCAGATTGTCATATACTTATCTACACCCACTGTCCAGAGCTGATGAAGTCAGTGAGGAGTCATGGCAGCTTGTCACTGCTATTCATGATGAAGGTGATGGTCTGACACTTTGTGAGTGACTCTCATAAGGTTATGACCATACTCATCATCATGTTACCTTCAAACTGTTGTGGAGTCTTCTCCATAACCCTATACATATACATAGTTATTGGAGATGTAGTCAGGGCGTACTTTTGGAAGGTGTGCTGTTGGTTGAAGGTTGCAGAGCACTGAGCTAAGTGTTGGGATGGCTGGAACAGTCTGAACTGGAGGATCTATCATTTATGTTTGCACATCCAGAGGAGTATGTGGAAGTGAAACACCGTGTGCAGGTTCTTTGCAAAGAACAAGAGGAGGTTGTTTTGGAGGTAAATTCCTTTTTTGTGGGTCTTTCTAGATGATGGGTGTGATTAGCTCTCAAGTGTATTTCAAACTAATTTACCAATCTGGCATGCAGGCAAAAAAGGTTTTGCTGCAGACAATTCTTAAAGACCAATTCCTGAGTTATATGACTCTAGATGTCAAAGTGGTCATTGTCTGCAAGGAACTGTATAGGTATGTCATACTTATCTCTGTTGTTACTGGTTCACACATTGTCTGGTATTCAGTACATGTATGTTTTGAGATGGTGATTTGGCTGCAAAGGTGTTGTGGTGTCTGATTTGTTTCTTCTCATTGTGATAGAAAAGGATGTATGCATGAAAGTTTCTTGCTGGAAAGCTGAGCAGTGCAGTATGCACAGCATATTTCTTGACTTTATGCTTATTCTTGTGGACAGAATCTAAATTAGCAATGGATGTGCCTTTAACTGTGAGCTTTGAATTTGTTGAACCAGCATCTTCAAGAAAATGCAAGAAACAAAATGCAGTGCAGATGAGATCCGAGATATTGCTCAGGTATGTTGTAACCTTTTGCCTCCAGATTGATTTCTATGTCATAGCACTGTGCACACTGGAATTCTTCTAAATTGTCTTGGAACACAGGGGCTCTTCCTTGACCAGTTGAGCCTTTGAACATGCCTCAACCAGGTGTATGTGTTAGTGTATTGGTTCCAAAACATGTGAGGTATAACTGTAATTCAGTGATTTTCAGTGTTTCAAACTGAGTTTGAGGTGAAGTGATTAAACTTGGGTTCTGGTGTGCAGTTGCGGATTATTTTGAGATTAAAATCCCGTGCAATGGTGGGGCCACTCTGCAATGCTCAGCAGGTATCTCTTGGAACCATTTTCTTTGATGCTGGTGTTTATTTTCACCCCTGCCGATTCTGAGATTGTTATTTCTGGAAACTGCAGGTTTGTTACCATGTGCTTGGTCTGGTGCATGCTATGTGGCCTCCAGTTCCTCAGACGGTATATATAGCAACCACCTCTTTTTCATGCAGCAGTTCTGTTTTGTGCAGAGAATTTGTGCTGAATGAACATAATGGCTTGGGATCATTGGAGGTTCTCATGGCCTTGATGCCCACATCTGTTCATATGTCCCTGCAGATGAAGGACTATATTGCCACACCAAAGCCCAATGGCTATCAAAGTCTTCACACAACCTTGATCCCATTCGGTTCAAAAACATTTTTCCCTCTAGAAATTCAGGTACATCCAGACCAAGGCTTGAACAATTTCATTTTTATAAAGTTTCACAAAGGGAGATTGCAGCTGGTGGATACATTCTCAGCATGAGCTTGATGAAAGCGTACTTTGCAGATACGAACAGATGAAATGGATAAACTTGCGGAATGGGGAATTGCAGCTCACCACAGTGGGAAGTGGTCAATTGAGCAAGAGCGTGATGCGATAGGACCCTTTGGGCTCACAGGAGCCATTGGCACTGTAATTGGCAGTCTGGCAGGATACAAGCCACCTCAGTCTCGGGGTTGGAGCAACTGTTTGAATGATGCAGACATTGCCAGAAGGGTACGTGCTGCTGTTTCCAGCCTCCTACTGAAGTGTATCCAGTAATATTCTTCTTTATAATAGCCAAGGGACCAAGAGACAGTGGTATGGTTCTCATAACCTGAACCCCAAAACTTTTATTCTCCTTGATTTTGGTGGCATTTGTTTCTTTGTCTTAGTCAACATCAGCTCTTATTGAGGGTTGGTATCTTGCAGGTAAGCTGGCTCAATTCCATCCGCGAGTGGCAGGAAGAATTTGTTGGAAATATGACGTCTCGAGAATTTGTTGATACAATCACTGGTGATCTCTTGGGTAGCTGTGTCTTTGTCTTCACACCAAAAGGAGAGGTGAGTGCTGTTTCATCATATTTGCACAGGGTGTTTTTGTCACCTAGGTGGTTGTCAAAAGCCTCAATGTATCAGGCCCTGTTGTGCTCTAAGATGATGCTTATGTTCATTTGACTTCCTGATTGATCTGAAACTTGTGCACATGTGTTCTATTGCAGGTGAAGAATCTGCCAAAGGGGGCAACAGTCATTGACTATGCATACCAAATACACACAGATGTGGGAAATAAGATGGTGGCAGCTAAGGTAGGAATGTATAAGCAACCGGTTTCTTTCCATCTGTTCAGTAGACTCCAGATTTTTGATAAGAGTTGGAACACAGTCATGGGTTGTTAGCATTTGTAGTCCAGGAACTCATGCAGCACTGTCTTAGCAGGTGAATGGGAACCTGGTTTCACCAACACACATCCTTGCAAATGCAGAAGTTGTGGAGATATTGACTTATGATGTGAGGACCCCAACTTCTTGCATGGCTTTGTGTGATCTGGTGGCTGTACATACATGGGTTCTGAACATTTGTCCATTTGATTGTCTTATTCCAGCTTGACTTTTGAGAGCACAAAGTGGCAGGAGCATTGATGTAATTCAAGGTCTGCATACTTGAAGGATGCTTCTTAATCTTCACGTTCTTAGCTGCCAGCTCACTCTTTTAAATTCTTACTGTGCAGGGTGTTTCCAAAAAAAAAGTTTTCCAGCTGCACCGGCAGTGGTTGCAGTTTGCCAGAACACGAAGTGCTCGACATAAGCTCACTAAGGTGAGGATGCATATTAAGAAAATTTCTTGTGTCTGTGCAGTGTCCATGTCCTGAGTCTCAAAATGAGGAGATGTTGTGTTTATCTGTTGCAGTTTCTGAAAGAACAAGCAGCAATATCAGCTGCAGAGATAACAGCAGAAACAGTGAAGGACTTTGTTGCGGATGTGAACAATGAGGATGGGGAAGTTATGAGATCAAGCTCAGGTTTACTGGCATCATCCACAGATTCCAATGGCAAGCCTAAAAATCGAACCATCAATGAGCCATTTGCTCACAACTCCTATCTTTCAAAAGTGCTCAGTTTTGAGCCCAAAGATTCTGGTAATGGGGCTCTAAATGGCAAGCATAGCAAAGTGGAAGGCAATGGCTCTGCTCGAGGAGGTGCAACTTCCAGATTTCAGTTTATTCAGTATGAAGCCAAAGCAACTATTGAGGCATGGCAAACTGAGAGAATACTATTGTGGCATAGTGCACAAGGGGGCTCAGTTCAATGGTTCAGTGTCTGCTGCCACAACCGCACAAGTCAGTTCCTTCCTTAGCCCCATAGTATTATCCCTCCTGGTTTCAACAGAACTCTATTTGCTCTTCATACAGTAATCTTTGCTTCATGCTTCTCTGAATCGGTCTCTTGAACATGTGAGGTTTCAACATGTCCAGTTCATTACCAGGGCTTCAATTTGACATGGGATCATAGTCAAAGTCATTTGCCTTACTAGTGTGAATGCAATGTGGCTTTAAATTGGTGATGGTATTGAATGTCTGGGTGTTGATGGGCAGGTATCCTTGCAGATGTAACAGCAGTTCTTGGTGCCACTGGGGTTCAGATTTGTTCTTGTGTGGTAAGTCTGATACCCTCCTTCCTGCCCCTCCAACCACCTGTTCTTGGTGGTACAGAAATTCTAGAAGTTTATCAGCAGGAAGGACCTTCTGCTGCATGATAGCTTATTCTGACCTTGACCCTTATCTGAGGTGTGATAGGAGTGAAAAGAGGTCACTGTTGTCAACTGATTTCTTTTTTGTGGAAATTGCAGGCTGAAACTGACCGGGCAAGAGAACTTGGAATCATGCTTTTCCAGATTGAAGGTGGTACTGATAGTTTGGTAAGTGAGAGAGCTCTTTGTGTTGCTGCACAGACAAGCTGCTGAAGTTTTCTCAACTTTTTCTGCAGATCAATTTTTTTTGTCTTATGTTAGCTTGGTCTTCTAAAGGAAATGAACAAGACTTTGTCTTTGATTTCTTGCCATGGGTTGTTTATTCGGTTTTGATAGCGTAAAACTCACATTAATGGCTGTCTGTAAAAAACTGGTTGCAGGTCCAGGCATGTGCGAAGGTTGCTTTGATTGATGGTGTGTTGGACTGGTCCATTGGCTGTAGTTGGCAGAGCTCCCATACCTTCAGAAGGCGTTTGTAAATCTCTCAATAGTGTTTTAAAAAGTTCTTAAGAAAAAATCTTTGTAATTGGTAGAGCAAACAGAGTGTGCAGCCATTCAATAGCGATTTGCAACAGTTTCATGGACCAATATTCTAAAAGTTGAAAAACATTTCTGCTTACATGACACAAGCATGTGTAAAGTGGGTGTGTAAAAGTGGGGTGGGGGAGTGGAAGGAGGGAGAGAAGGGAGTTGGTGGTGCTTTTCTGATGCTCATGAGCAGCTGACCAACACCTGGCAACACACATTTCTCAACAAAGGATGATACCATACAACCTGAGTTGAATATAACTATACCATAGTTACAATCAACAAACTTTGAAATTTTGTTAGTAGACACACACCTGTCTAGCTGTTTTTTTGTTGCTGGAATGAGATGCTGGTTGTGTTATTTGTAAATGCAGGAAGGGTGCTTGCATCATCATGTCATGAGAGCCTTCTTACAGCAAGCTGAAAGAAGGTTTTGTTTTAATATTTTACCTTAATTCAAGATTTTGACCTGAAGGGCTGCACTTCCTTTCCATTGTTCAATCCTTTGAATTGTTGTGATTTTGGAAGGTAAGGTTACAGAAAGAAGATTTTCTTTGTTTTTATATTAGATCTAAGAGGTTTGCTGAGATTTTGACAGTAGAGCAGGTCCAACAGCAGCAGTACAGTGGCTTACAAACAATAATTTGAATGAGTTTAACTTTTATGCATCTTCAGCAGCAACAGTGAAATGGCCTGTGCAACAAATTTTGGATAAGATAAGTGCTGCAATGGTGGTGTGAAAATGAGTTTGCTCTAGTGAACTTGCATCGGGATGGTGGAGGAGGTTTCAAAATACTGGCAAAAAGAAAATGACTGCTTATGGTTTGCTGGTGCTAGAGATTGTTCAAACAATGGCCTCTATC
>Ga0116228_10005462_pt1 | contig 11335 bp, 6 predicted proteins | sample S1TSphfallax_2_FD_89694 | JGI IMG/M metagenome (GOLD analysis project Ga0116228, IMG submission 89694) | Host-associated microbial communities from peat moss isolated from Minnesota, USA - S1T2_Fc - Sphagnum fallax MG | ecosystem: Host-associated > Plants > Peat moss > Unclassified | place: USA...
CAAGTATGGTAATCTATCGTATGTAACCCATTAATTAGATTTCAAGAATTTGAATTTAATAATTAACTTTGAACCTACACATTTTTTTCCACAAGTATTTTAAAAAGTTTTCCACACATTTTTTTTTTTGGAATAAAGTTTTACATGTTTATACCATTTTCTACACTTATTTCTTTTTTTTAATAAAAAATTTAGTATTGAATATGTCATTGTCATATAATTAGCAGATAATTGACATATTGAATACCAAAGATCTTTGATATGTGAATAATACCCAATTATTTATAAGTTTCATTTTAAATATTCAATGTGACTAAATTAAATATTATACATTGAAATAAATTTTAATGATACAAATATGATATATTATATATTTTTTAATATTTTAATTAAAAAAATAGAAGTGTAAGATCTGGGAAATATATAATTTATTTGTACATTAAACTTTTATCACAAGGTTGTAGTCACAGTAATGTGTACACAAGCAGTTATAACCAATGCCTAGTTTTATGTATTTAACATTTTCAAAAAAAAAAAAAACATTCCAAATGGAATTGCTTTCACATAATGTTATTTTCAATGTATTAATATATATACTCTAAAATTTTGAAATCAATCTAATGAATGAAAAATACCCAAAAATATTTTGAAAATATTGTAATTAGTGTTTTTAAGTAATAAAAAACTTGTAAATAAATTTGAATTTTTTTGACAATCACATATTTTTAACAAATTTTTGACATAAACCATAAAATAATAGTGTGATGAAAATTTAATTTTTTTTGAAAGTTTTTGTTCAAAATATTCCAATAATATTTTAAAATAAACACCCAATAAACAGTCACCCAAGCAGGTAGGTGTGGTTCATGATACCCCTTTTGCAGTCATAAATTTTAATAAATAAAGAAAAATGTATAAAAATAAATAATTTCATTTTACATGTGTAAGAAATATTATCACATAATGTAAAATTGAATAAAAATTATAATTTCAGAGAATTACTTAATTGTTTAATATTAATTTATTAATAGTAATATTAAAATAAAATATTTAGATTAAATTTATACCTCATATTTAATAATAATTTTGTGTGGATAAATTATATGGATTCAAGTAAGTAGATTAGGTGGTAACACATGTCAACAATTGATAGGATTAAAAATAATTAAAATAAAAAATTTATTATTATATATATTATATATAATAAATCTATAATATTAAATATTATAAATATAAAAAAATGTTCCCCAAGTTTTTGGGTCCAATTTTTAATAATGATTTTAAAAAAAATGATTAAACTATTACTAATGATTTCACATATGTCTTTTATAACTATTGTTTTAAAACAATTCATTTTTAACAACTTTAGAGCTATTAACCATTTTTGTCCTTTATGATTGGAATAATAATCATAAATTTAATCATATATTTGAAAAAATTTATTAGTGTAAGTGACTTTTATTAACCAAATTTGACCCCTTCACCACATTTGCATATAAATGGCACATGTTTATGTCAACCAAATGTATTAATTTGTTCATTTGACATGTGTGTGAAAACATGGTCAAAAAAGTTAGAGGTGTCAATGTAAAAATCTTTTTCCAAAGACTGCACATGATATGTGTTGTTTTTGTGTTAATTTATAACTTTTAAATTTGTACTTTAGGTACCCTTTGAACATTGCATTTTAGATATAAATACATTTTGATTACAAATTGATTTTATATTATGTATATTATGCATTTATACTCTCTATCACATAAACATGATCAACAACTTTTGAAAAGCCCATTTTCAAAATCTATAATTTTCAAAGTCAAAAGCACTTTTGAGCCAAATGTGTTTTTATCAATTATAATTTTTAAAAAAATTAATTCAAGTTTTTTTTCCTTTCTAATCATCAATGTTAAACTCCTCTTCAATTTAGAAGGATTAGTGCACATTTGGTAGAAAAAAAAGATGTTTTAAATTTTTTTTTAAAACTATAGTGCTTTCGAGGTTTGAGTGCTTTGAACATGCAAAAACATTTAAAATTTTTGTCAAACTTTGAGCATGTAAACTTTACAATTAATGAAAAATATTTCAAAAATCATTTGTGATCTTTTAAATGTTCATACAAAAATATAGTTTAAAAAAATGTCCAGTCACTTGAATGGCTCCTTTTGATTGTGTTTTTACCTATGCCTATGTTGATTGCACATGCATTTGTCAAATGAACAATTTGTTCACTTGATGAGAATTTGATTTCTATATTCATTCAACATGTCAAGGTCAAAAATGCCAATGATGTCCATTTGGCACTCGAAAGCTTATTCAACATGCTTATGTTGATTTGCGCATGTCAATGTTGAATGTACAAATTGTTCATATGTCACGATTTTCTTTCCATGTTCTTTCAACATGTGTTCATAAAATGTCAAATGAACATAAATTTTGTATCTTTGCACAACTTTTCTCACAAAGAGAATAGGTATTTTCCCAAACTTTTCTATAGTTTCATGATTTTTACTCAAACTGTTACCAATATATAAACAAGCTTCCATACAATGTAAACCATGATTAAATCCAGAGTCATATTGGGCTTGCAACCCTGTGCACAACCCACCCTAAACCACAAACTAGTTTATTTTCAAACTAGCCTGAGAATGGTGCAGCATGGAACTGAAATGCAATGTGAGCAATTAGGGTTTCGCGCTTGTGTGGCGCACATCGCATAGGTTTCTTAATGGACACATGATAGACACGGGCTAGAAACATCGCAAGTGAATTGCAGCTTCAAAATGTTAGACATACTATTATACTTGTAGTCATTTGTATGAGAAGTGTACCATGAAAAGGAGCAAGTGCTTACACCAACAAGCGAAGTAGCAAGTGTACACACTACTGAAATCTCCCCAAGTTTGTGAAATCATGAGTACACACATACTGATTTTATTTCAGTTCGAAAATATGCTGATTTGTGCGAAGCAGAGAATAACAGTCAATTTCACTCAAGACAAAGAACTGCAAACAGAATCCAGGTTACCAGTTTACAGAGTTCAGGTGTTTTCAGTTTTTAAATATGATATATTAACAATTATGCAAAAGAATTAACTTCCGTAATCCAGATAGAGACAATGATTGAGTGCAATACATCCCACAAATTCCACGACTGCAAATCTACAAGACTTAAGATGATCCGGCCTGTTCAAAGTATGCATATAATATACTCGTTCTTAAAATTCCTTGTTGGATTTGCGACTAAAAATACACACGCAGGAAATCCACAAGAAATTTAGTTGTTGAAGAGATTTTATCATAGAAAACTAAATTCAATTTACAAAAATTCTTGTTGAAAGAAAGCTCGCTCTAGTTGTATATTACTTCCAGCCTTAGCCAGATACGCCCTCGATACCAGTGGTGGTGTAGTGTCGAGATTTGAACGTATTAGGTGGTCCTGGTATTGGGTAGCTTGGAAAATTTTGTTATCAGCCTGGTCCTGCTCTTGGGTAACATGCAGATATCTAGCTTGCAGGCTCACGAAACGTATATGCCTCGAATTGCACGCTTTTCAAGGTTCATGAAAACTGGGAGGGATTTTTGAGACTAGATAATTTAGTTAAGTTACAGCGAAGTTTTCAAAAGGGATATAAGAGTTCCAGCAATCGAAAATTTTACATCATGTGTGTACTTGAAGGTCCGTGTACGAAAACGGAAAGAGAATTTCAGAACCAAAATTCCTTCAATACGTCCAGGTTCCAAATGCTGACGCTATTAGCCCACGAGCACTACTACAATCCGGGGGCCGGTGTCGTGAGCTTGCAAGCTAGATATCGTATGTGGGACCCCAGCAGAAGCAGCAGCACGTTGTAATATTATTAATCAAACTGGCACAGAACACAATGATGGCAATAACAGTACTGAAGCAGTTTTTCTTAACTGCACAGCAGGCTGCAATACATCTCTATATTCTCCAACTGATGGTCTCTACACCTTCATAGAGAATCCACCCCCGGCTAGACTGGGATTCTCAAATAATATGCCAAGGTATTACTCAATAAGTGCTCCCAGTTTATAATGGGAGGTATTAGCCAAGGTTGAAAACAGTGACAAACCGTTTTGGAATTAGAAATTTCATGCAGCCAATGAGAAACGCTTAGAGCATTTCTACTAGTTCTAATTAATTAATCTAGCTTTTGAACATTCAAATGTGCTTCATCACATTCTAAATCATAAGTTCTGGATTAATATATATAACATTATCTAATATCCAATTCATGAGAAATCAAATCTGAGGTCCTAACGAATTTCATGATCTGTGATCTGCATATATGGGGATCATCGATCACAGTTCAGAATTCATGGCTTTTATAATCAGTAGCTAGTTAGATTGATCAGTATCTTGTATGGGGACGATATCTCTCACATGGTTCGTGCTATGACCACTATATGCTATTCTAGCGCTTGTTGAGTAGTGGCACCTGTTCAGCTGGATCTTGACATTTAGCACATCAACCCATCATGAGAGATCTCAAATAAATACCTGCAAAAGGTGATCTGAAAAGAAAGTGCCTATCGACTACTTCATTTGTTCAAGTTGTATTGTGCACTGGTCAGAATCAGTAGCTCTAGTCGTGCAGAATACATTAAAGTGATGTAGAGCTGTGATATGGAACTTATGCTGAAAGCAGAGAGCTAGCTGATGGAGAATGATACACAACACCTTCAACAATTTATCCAATGTTTAGTCCAACAACTTTTGATATATATATATAACCAACTGACCAGCTGGACGAACGAATTCACATAAATTTGAAACTCAAAAAAGAAACTTGGATTCTGATGAGAGCGGTTGAAAGATGACTACCTAAGTATGACCAGCACATTGTGGAAGACATCCTGGAGTCAACTTCCACTAAATAAATTGTGACGAGAATACTGCCTGCAAGTACCCCGTCTGAATCCTTCAAATGTTACAAGACAATTACCTGTGCAAACAATGTGTGATGAATGATAATTACCTGTGCAAACAATGTGCAAAGAGTTAGCCCTGTACACCTATAGTATCATGAATTGCCCATTGACCACTGGACTTGTAAATTACTAGTGTCTACTATCTAGCTGCTTCTGGACGAATGGCCTCAAGTTCTCAACGCCCAACAATTGATCCTGGCTGATGTTGCAACTGGTACAATATGATGCAGAGATCCCGGTCTCGAGTTGGCAGCCCGTTATAGACCTTAGTAATTGCGTAGCTGTTGTGTTTTGGATCCTTGTGGGAACACATCATGGCCACGCCTGTTCGAAGGATAAGAGTCTGACATGATCATGATCTGCAGGCAATTGCTAGCAGCTACTGTATGTCTCAAGGTTGAGAGCCACAGCTGATGAGGTCTAATTGATTTGGTCCAAATTTCTTCAATGAGTATCGAATTTTTCAATGAGTTAGTTCCGATTCTGTGAACTCCTTCTCCAAATTTGTGCATCGTCTCGACGTGGGCACGTAGTAGACGTCACCAGCTGCTTGGGATGCTCTCGTCATCGTTGATGAAGCTGCCGGCAACAATGATGATCCGTTGTGATCCGCTGTGGTGAGTTTTCTTGACCCTTCCGAAGAAGCTGTAGACAATGTCGTTACACACCGTGCTAAAAAGAATTCCCTGAGCGCTAGAAAACCCATCATGAACTACAGAGAATCATGATCCATTTACAGACGGTTGAACCTTGCTTAATCTCCGCTGCAAACTGGACCTCACTCCAGCTATGGTGCAGCAGCTGGCCTCCAAAGTTTACAAAGCATTGGATCATGCTGTCAGGCGTCTGGCGAGTCTGTAAAGGACCACGAGTGATCACTATTCCTGAGCACAAAGCTTCACATATTCACATTGTGCAAGATCTGTTCAGTATGTATATATGTTCAGCTGATCATGCATGACCAGCTGCATGATCATGTTGTGTACAGACGAAGTTCAAACCTCGATGTCAGCGGAATATGGGTACTGATCTGCCAACAGGCCTAGTAGCATGACCAAAGAGATTCCGACACCAGGTCGACGGGGCCAGCAGTAATTACATCGGAAGTCCCAAAGTTACGGTTGGAGTTCGTGTTGTACACCCCTTGCTCATCCCCACTGTAAAGAAATTCACAAGAAGACTGATCAGCACTGAAGCTCTCATGGAGAGCAACCATTCGAGACTCGTAAGGCACGTCGACTTCTTCGTCCAGCTGCACTGCGTTATCCCCGCTAGCTGCACCCCAGCAGTTCGCTGTGGCGTAGTAATCAGGTCCGCACCTGAGTATATGAGTACTCTGGGCTTCATCCTCTCCCTCGCCCCTACAGTCGTAAGCTGGATCCTGCTGCTGCATCTTGGTTCGAACGGCACTCCTGTATCGGTAAGAATTCTGAGCAGCTGCTGTTGGGTATGAGGATTTCATTGACGAGATTTTTGATTGCATTAGGGCATTCGCCTGTGAATCACTGATCTCTTGCTTCAATAGCCTTGACAGGCTCGCACTCGCGGCAGAACCCAAGAACCCTTTGCAGCTCGCCGTATTGTGCATGTCAATTCCCGGAGACCACATACGGTCGACCGATTCGAGTGCTGTTGCATCGGCGGCGCTGCAAGGCTTGCTTCTCACCATCCACGGGCCGAGAGAGGAACAGTCAGTGGGAACCGGCCCACCTTCGTCTGTGCAGACTGTAGGGTTAGGCGACTGATCCTGATCATGATCCAAATCATCATGGCTTGGTAGTGAAGGATGTGCGTCATTGACGAGTTGGTAAGTCGCGATGGAACTTGGCATGTAATTTGCGTACAGAAATGGCTTCTTGTTGGCCGCATTTTTCTGGAAGATTCGGCAAACAACCCATTCATCCTGCAATCAACAAACTCTAAACCATTAAACCAACAACACATGTGTATGCCCACCATGACACTCACTGGCATTCAGGACACATCAATTCTAAGCTCCTGGAAATTTCAGCATCTCCACCGGCGCTCAGTATGTGGCCCTGGAAATCTTAGATGAGGTGGAGCACTCAAATCCAGTGGATCTACTGGAAGACTGCTTTGAACCTGGAAAAATGCACAGCTTTCAGAGCACTGAAGGAGCCCTGGAACAGTCCAATAAATAGAGTCGTATCGTATTTATAGACTGCTCCTTGTTTCTGATTCATTAGATCATTTGATCAGTCAAGCCTGTGGGTTGCTATTAGCCTATTTGCACTCCCAGTTTTAGTTTTATGGGTGGGGTTCGAAACAAAAGTAACTAAAACTTGGATGTGAGAAATTTTTTGCAGGGTCACATACCGAGCATCTCACATACGCTACAAGTCTGGATTTGTCTACAAGTGGAGTTGCTGGAAAACTTGAATACCTTGGATAGACGTGGGTGATGATGCAAATTACTAGTACTTCTGTCATCGACCTCGCAGCGATACTCATGCATAATCCAGTTGGTTTTCACTCCCCGGGGAGCACGTCCTTTATAGAAGACTAAAGTCTTCTTCATTCCGACAAGATGACCGCGAACTGGTCGAGAGCCGGTGGTCACCACGTCCCTGTCTTTGCCTGTGGCCTTCCAGTATCCTGCTTCAGTGGCCCGGTTGGTTCGCATCCCTGTAGGGTACTTTCTGTCCCTCAGACTGAAGAAGTACCACTCCTTCTCCCCTATCTTGGATTTTTCTGCAAGACCATGCATACAACAGCTTCTCTTGTTAGGATCTGAAGAAGCCCACGACTTTAGGGAGCAATTAGGATGCAGCTAAAGTGAAATTGGTCATCTCGGAAATGTTGCTGACGGTGATCAGAGAAAGGGTCGAAAGCTGGAGGGGAAGAAGTCGTACCAGGCAGATCCCAAGGCTCACACTTGTTGAGGTCGACATCAGATATTGCATGTACTTTAAAATTAGCGTTCAGCAACTTCCGTGCAAGATAGTAACTAACGAGCTCTTCGTCTGTCGGGTGGAAACGGAAACCTGGTGGGAGCCATGCAGGCTCCGACTCCAGTTTGCCTTCTTCATAAGTAAATGCTCCGATATTGTCGCTGCTAGGCTTGAAGAACGCCATGAGAACTTGTAAGGAACGTCTCTTGAGCTCCTGCTGGAGTGGTTGCTCTACTCAACTGCAAATCTAGATGCAGCCGGCGAATTTTATCGATTCAGCTTATATGATCTGCATGCGGATGAGAGCCTTGATCAGTACTGAAATTCCTTGACCTCTTAACCAAAGATCTAGATAAACACTGATGCAAAATACAGACATTACAATAGATGGCCAAATGTTCTACAGAGACCTGAGAAAGTTCTCTCAAAGTGTCTATCTCTTATATTATCTTCGATCTGAAGAAACATATTCTGTTTACAAATTTCCGAACCCCTAATGGAAGGAGACTAGAATAGGTCGCAAGCTGGTCTAGATGGTTTGAGAAACACAAAAACTCAAAACTTTCGGATGCAGATGCTCCATGCTGTTTCCCGAGTCCCAACAAAGCAGAAAAAAACCAGAGAGAATTACTAGAAGTTGACAGAAGCCGAGAATATCAAGCTCTTAAGACTCACCGGGATGGCCTTGGAACATGGGTCGGTCCAGGACAAAGAAGTTATGAAATATATGTAGCAGCTGGCAATAATAGCTAGAGTAGTCCAAAAAGCTCAATCATGAGAGTTCTCGGGATTCAAAGCTGTTTCTGACTAGAGCTTGTAATAGGACTAGTACCAGGGTTGTTGATTGAACACTAGCAGAGGCGGCGTCATTTGGAAGACACAAGGACACTAGACTTGAAGTTAAAAACTTGAAGCTGATAGATCAACAAAGATCGTTAGCAAGAAACAATGCCAACTGGTGTATAACAAGCAAGGATGCATACCCACTGAACGTAGCAGACACGAAACAGAAAAGCCCTGGGTACAGAGAGAGATCAGATCAACTTTTGCACACAGAGACTAATTAGAGAGAGAGACGGAGACAGAGAAAGAAAGCTAGCGCAGCAATTACCAAACCCAAAAAACCAAACATGACAATACCAGGGGTGGGGGTTGTATAGCTGCGTGTGAGATCAGGAGAAGAGCTGGGAAGGTGCGCGAGTTACAGGGGGTTTTGGTAGGACCCGCGGTTGTGTGACTGTGCGAAGGAAAACAAAACCAGACGACTCCTCTTCGGTACTGAACTTCGTTATATAAATACATGTGCAAGCTCAGCGGTAGATTCTTAGATATCCTTGGGTCGAAGTCCTCAATTCAAAAACCGTTAAAAGTCTCATTGGAGACTTGTCATTATGAAATAATAAACACATGGTTGGTTGAAGAAGAGGAAGGGAAAAATTGGATTCATCTTGACTTACAAATTGCATCACAAAATTTAGCTAGACTCGTACACTTACCCCTAGAGAGTCTGATGCATGCACCTGCTCATATTGGGAATTATGCTCTTGATCAATTTTGTAATAAGTCAAGTTGCTCGTTTTGCTTTATTCCGCTTGTTTTTCTCCCTTGAGATCTTATTTGTTTTCTATCGAGAAAGGAATATGCTCACTGGATGAAGGATCTGAGGAGGAGGAGGAGGAGGCTAGATCTCTAAGTCTTACACGACACTGGCCTGGAAAATCACAAACTAATTTACTTGCCATTAACACGTCTGTTATATTCCTTTATCCTTAATCCCCAAATCCCATTAATAGTAAGCTGCTTCATTCCATCAAAGTGGCCGGAAGGTAAGGTAGACTTGGACCAAAGAAAAAAGGGTTGTAATTACTAGTGATGAGTAACTACTCCCTTATGGAATGGTCAGTTTCGACAGGCAAAGTTCCAAAATCAATTAATTTTAGGCTATGAGGTCATTTTGGACACTTGACCTTAAAGTTTTTAAGGTTCAACACATGGGTTTTCAAATATTTGGACTCTAATTTTATATATATGTCTTTTGACCATTACTTTTCCACTCTTATAGTTGTTTCATAAGATATTATCTGGAGATTATCATTCAAGAGATAAGGTATAATCCTTATTTTGGTTTGGGTTCCATTTTGTCATCATTATTTTTAGTTATCAAGATTCTTTTCTCCTACTATGGAATGTGAGCCATAGCTCACATTAGAAAACATGGAATAATTTTCACATTTTGATTGCTCCAATTTGAATTTTTTAAAACATGCATCACAATATGGATCATATACAATTCATCAAAATTCCCATGAAATTTCTTATAATTCTCTTTTTATGACTTTTATAATTTCCGCCAAATCTGACGAGAAGATAGAGTAGCTACACAGATAGCTGGGTTACTAAATATAGAAACAGCGAAAGCGTGCACTTTGCAGTGCAATTGCGGAGTCACTTGAGAGCTGATCATAGGTCAGCAAAGCACCTGCACGGAATCAGCCACGAGTCTGGCCTGCAGTCTATCAGTCCCCACGAGGGCAAGCACATTCTTGGCAATCATAGGGAGACCTTGTAAAAGCGACTTGACCGCTGCCCAGTCCCCACCCACCGCCCCCAAAGCCTCCTAGAGACGTACATACAGATGGCGGCCAAGGTTTCCGGGCAGGAGGAAGAGCTGCCGATTGATTCTATCTATCTATCTATAACGCGAATCCAGGCACTCTTAGGCTCTAGGCTTGAAAATCTTGCACATGATCTAGATCGCCGGGGAGGGCGGGAAAGAAAGTGAGAGTAAAGAGATGAGATCACGTCAGTGATGTCTGCAAAAAGACCAGCCGCCACTCTGGCTTCTAGCCTAGAATTAAGTTTTATTACTTATCCGTGCCCAGTAATTCAGGAGAGTACCTGATGCACCACCTTCGTCGAATTCACACCTGCCGGTCTCATCAGTCCTTGCTCTAGTGGACTATCTAGACTGCTAATTTACGCTACTGGCTATTGAGAGGTCAGAACCTGCACGACGTTGGCTCCCGACGAACAGTACCCCCACCCTGCCCAGCAGCAGCAGAGCGCTCGTGCCGCAGCTGGGGGTACGTGACGGTAGCGTGAAACTAGACTTAGACTTGCATGTAACTACCACGTGAACATCACCCAAGCATGCAACATATGGCATGATGTAATTTCATGCAGCTGCTTTCATGGAGGAGTAATAAGCTAGCTAACCACCTAAGGATAACTGGAAGTGCAAACTACTTAAGACTATATCTCGAACGCTTTTTCTTCACTTTGTTAAAATGATGAAAGAAAGGGAGGGAAAAAAGCATACAAACAAAATCGAATCCACCCAAGAAACTTGTGTTTCCAACAAAGGGACCTAAATGTGAGAGTTGTTCTTTGGGACATGCTATTAGTCACTCATCCAACCAAAATACATATTATCTATTAAGGAAGGAAGTTCGTTTTGTCTATTCGTGACC
>Ga0116228_10005463_pt1 | contig 11335 bp, 8 predicted proteins | sample S1TSphfallax_2_FD_89694 | JGI IMG/M metagenome (GOLD analysis project Ga0116228, IMG submission 89694) | Host-associated microbial communities from peat moss isolated from Minnesota, USA - S1T2_Fc - Sphagnum fallax MG | ecosystem: Host-associated > Plants > Peat moss > Unclassified | place: USA...
GCCTTTTGACAACTGATCCGTGAAGAAACGAGCTAGGCACATAAACTAGATCTCGACACTTAGTTTACTAACTGGCACATGCTAAAAGATTGGCAGTAGATTGATACAAACCTGGTGGATTTTCGGCCAACACTCCGGGAACGGAAACATTGCACAACACTCCCAGTACTGCAATCAGCAACCATGCGGTCGATACTCCCGTACATTTGTCCATGACTGAAGGAAGGAAGAGATCGCTTGCAAAGACGCTTGCTAGACGCAAGGATATATGAAATCGGCTTTTGTCACTCACACACAGTTCAGGCCTGCGCCTCAATGACCCAACATTTTGCTGCAGTCAGGGGTTTGATACTACCAAGTTCCAACTTCGCTTTGAAAACGCATTCACTTAACTAAGAAACATAGCAAGGACGTTGGACCAATGCACTTTTTCAAACCGTCTCGGAAAATGAACTTGTACACAATCTCACAAACAAGCTTTTGAGCTACTTGAAGAGAAGAAAACTTCAACTTCACTTTAAAAGTAGAAGGCGAAAAACCTGGGACTGAACCTTCAGAGGGAAGGGAGCTCCGACAGGCTATTTGTAGAGTGATCAAAGATAGTTTGGAGGAAGAATTTTCAACTAGTGCTCACAGTACCAATCAATTTAGAAACAACGTCAGGTCATGAAGCACAACATGCCAGACTTAGTTCTAGCCCGCGTTTACTGAACGAGACTCCTCACAGTACCTTACATTCTGTTGTAATCCTCAACTGCTCGTTAACAACATAAGCAAGAAGACAGATCACCCTGAAAATGCAAATATCCCCTCCCGCCGTCACTGCAGGAACAATTATGTTAATGCTCCCAGAAAGCAACGATAACCCAAAACGAGACCGGCAGAAGCATCAGTGAGAGGTGGTATTCACTTGCTAATTAGCAGCTTAGAAACCAACACGAGCTTCGAGCTACAAATATTATCTTTCAGCTCTGAATCTCTGATGGGTCTAAATTGTGTGATCCTCCTGGCACTTGCAGCTCACTTGCCCACTTGAACATTTGGTGACGAAAATAGAAAGATTCAGTAGCGACACAAACAAGCAGGGAATAAAACGACGCGGCAACAAAAAGATCCCCAAAAATTGAGGCACGACAGTCGGAGCAAGACGAAAGTCCACACGCCTCTCCAAACTTTCCAACCACGGTAGCAACTCAACTGCTACGCTGGTACCATGGTACAAACGTACAGACCTGACAGAAATTTGCTAGTGTATTTATTAGTGTATTTGACGAATTTATCATGCACCCAGGGGAGGAACAATTCATTTTGCAGGAGGGTTTTTCCATTTTGTAAAGTTTCTATGGCAGTCTTTACGCCAGGTAAACCACTCAGGCAAGGGCAATTACCAAAATGGGTCTCACTGTTGCCTATCCCCTAGTGTGGGCAGTTATTTCGGTAACCATCTTGCCCTTCTGCTTTACATTACACATAAAAACCCCAGTATTTTTTTTGTTGCTTTTAACCGTGGTAAATATTATATTGTAAGATTAAATCAAAGGTCTCTGAGTCCAAACTTAACATTTCCTGGGTGAAATATGGCCACTAAAAGGCCTGGCCTCACTCAAGTGAAGGTATCAGTGTAAGTGCCGGTTCATGCAGTATACTGTACATGGGAACCCGGGTGACAGGTGTGTGGCCTTCCATGTGAAGCTGCACCTTTAGAGGCTGTAATATCTTTTTCTTTTTTCCTCTGTTCCCTTTTTCTTTCCTTCCTTCTTTCTTTTTCCTTTCAAATATTCCATCAGATTGAAGTTTAGGGATGAGGAATGATGGGAAACAACTTGCACATAGTTTTCTGATTATTAACATACTGGGCAATTTCACATTTATGCCCAATGCTCACAAGGGGTACTCACTCCCATCTCACCACAAAATTCACTTCCTAAGAGAAGATATCTCAAGCATTGTTACTCTTGAGTTAATTCCATTTTAGGATTGCTCAAGAACCCCTTAATTTTGCATCATCTTCACCAACAGCCCATTCTAATAACTAGAACCTTAACTCTCCAACGTAGCAAAAATTCAGAGGCCAAAGTATACACCAGAAACATTCTTCTTATGAATGTATAAAAAATGCAAAAAACACACTGAAAAACAATGACAAAGAAGCAACCTGACTCAAAATACTTAACTATTCTCCAAACACTAGATGATGGTTAGTCTTGAGTAAAATTTTGCTCCTTATAGTTCAAGCTCTGAACATTTCTTGTCATCACAGAATTTCCCAAACCAATTGTCGTCACATCTCCTCAATCCATCATGAATAACAAGAAAAAGAAGATGAGGGGTTTGCAAGCTCACCCTTAACAACCATAGACTAGGCGCCTGCATTTCACCTTCCTCCATGAATGGAAGCTCCTGAAAATGTAGTATAATTAAACAAAACAACATCTATTTGGAGCATGACAATGAATGATCACTATGACCCACCAAGCGCAGGATTAGGGCGATAAACATTCGCCCTTTTTCATTTTAGGTTTTCCTTTTAAGTTATAAGATAAAAGTCTAAAAAGTCAGGTTGTTCATGCATCTAAATTTTCAGCCCACTCAACTCATGTGTCATCTTAAGTCTCCCCCTGACTCCAGTTGCACATGGGATGCTCTTAGTTTTGAACAATGCTTGTTCAACAAAAGATTGCCAAATAGGCTAAAAAAATTTAGTGGCCTTTGGTCTTTGTTAAGGGCATAACCTTACAGTACATTTGGATTGACCACAATGATTTGGTCTTCAATAACATGATGTTGCATAGAGCAAAGATCGAAAGAGTGATCTGGGATGGTCTGCTGGACTATGATACACTAGAGTGGCAGCATACCCTGTAACTTATTAGGAACTATCTTAAGAGGAAGGCATGCTCCTTGATGCAAGACTCCAAATACCCGTTGAGCACTGTCTGACGCCCTTTCTGGGCCTGATAGTGCAGCCCTGCAGAGAACCTTGTTAAGTTCTTTTGCAGAATAAAAGATACCCTCGATGAGGGGCATTTGGCGTCTCACCTCCTTGATAGGTTTGACAAAGTGTGGTGCCCTTATCATGCTATATGTGAGATAGATGGATGGGAGATTAGGTGGTGCCATGATTGATTACATAAAGTTAAGCTTTTTCTTCTTTTTTTTGTTGGGCTAGGGTTGGGTGTTCCCTTTCCTTCCTTGTTCAATGTCCTTTTTGCATGGATTCTCTCCATTTGTGCCGGCCAATAAATTAAAAGACCCCAATCAGCTTCATTGCAGTATTTGAATGAACACTTAGGAGTAATCAAATTTTAACTTGGCCAATTTGAAAAGGTGGCAAATTGTGGGCCACTGCAATCTTTGGTAGGAATCTTCTCTAGCACTACGAGAAATGATATGCATCGAGGAGTCTAGGTATCATAACAATCTTCAAGAAGACACATCTTTGGATGGGTATAGAGTCATAACACTTTTGAAATTTATGGAGGGTGCTTTCACACCATTTGTTGGGCATCTTGTGAGAATCCTTACCGATTTATTTTTTCAGTTTTGTGATATTGTCAAAGTGGCAATCATGCATAAGACGAATGAGCCAAGTCTGGCTATAAACAAAATATAAAATAAACATTTTAAGAATTCCTTCTATAATTTTGGCTACCTATTAGAGCTTAATATAAATTCTGAAAATTGTTTTCAAATTTTGGTGACTGTAAAAAAATTTAGAATTTTTTTTTCACTTTGAAAAGAAATCACCAAATGATGAAAATTTGCCACAAAAAATGTTGTTTGAGTCAAGTCATCATAAGATAGCCCATCAACAGAAAGGTTTTTAAGTCCAAAGAAAAAGGTGTTACAAACAAATTTTGGATTGTTGAATACCACATGCTTTCCTCGTTGTTTGGATGCTATGACCAATGTTGGATAGGTACCAAGTTGGGACCTTGATACTGCATATGGTATCAAAGAACCAACAACACTGATTGGACCTGAGGCAATATCAGCGTTGTACTAGTACCTATTTGGTACTTGGGACTTGAAGTAATACTAACTTCATATGAGGGTTGTATCAATTCCATATTAGGTATATACTACATACCTGTTCCAAATGAACCAAAAATCAGCCTTGGACCCTAAACTAAGACCAAGCCAGTATGAATGTTCCTTATAAAATCCAATATTAGTATCAGGTGGGTATGAAATGTTAAAATACCAATACAAGGCCACAGTATGTAATGTCAAAAAAAAATCCAATACAACTACCAGGTGGTATGTTCAAAAGTCGATACTAGTCCAATACTTGCTATTAGTTATAACATGTTCAGTTCACTATTTGATTTGAATCACTGATTGATTATTGCGATACACTATTTTAACATGCGGTCTTGGTAGGGTAAAAGTTTTTGCAACGATAAATTCCCCCCCCCCCCCCCAAGCGAGCTCTATCCGGCGCCCTTTCTGGGCTGACAACCGTGTGGTTCTGCTGCAGGGTTTGACTTTTTAACCAGGGGAGTTATTTTTATAGAAAAGAAATAATACCTCATTCAGCGCCTGGATCTACGATAGTGTATAGTACCTTGTTCTATGTATGGGAAGTTCAGATTTCGAATCTTACCGGGCGGGAGCAGAGCAAAAATTTAATTCAAGCATAACAAAAAGTACATTGGGCGGCAGAAGAACAAAACATTAATTCAATTAGAACAAAAAGTACATTGGGCGGCAGAAGAACAAAAAATTAATTGAATTAGAACAAAAGTACATTGGGCGGCAGAAGGACACAAAATTAATTCAAGCAGAACAAAGAACATTTCACACGCTGCATGGTTCTATGCAGAACCAAGCAGGGCCAAAAAACATGCGCAAGAAGACAAGAGAAACATGCCCTGGACAGAAGTTCAATGGTGGGGTTATTTAGCGCTAATTTTTTGGCCTTACACAGCCTGGTGGGGACCATCGTAGCCATGGTTGCATGAAGGTGTAGGTGTGTTGGTAAACCATTCCAAGTTTGTATGTTCAGAATAAGAGGCCAACTATAATGTCAAAGTCCCAAGCCTCACTGGGAGATTCTAGGTCCAAGCTAGCAAATTAGTGCGAAATCAGTAGCCAGAGGCATTTGCACATGATCCAGCAAAAACCTAAAATAGGTATCCCAAAATGCCATACAAGCTGCCTTTTTCCCCGGTGCATATATTAAGTAAAATTCCTTGACACGTTTTTAGTATCTAATCTCATCTGAGATATGTTGTAACTTATAGCAACCAACACATAAAGAAATGTAAATTCATGGCCATTGATGCCCTAGGGATAGAGCTGCCATTTCCAGCACTGGCGGTAGAAATGACAAAAGATCCTTTAGTTGCAGCTTCCTGTTTTTGGGCGTTTTTGGGCAACAAAAGTCCTGATAGTGACAAATACATCTTTCCTCATGTGCAAGTTGAGAGCCAGGGCCAACTTTCAGGCCGCGATTTGAGCTCTATGTGGAATGAGTCTCATTGCAATTGGTCGGGAATGTCGCCAAGTTGTTCACTTTAAATGTTGGGTCCCTAAAGTCTTTTTTTTGCAGGGGAAAAGTCGCCAGAACGTCACAATAAAAACAAATGGCCAAATTCTATGAAAAAATAATGTACTAAAGTTACCACAAATGTTATATCCAAGAGTTGTTGAATGCCACTAGGATACTGTATTTTCAATAGTGGCTAGTTCTTGAATTTGAAATTATTTTTCCATGCCACATGGGCATAATTCAAGTTCATTTTGGGTGTTGAAAGGCCTTGGAGAGGTCTAGAAGGCTTTTGGGGCCACTACTAGACCCTATCCTTCTTGACAAGCAATCTTTTTTTCCAAAATTGACATTACAAAACAATTATCCAATTGCCATGTTCCCTTCCCATAATTACAACCTTATTACATGGTTATGGGAAAGGTTTACATCAAGTAGAAATGTGAGCCATTGACTCTTGAAGTGGCTTCATCAAATGGAATTTGTGAACCATCGAGTCTTGAAGTGGTTTAAATTGGTGAAGTTATATATGGTGATGATTCTTGGTGGCATGGAGGATAAAAAGAGTTTCTCTAGCCTTTCCTTCATGAATAACAATTTCAAAATCACCTTACTATTCACTTTGATTTTATTGTGAAAGTGTATGTTCAAAGCTTTTATTCCTTCGAAACCTTTCCATTTTACATTCTAATATGTGACTAGAATGAACATTAAACACATTATGGGTTAAATGTTTAGTGGATTTCCTTTTTGGGTTTGGTTCCTTTCAAGCTATTACAAATTGTTATCAAGCTCAACTATGGGCTATTGATGTCATCTCAACTTGCTAGAAATTTTTTTCAAACATGCATAATGGTGGAAGGGAACCAATTATCAACATAATCAAGGCTATTATGAGGTTTTGGTACTTTGTTTTGCATAACATTTGAAAATTGACTTCTTTTGGTTTTTCACCATGCTAATCTTGTTTTCAAGCATGAGGTGAGGCACATGTTGATTTTAATGGTTTTTAAAATATGTATTTTAACATGGGTATGAATATATGTGGAACTTGTGTTGTAATGGGTATGATCCCAAAATAAAGTGATTTGCAACTAGCTTTGCAATTATGTTTTTGAGTTGCAATGACCACTTGCAATTTCATTACAAATCAACATATTTATATGAAATGAGTGTTATTTGATGAGTTAAATGAGTTGCAACAAATTCAATTCACCATATGTGGAACCATATATGTATGCAATTCATGCAACTCAATTGGAATTGTGTAAAAACAACTATTGTGCAATTCCAATGCAACCAATATGCAACCATTATGCAACCAATTTGCAATTACAATTGTAACGTCATGTGGACATTGCTTTTCATCCATCCACCAATGAAAAACTTTGTTGATTTCCATTGCAACTCACTTGCAACTATAGGTGCAATGAAAAACACACTAATGGCTACAACTAATTAACATTTATATGACAACCCACACTAGCACAAGGTAGTACTTGTGTATAATTGCAATGTATCCAATTTGCAAATGGTAACTAAGTGATTATTGTGGAACAACTACTAAACAATTTCATTCACTAGTGAACCTAATGATTGTGTAATTTTTTATTCATCCATCGACAAACCTAATGGTGCATGATTTCATTCATCCATAAATGAATTTAATGTTTCCATAATTTTTCATTCATCATTGATAAAACAAACTCTATTGATGTCATTTGCACCTAAGTGTTTAATTATGGGTTCTAATGTAATTATATGGTAGTCAATGTTAGTAGTATTAAACAAATAAACCAGAACTTATAGTGCAAATGCATAGATGTTACACACACATTATCATTGTCCAAATTACATGATAAATAGTGAAAAATTGCATTCCATCACTATTTATAAACATGAAATGGATCTAAAATTGTATGCATTAACATTCAAAGTTAGAATATGCATTACAAAAGCATATTAAAAAAAAAAATTATTGAAATATAATTTAATGATAAACCTAAATATATTGCCCAAGTTATTTACAACAAAAACATTCCTCTACCTATACAAAGGTCATCACAAAGATGATGAAGCACAATAATCAAATATTGTCATCTAAAACTTTATGTTTTTATAAATTAATATTTTCTTTTATTTTTGTTGAAATGGAGCTTGAACCATATTTTCTTCATTCCACCTTGTCTACTTGAAATTTTTCATATTATGATATTCAATGTCACATGTGAAATGGGATCAAAAACATATACATAACATTGTAATATTGCAAAAAAACTTTGAATGTTCATCCTTTCAACTTAAATAAAATTAGTTTTCAATTGCAATGTTATTAACATAATTTTTTTAACATTAAAATGTAACATACATAACATTGATACAAACTAAATTACAATTAGTTGCACTTGTATACAACAGTGGTTTTCAAAATAAAATGCACTACATACTTAGAGTGTTGAAGTTAGAATTCACCATATTTGGTTTATTACTTCATCTTTGTTGTTTTGGAATTTGTCTTTTTGTATATACTGGTTTGGATTACTACATAACAAAGAACACATTCAGTGACATGGTTATTAACAAGCTAACCAAATTATACAACATCACATGTGCATTCTCTTTTATTCAAAATTATATTTTTCAAACAAAACCATAATTTTATTTTTGACAAAACCTTACATTGTATTTACAACTTTAATTTTGATGGATTCAAATATTAGGCTGAAAGCACAATCAATTATAGTATGTAAAAGATAATCTTTTGAAATTGTAGTCACATTTTTAAACATAAATGCAAAAAAGAATAATCAAAATTGTTTTAATCATTGTCAAACCAATATGTTATTTTAAATTGATTTTATCATATGTTGTATACAAATTTTGAAAAACATATTGTTCTATAAGTAGGTAGAAAATATTTCTAAAATTAACTAATGAAATTGTGTTCAAATTTACTTTTATGTTAAAAAAATGATATGTTAATTATTTTTACATTGAAAATTGAAAGCTCATAAGTAAGTTTTAAAGTGACTTTAACCAAAAACGTTTTAAAATCCATTAATTCATCTAAACTTGAAACCTATTTTCTTTATTTAGACAACCTATGAAATAAATAAATTCTACTTGTGCATTTTTGGGAAATTTATTGAAATCTATTTAAAAGATGCAATTATTCAATATCATTGTAATAAATTCAAAGAACATGTTCATATTGATTATTGAAATAAATAATATTTTGAAGTTTAATATGTTAAGGTTTAATTATAGCTACTTTACATTTTTCTAAACAAAGATCATGAAGTGTTTAATTAATTGTGTTTTCATCCATTATCAAAGTTTGGCTTTATAACACAAGAACAACAAAAGCCATCATAAATGCACAAAAATAAAATGTGTGTGAAAATATTAACTTTATTTCAATTCAACCTTCCACCTCAAAAATCCAAATGTTTAAACACAAAAATAAAAGCCACAAGATAATTTTCATCAAAAACATTTCACCCTTCACAAATCCTTCATCATTGTAAGTCACACTTTATAAATGAACTTTTTAAAAAATTGAAAGATTTTTTCAAATTTTTTAAATTTAATATATGCAAATAAACATTTCATGAAACATAAACCACAAAACTTCAACCTCCAAAAACAAAAATGAGCGTTCAAACTACAAAAGCAAGAACAAGAACTTTCAACCTTCAAAAATAAGAATAGGAACCTTCAACCTTCAATTTTTTTAAATAAACAAAAAGTCTTGTAACAACCTTTCAACTCTACTTTTAAGTTGGAAAATTGAAAAAAATTACTTACATCAAAAACTTCCAATATCACAAAATTTCAATAGAATTTGTGCAAAAATTATAAAACAATATGTTTGTGTGAAATTTGTGGGCTTTAAAATGTAAAAATGGGAAGAAACATACATATATTATATTTATATAACTTATGTGTCTAATTCACTTATGATGTCTTGATGTGAAGTATGTACAATTTACATTTTAACTAAATTAGTGCAATTAAAATGATGTAATTTTTTTGCATTGAACATGAACATTCACATATGTAATTAAAAAGCATTGTATCATCCATTTGAATATTTAAGATATTGAAAATTTATTAATATCATTCATAAACCATAAATGAAATTCATATTATTTTTGTACAAATCTATGAAAACCAAATTTTAAATCAAATTTGTATGAACTTATGAAGCAAGGTAATTTTTTTATGTATGTAGCACATGATGTGATATTTGCATCATCAAAAGGTTCATAAATGCACAATGTTTTTAGAGAAAGGAACTCCTTTCTAGTTCATCCTAACTTTCTTGACAATAGGCAAAAGTGCATGAAGGTTGTTGATGCAAAAGAGGAAATTTATTAATTTATTACCACTACTAGAAATTATGTCCTATTCCACTATTGCATACCACCCAACTAGCTATTGAAGGGAAACACCGCCATAGAACAACATCTTGGGTGGATTTGACTATCCATTTCCATTATAATGGATGTTCAATGGAAAATTCATGTTCGTGGATTACATTCTTGTTTGTGTGCCAATGGGGACCCCAAAGTACTATGGTGGAATTGGACAAAATTTATGTATGATTTTATAAAACTCCCAAAAAGAACCAACTATTCTTTATGTTGCCCAATAATAACACTTTTATTATAAAGGAAAAATTGTAAGCATGCAAGTTCATGTTTGAAACCACTATGTCAAATAGTCATTCAAGTGTAGTTTGGTCATTATCCATGAGCTAAATATGGATGTTGCATAATGGAAATCCACAATGGAAATTGCATGGTGGAGATACATAATGAAAATTGCATAGTGGAAATTGTAAAATGGAAATTGCATAGTGAAATGCACATGTAATTTAATTTGTAATGGAATATATGTAATTTATGACACGTTTTATTATAATGTAAAATGATAATTGGATGGCAAAGACTTTGGATGGTCTCCAAGGAGACCAAGGTTCAATTTCCACTACAGTGGATTTCAAAATTTCCACCCATTGTTGAGTGGAATACATAGTGGAATGAGACATGTCTAATAATGTACCATTTGTCATTTGCTTAATGGTTTTTCACCCAATTTCAAGTTTTCAATTTTTAACTTCTAAATTGAAATCTAGTTACATATTAGTTGTTCACAATGACCATGTCGTTGATTTGGTTAATTCAACTAATGTGTTCACATGTTGGCTTGGTTGATTTGGTTATGTTGGCTTACATGTTTACTAGATGTTAATTGTTAGAAAATTTATCTTTTGTAATTCATCTTGAATTTCTTTATAATAAGCATAGGCATATGATTAGCCTGAAAGAATCAGCCATTGTAAATGAAGTAATTAAACATTTAGGGTACAAAACATCAAGGTATATAAAGGTGGATATTTAAGTACACCTTATTTGAATTTGTAATTCAACATTGTTCCTCATTTCACTTCAAAACTAGATTTTCACCTTTAATGAATTCTACAATTTGAGAGGTTTATAAAACAAGATGATGTTGTGAGTTGTAATGTAATGGAAAACTAATAATAAAATAATAGAACAAGTCACAAAATAATGAAAAAGTGGTACTTATAGTGGCAACCTAGTGCATAATTAGTTGTATTAGTGGGAATTGTAATCAACAACTAGTTTCAAACAAGTTGAAAGTGGCATATTTAATAGATGGTGAAAATGAAATACATGTGGCATGATCATATGTGTCAAGGCACTATTACAAAATGCGTCTTAGTTCACTCTGGGTTTCACTAGATTTTGAGTGAATTTGGACAGTTTTACCTAGTGAAATTGTTTAACTCCCTAGTGAACGAAGACTAATTGCTAC
>Ga0116228_10005464_pt1 | contig 11335 bp, 12 predicted proteins | sample S1TSphfallax_2_FD_89694 | JGI IMG/M metagenome (GOLD analysis project Ga0116228, IMG submission 89694) | Host-associated microbial communities from peat moss isolated from Minnesota, USA - S1T2_Fc - Sphagnum fallax MG | ecosystem: Host-associated > Plants > Peat moss > Unclassified | place...
GTGCGTGCATGCGTTGTATGTGCACACTTGTCTGGTTTTTGAGAGCTCTCGAAATCCTTCTGCGGATTGTGCAGGATCTCTTGTGTGCCTTCCAAGCTTGCATTTTTTTGGGGGGAGGGACAAGGAGGTTCTTCGACGAGGTAGTTCATCGACGAACCCATCATTAGGTTATTGGTCTTCTTCGTCATCCTCCCGTTGTTCGGAGGGGGTGGAGCACCGTGGTTTTGGCAGCATTGCGGCGGGGCTGTCATCATCTCAAGGGGGAATATTGACAGCGGAAGTTGACGCAAACTTCTGTCGTCGTGCAGAGAGTTTTTCAAGTCGAGAGTTGTCGTTTTGTTGTTAGCCTACAACAACGAAGCAAGGCAAGGCAAGGCAAGTTTGGGCTTGCATTGATACGTATGTGCATTTGGTGGACTTGCCAAGAGTTTGCGGATTGATTCTGTCAGAGTGCAGCTGAAGAGATAACTACTTAGACGGCAAGCTGCACGCTTGGTTTGCATGTGCTGAATCACGGGAGGATCAGTTTTTCTCTCTCTTTTGTCTCGATCGGGGGAGGAGGGGGTGGGATCCGACGAGACGATGAAAACCAACAATGGTGGTGCACGTTCTGTTGCTCATGTGTCGCCAAGGCAGCAGCTGAAGGTGCAAAGAGAGTCTGGCAAGCCTCTGGCTTCTGATGCTTTGCCATTGCCCGTCGGCTTAACAAACAAGATCTTCATGGTGTTGTTCTTCTCTGCCTCGTATTATCTGATGCGCCGATGGCGCGACAAGATTAGAACCTCGACGCCTCTCCACATGCTCAACCTCGGGGAGATTGCAGCCCTGATATTGCAGGTGGCATCCTTCATCTACTTGATAGGTTTCTTTGGCATTGACTACGTCCAGAATTACATCAACAAAAGCAGCGATGGCCCTTGGGATTTAGATGATGTGAGGCAAAACATTCCAGCCAAATGCCAAGCTGCTGATGAGACCACCAGAATTCCCAGACCTGCAGTGCAGCTCAGAGGAAAGTCTCTTGGTGACAATGCTGATGCTGACATTGCATCGGCTGTCAGTGATGGAACAGTTCCTTCTTATTCTCTGGAAAGTGAATTAGGAGACTGTGCACGGGCAGCCTCTATTCGACGGCAAGCAGTTGAATTGACAACTGGTAGATCCTTGGATGGCCTCCCATTAACAGGCATTGATTATGCTTCAATCCTTGGGCAATGCTGTGAGATGGTTGTAGGATATGTTCAGATTCCAGTTGGGGTGGCAGGCCCCCTCCTGCTTGATGGATTTGAGTTTACAGTGCCAATGGCTACAACAGAAGGATGTCTCGTGGCAAGCACCAATCGAGGATGCAAGGCAATCTATCAGTCTGGTGGAGCCACCAGCGTGCTTCTCAAGGAGGGCATGACAAGAGCACCTGTGGTGCGGTTTGCAACAGCTAAGCGTGCAGCTGAGCTTAAATTCTACCTTGAAGATGAGACAAATTTTGAGACACTTGCAGTTATCTTCAACAGGTAGGGGATAAGCTTGTATTTTTCTTTTGTGAGAGATGTGCAAGTTCTCCAAATAATTTGCTCCAGTTCCAGATTTTGAATAGGTACATGCACGAGAGAAGCCTTTCAAGAAGAGCACCAAAGTGTAATTCAGCTGTCATAAAGTTGTGCTTTCTGTTGTAGTAAAGAAAAGATGTGTTAGGAAAACAACATTGCATTTCTCTCCCAAAGGTTTCTGACCCCAAAGCAAAAAGTTCCCATTACCCAAAGAACCCCACCCCTAAGAGGAGCCAGTGCCTCAGGAAGACGCTTCCTCTTCTGTGGGAAGAGGCTCTCAGTCATGTCAGCTTTGGTTTGATATGTCTCTATATTTTTCTCATTCAGATTGTCAGTGAATCCTAAATTCAGCAGGCGCTTAGCATGTTTTGCCATAATTTGGAGCAAGGAATGCATCCGCCTAAGCTGATGATGTTGTCTTGTTTAGTTCTTCTGTCACTCTTGTCATTGATTTCTTGAAAAGACTTACATAGCGTTGTTAGTGTGCAGGACCAGTCGCTTTGCTCGCTTGCAAGACATCTTCTGTGTCTTGGCTGGACGGAATGCATATTTACGGTTTACAAGCTCAACTGGTGATGCCATGGGGATGAACATGATATCAAAAGGTGTCCAGAATGTTCTGAGCTATATCCAGCATCTTTTCCCTGATATGGAGTCCATCAGTGTCTCTGGTACGTGGTGAAACAGTCTTGCAAAATGTGGACATAGGGATCCATCACACTTTTGCTTTATCTATGTTCCCAATAGAACATGATTCTACAGATGGAATTGCTGGACATTCCAAGTTTGATTTTTTTTTCTTTAACTATCCATGTTCGGCTTTTGATGCTAAAGGACAGCTGTGCAATGAACATGGTTGATTCTCCTAATGGAAATTCTTGTATGCAATGCAGGCAACTTCTGTGCTGACAAGAAAGCAACAGCAGTGAATTGGGTGGAAGGTCGCGGTAAGTCAGTTGTATGTGAGGCAGTTCTGAAGGGGGAGATCGTTGCCAAGGTCTTGAAGACTTCAGTATCTGCATTGGTGGAGCTCAACATGGTCAAGAATCTTGCTGGCTCTGCCCTGGCTGGTGCTCTGGGAGGTTTTAATGCACATGCTTCCAACATTGTCTCTGCTATTTTTATTGCAACTGGACAAGACCCTGCTCAAAATGTTGAAAGCTCACATTGCATTACAATGATGGAAGCTGTAAATGGGGGACAAGATCTTCATGTCTCTGTGACCATGCCCTCAATAGAGGTGACCATATGACGATGCCCTCCAGGGATGTACTAGTTATATTCCAGTTGTCATCTCTTCTGGAGTAATTCAGTTTCAACATATGTTTAACTGGTACACCTCTTAAGTTCCTGAGTTTCTTGTGAATCTCTAATCAAGGGCAGCATGTCCTCTATTGCAGGTGGGGACAATTGGTGGAGGCACACAGTTAGCATCTCAAGCAGCATGCTTGAATCTACTTGGTGTGAAGGGTGCAAATTTAGAATCACCAGGCATGAATTCACAGACGCTGGCAAGGATAGTTGCAGGTTCTGTACTGGCTGGTGAGATCTCTCTCATGTCAGCACTGGCAGCAGGCCAGCTGGTAAGGAGCCACATGAAGTATAACCGTTCTAACCAAAATGTTGCTGCTTCTGTGGAAATGGAAGTTCGTGCCAAGAACAAGGTAGTCTGAGGTTCTGCTCTTCAACTGGAAATAACTTTGAGAGCTCTCCTGGCTTGCAGAGCTTTCCTGAATCTGAGACTTGATCACATTTGGTGATAGCTACAGAGCATGACAAAGTTAGTGGGGTCATTGACTGGCTCCTGTTACTTTATGCCAGTGGACCTATCCAGCATGTTCAGTGGGGCACAGATGCTTCTGGTTTGGAGGGCATTTTCTTGGAAGTGCTTTTTGGAAATGACAATTGCAAACCCCAATATCACTTGTGACTGCTGGTGCACGAATTTAATCTATGAGGACTCAAGTCATTGTAATTATATTGGTTTTTGTTTGTTTGAAGTATTTCAATTGTTGTGGAAGGAAGGTATTAACACATGTAAACGGGCAAGACAGGCAAGTAGGCTCTCTTCCTTTATCCACTCTTCTCTTTCTTGTTTTTGTGTCCCCTTAACATGAAATTTATGTGAAGAGATGGAAAACTTAGCTGGTGGTAACTACTCTATAATGGCACTTTGATAGTGCAAGTGTGCAGAGCCCTGTGACTTTTCAAACCTGAATTATTTCCCTTCGAAATGCATATTGTATTTGCATTGAGACCCACTTCTGATTAGCCTTCCATTCTTGTAGTTATGTGTGTGTCTGTTCACCAGATGCTTTGTGATTTGGGTACAAAGTAGTTGTGCCAATAATGAACATACTAAAGGGAGATGAACACTAAAGCCCCAAAGGAGAGGGTTGAAAACCAACAACTTATTTACATGACCATATTATTTTGTGATCATGAATGAATATGAAAGGAACATGATTGAATTTTGTTATAGCCTGCAACATGAAGTCTTTTTACTTATTTGCACTTTACTTTCATTAGGAAAGGCTCAGATGGTTTAGGCCTCAAGGGGCTGCTCAGAACTCTTGAATTTGTTTCAGCCTATTTCTAAAGTCAGCTACCATCAAAGGGAATCCCTCTTGCAATGCTATCTCGAAAGGCAACGAGAATAGTTAGAAGTTGAACTCTACATCATGAGTGTTAGAAATATTAAGGTTTTATTAGGTGAAAATGAAATATAATATTCTAAAATCAATGGAAAAGGCAATAATTTCATGGAAAATTTATATGGTCATGTATTATTAATGTTCATAACTAATTATTTTTTAAATAATTTATTTATCATCACTGGTAATGGGAAGCAACGCAAAGCCCAAGTAACCTTAAGTGATGGGAAGAATAAGTTTTTGCAATATTCAAATATTGAAGCATTGCCATGCACCAAGGGGGCACTTTAGTAAAGGTACACAATACAATTATATGGAAGTATTTAATATATTTTTTGCTTGAAGTTATTTTGTGAGTATTACATTATAGGAATGATGAGGGTTTATTCACATGATGAGGGTATTGCAATGTTACTTGTGTTAATAATGACCCTAGAAACCTTCACCAATGAAAGTATTATTTGTTTTATTGTGGCCACACTCAATGTTTTCTTCCTAAAAATGAAGGTATTATTCCTTTGTTTTATGGTTAATGTAAACCATTCATGGTGGATGGGGGCATAATGTGGAATGGGGCTTGTTAATTAAATGTGCAATATTGCATATAGTGATCAAGGCTCATAGATTGGGACTCAAAAATTTTGATTTGGAAAATAAAATGAGTGGAAAGTTACAAAAATGAATCCATGAACATGTACAAAAATGTTTTAAAATGTGACACATTACAAAAGTGGTGGTGAGATGGAAAAAAATCCCACCATAAGTTAGGTTGCAAATGGTTAAACATTATGATTTAAGGTGCACCCTTGATCAAGGAAATGGATTATTAGATAAGCCCATGTTGCTTTGATAGGTTATTGCTGTTATTGTGGCCTTTGTCATATGGTGATGGGTGAAAGTTGGTGATGTTAAAGTATGAATTGAATTGTATTTACGACAAAGACCTCTTTTATTATGCCTCATAACCTAGTTTAATCAAAGAACAAATTAATGTCATGATTTAATTGAAGGATTGAAACAATGTAAAACCCCAAAAATAAAATGTTTACAAACTTACCAAAGTTCCCCTACCAAAAGAAGAAGAAGTAAAAGAAGAATTTATTTTATGGCAAGAAAGAACTAAAAAAAATCAAATAAAACAAAGAAGAGGAAAAATAGGTTTTTCTTTTTCTTCTTTGATGATGATGGCAATGACAATGGTAGCTTGCAAAACAAAGAACAAGTGGAAAAAAAAAACTTGGAGAATGTTGAAGAGCTTGAAGCATTGGGAAACTTCAAAAGAAAAAACAAAAAGAAGATGTGGATGGGTGGTGGGAAGGGTGTAGCTCAACTAGAGGGAAATGGGGCATTAGAATTATTATTTTTCTCCTTGTAAATTTATTCCTCTATGACCATAAATAAATCCAACCACCCTTGTGATTGTTAGATCTAGAGTTGGGTTTCATCTTAAAATAGGGAAATCCCAACTAATGCAATTATGGGGGCTACATCATTCAAACCAAACATAATCATGTTGGAGGATGTAACACAATGTGTGATTATGAAGATTGAATGTAGTTGTTCACATCAACCTTGGAAGGCATATTGTAAATATGAAGACAAATCAAACAAATTTCATTATCATTTTGAAAGTGGGTGTTGATGGTTTTGATTGAAATTTTTGAATTGAAAAATTGAGGTTTCATTGTCATTGAGGAATTGAGAGTTGAAGGGTCTTGAAGGAGCATTGAATGTAAATATTTGTGTAGATTTTGTCTTTGTGTAAATCTCTTATTTAGGTTTTATGTAGGTTGTGTTTGTAATAATTTTAAAAAGGAAATGGCTGAAAAATGAGATGACGAAAAGGGCAAGGAGAGTCAATAGATATTGAACCAAATGCAAGGAGAAATGTATTTTGAAGATGAAAAAAAGGGTTAAGACACCCATTGAGATGAATGTGGAAGTCAAAAGTTGTGCATTTGTGAAGCATGGACAATGGATATCTTGATGGTGTGAAAGGAATTGGAAACAACAATTATGATGTTTTTTGTGCTAACTTTGATGGTTCTTATTTTATAATGGTAACCCACATCAAACAAGAAATGCACTACAATGTTGAAAATGTGAAGGATGTACATGCCATCAATGATGTGTCTGAATTGTTTCATTATAAGTTCATTCTTTCGTTGGATTCTCATGTGTTTGATCTCCTATTTGAGTTTTGACTTGTGGATTTAATCTTTAAATGATGTCTACAAGTGGAACAAGCTTGAAGAGAATATTGTGGTGTAACAAGGCATGTTATTGAGTAATTCAACACACAATGCAAGTTGTTAAAAAAGATCTTAAAAGCGGGCATTCAAAATAGCAAAAGTTATTGCAAAAGGCATTAGATTTACATGCAAACAAGGGTCCATAAAAATTTCTTGAAACTTCAAACCAAATATTTTTACCAATATCACAAGGATCTTGTTCAACATGATCATCCTCAATGGAATATGAAATTGAAAGCAATATTTTTTAATGACAAATATTCACCACATTTTGATTCATATGTGGGCTAACTACCACTACATGAAAAAAGTTTTGTTATATTCGAAATTTTATTTTTTATGGAAATAATTTTTTTGCATTCCATACTAACATTTTGAACATGATTATTTTTTTGTGTAATTTGTAGACATTTAAATTTTTAAGGCTTGCAATTTCTAATTTTGGCCTTTTGATCTTGTTGTGGTTTCACAATTTACTTTTCATCAATATAGATGCCAAAAGTTATGTTTTGAAGTCCTCACAATTCAATTTTCTTTATTTGATCATGTTGCTTTGGCATGCTCAATGCTTATTGTGATCACTTTTGTCTTTGGTGTAGGTTGTAAAACACTACAATAATCCCTACAATGTGGATCCTTTTACAAGAATGATCCATTAGTGGGAATTAGATTGATTAGGACACCTACTTGTGGTGATTTTTAAAGCTACAAATCAAAGTGCACGATTGATAAAAGAAATTGTATTCACATTTGCTTCAAAACCTTTGGTTGTGAATTTGTGATAACTTCACCTTCCATTGGTACATTCCAATCTAGCCTTTGATTTACAAAAATTAGATTCATGTATTCTTATTGTGTGTGACATTATTCAACATGTGCATTTCCACACATTTACTAACCTCTAAGCAACAAAGCTATCTATCAAAAAGAGAAATTTTAGAGTCTTAGGACTTTTACAATCATGGGCGTATTTTTTCTACTATTTGCAATGTCACAATGGATCAAAGGAAAGCCCATTGATGAGGCATTATGCATCAAGATCAACTCAACAATTCTTCAATCTCTACTATGCAAATATATTGTCAAACAAATGTTCTTTTTGGTCAAATACTAGACCATTTGTGCTTTGGAGACTAAAAGATGTGTCATTTTCTTTCAAAGAACAAAATTTGACAAAGGAAATAGAATTTTAAAAAAATTGTTCTAAAATATATTATTCTTCAACATTGAATCCTTGAAATCAAATAATTATTCAACACTTCAACACTAAAATGTTGATCTTGCCATGGTACTATGGTAATGTAACCTATGTTCAAGTCCTTTATTTTATGGAGGATGAATGTTGTTTATCAACTTGCATGACATTCATGAAAAATAAATCAAAAAATGATTGACCAATAAGTTGGATATGCATTCATTTTACATCCAACAATTCTTATCCATTGAAAATCTTATTAAAAAAAGGCAAACGACATGGTTAATTTGCATAAAAGGGTACATTCACAATCGAAGAGCCTGTGACATTACTTATCCAAGGATTGCAAGGTCATTTGGCTGCAAAATCAAATGCAATTCATTTGGAGGTTTTCAATTTATTTTTTGCACCTTGGTCTTACATATGTTGGGGCATTGCCTCAATATGCCTCTTTAATTGTGTGAGTATCATTGTTGTAATATAATTCAGTATATTGGAGTGCATTTGAAAGTAGTTAAAGAGAATAAAGTACTGGAATAAAGTGGTTAACTATACCAAAATACATCCATCAATTCACAATCAATCTCTTATATCATAAGCCACAATTTTGTCTTTTTTTGCCACATTGTAATTAGGTCTAGTGAAACTTTTATTGCTTAAAAAAAACTCCCCAAAGAGATAATTGTCTAGTCTATTCCATTTGTCATCATGTATGAGTGCCTAGTTTCTCTATAACTTTAGCCAGTTGTCTCTATAACTGTACTCAGTTGTCTCTATCATGTGTGCACAAATATACACACATTCTATTGGAATTGGATGGGCTTTATAATTGACAACAAAATGATCGTGGGCTCCATAGCTTGGGACTCAGATCAATCTTCCTAACTAACTTACTGTAAGGTCAGTTTCGTCATTAAATAATCCTCAAAATAGTAAAATGATAATTTGTGAAAATATCAAGTAGACATGTTGAAAATTATCATAGTTATCATAGGCTACACTCTGAATGCTATAGTAGATGATGAAAAAATATATAATTTAAAAATTGAAAAACGAATTCATTTTCTGAAAACAAATAATTATTCATTTTGTCAATGTGGAAACTGACCCTAGGCTATGGTATACACACACACACATGTTATCACTCTCCAGTGGAAAGCAAAAGCCAGCCAAAGTCCTGGCACCCAATTCTCTGAAAGGAGTGAGCGGAGCTTATGATGGACAACCATTGCAATGATAATCTCCAGCTGAGAAAATGCCTTACCATCACATCAAGCAACAGATTGCTCTGGCTGGAAATAATGAGAATGAGAGAGAGAGAGAGACTAAAGAAAATCGATAGTTCCCAACTACTGACTGCTCTTTAATTTGAAAGGGGGTACTGATGAGCTTTATGATTGACAACACAATAATAGTTATAGGTAAACCCCCAGTTGGGGGAATGGCATGTAACCTGGAGGGTCTATGGCAGCAAATGATTTAGTCCAAGCTTGTAAAGACCTCCCAAAAATTACCTTAGTCTTAGAGAATGTAAAGCAGTGAGAAAAATTTCTAAGTGTATTTGGAGGGCACCTTATATGTAGGTATCCATGAATACCCCTTTTACAAAGGAGGAGGGTTATGAAAGCCTACTCTTCAAAAGTGGGAGGGATCTTAGGCCCAGGATTCATTGTAAAGTCCTCCATAGTTTTTTTAGTGTACTAGCAGGGCACCTGAAATGTCATAATTTATCTGCGCTTCGGTGTTTGTGGTATGGAAGGACATTCCAAATGAATGGAGGTGCATTTCAGAACAAAATGCACCTCCGTCCCATATGGACTCCTTTAAGTTGCATCCCTTCTGTCCAAGGGTTTTTCTCTTATGAATTTGTGCCAGTCAATCTTATGGCTTGGTAAGTCCTTCAGAGCCGGGCCTTCTGGAAATGAGGGGTTGCTCTTTGGCTGTCACCTCAGGCAGGGGGTCCTCATTTCCAGAAGGCCCTGCGCCTTAGGCCTTGCCTACCACCTAAGATGTCCTTCCCACTCTTAGAAAGTAGGTGTTAAAACCCTCCCCTCCTATGCCTCGTTATCTGCATAGGTTAAGGCACTTGATATACTGTGCAGGCCCTTCTCGTGGTTATGCCCTCATTAATAGTCTTCGCCTTTCACATAAATATAGTGCAATTCCAGTGGAAAAAGAACCAAAAATGTCAGCCATTACTGCCACTTTTAATTTTTTTGGGGGATAGGAATTTTTTTTTCCTGGAAAAATTTAAAATTTGTGAGAAGTGAGAGATTTTCTGGGTTTTTTACTTGCCAGATTTTGGAAAATAATGGAAAAAAATTGTTATTATCATCAAATTTTTATATAAGGTTCTAACTTGTACATGTTTAAGTATTTTTACATTCATATCTCATTTAAAGCCAAATTTGACTAATTATCGATGATCCCCCATGCCCACCAGTGTTTGGTTTTGTTTTTTTTTGGAAAAATATGACATTTGGCTACTGTTTCAACCCTTGTGTTGCTAGGCTAGCCATTGGTTGGAATCGTTGGAGCCCAACAAGCTATAATTTTTTTTATAATGATTTTTTTGGCTACAAGTTAAAAGGGAATGGAGTTTATTTAGGTGATTTAATTTGTTTAAATGTGGCTATTTTGGCTATAAATGTCAAATTATTTGTAAGAGTTTTGGCTATTGCCAATTCTCACAAGGAGAAATTTAGACTACTTTCTACTAAAACATGGAGAGTAGGAATCTAATTAGTAATCCCTTGTGAAGGGATTGAACCTTTTAAACTACCCATTCTAGCACAAGTGGCCTACCTACAAAAACAAATACATTAGTTCAATATAAAACCACCTTCAACTTTCAAATCAAAATATAATTTGGAAATAGAAAGTTGAATAAGAAGGGGTATCCATTTGGGATCACCATTTCACTTACCCAAAAACCTAGAAATTGTCCAAAGTCTGCAAACAAATGAACACAGCGGGGATAGTTGTAAATTAGAAATGGACCCTAGTGTCCATTATGGATTCACGAACTCCCATACAAAAAAAACCAACAAACCTTTGCAAATTGCAACTTGCAAGGTTGCAAAAATCCAAGGATAGTTCCAACTTCCAACTTTTGCATCAATAAACTGTTGAAATGAAAGCCTAAGCTCCCACACCATATTAAAGGCGTTTAGCCCACCACTGTTTGAATGCTTCTACATATGGAAAATTCTGTAGAATGTAAGACTTCTAGGAGAACATTTTGACCACCAATCCCAAGTTGGTTGTCAGCTGATTGCACAATTTGAAGTTGCAAAATGCCAAGGAAATAAAACATTGCTCATCTTTTATGCTACTAATGACTTGTACCATGGTAATCTCTGCCAATTTAAAGTATTTTGGAAAAGAATAAACAAATAATCTAGATGTCGAAAGAGTGTGCCAAAGATGCGTCAAAGGATTTGCATCAATCGACTTCGCCATATAGTACATGCATTTGATTTCATGGCCAATTTGAACATAAATTGTTCAATGTCAAGGGAAGAAGTTGACATAACCTTAGGAACCCATACATCACTGTTGGCTAGCTTTTTGGGGTTACAAAATATAGCTTTTATCACATTTAAATGCTTGTTGAAGATTTCATTTGCATTGGACTATAGCCAATATTATGGGTACACCACACCCAAACTATCCATGACATCAAAA
>Ga0116228_10005465_pt1 | contig 11334 bp, 5 predicted proteins | sample S1TSphfallax_2_FD_89694 | JGI IMG/M metagenome (GOLD analysis project Ga0116228, IMG submission 89694) | Host-associated microbial communities from peat moss isolated from Minnesota, USA - S1T2_Fc - Sphagnum fallax MG | ecosystem: Host-associated > Plants > Peat moss > Unclassified | place: USA...
CCCCTTTTCCATCGCTTGGCGAATCTAGCACTAATAATGTACTTACTTATATGGCAATTTTCATTCTTTTCTGAGACAAAAAAGAGGGTGTTCATATTCTCCCTTCTTTGCAATGAAATTCCTTTTCATTTGTGCCAAAAAGAAAAAGAAAAAGAAAAAGAAAAAAAGAAGGGTGTTAATAATAATTCATACACAACACACCGCCCCCGGCCCCCCCCCCAACTCCCCACGCCTCCCCCCAACAAACAGCTCTTTGGTTGAATAGTTTGAGGATTTCTAAGTCTACCCTAGTGGACTTTAAATTGTGGGATAAAGATGGGCAATTGGGTGTGTATTGTCACTATGCAATGTCATTGCTCTAGTGCTTATATATTCCACAACAAAAACCTATCCATTATTTATTTATTTATTTATTTATCCAAGGTGGAGAGAAGATAGACAACATAGTTTTACTTTCTTTTTAAAAAATTTAATTTTTTATTTGCCTAAAAGCAGCTTTGAGGGCCTGATTGAGTACCTATGCATGTTCTTTGGATACCTTATCTAAAGTCTATCCAGAGAAACAGCCAGCTAGCCTAAGCAGGCATCTTGAGAGACTAGGGGGGGGGGGGAATAAACAAAGGTGGAAGTGGGAGGTGGCGGGGGAAGGGGAATTTGGGTACCTATTTGTCTTTCTAATGAGGGTTGCCCCATATCGAATCCCACTAGGTACATTAACCTCGTTATCACACACACTAGCTACACTTATGTGAGATTTTTTTTTTGGTTCTTTGCTTCTTGTTTTGCTTCTCAAAGCAATTGTTTGGGGTCATTGGCAAGTTGTTTGTGATGGGCTATAGATGGATGAAAGGATTAAAAAGTTGGATTCACACTCAAAGATGGAAGGCAATGTAACTTTGTATCCAAGTGTAGACAGGATGAAACATAGATAGACACACATATTACACTCTCTACCTCTTCATCCCCAAAGGAGCAAAAGACTACATATTTGAAGTTTAACGGACAAATGGGTGGCCTGCACATCACTCTTTCATCTATATTAGTTTGTTTGTGAGTGTACAATTTTCTAATTGTTATGTTTTCTTTCTCTCATGCCTTAATTCCACCATGACCCTCCCCACTTACAAACACCTTCATTGTAACCTTATCCTTGGGCACATGAGGTGATTAGCATCGTTAGCACATGCTTTCGCCCCTTTATCCCTCACCCCAACCTCATTTGACACCATTTCAACCCTTACAAGCTTTCATTTGGATTTGGATGATTTCCTTTCTCTTTATGTAGAATTATGAACCAAATTAAAATCTCAAACTTTCTTTTGATTCTTTTAAATTGACGTTCCATCATATCTCCCATTGTTTGTCAATGGTTTGTAATCATAAAATAGGCTTGACAGTACATGTAGATTTCATAATCTCATATTTTCATAACAACATTCCAAACTAGCATTTGTTTAGCATCAATCTTTGTTACACAAATCAATGGAAAACCCAAGTAACACAACAAATTAACACATAGCTAAAAGACTACAATTCATGCTTGGATTAGATTACTTTAGATTTTTTTTTGAGATATTGTGGTTTTCTTCATGGCATCTTCATTCAACATTTTCCAACCCAAACCTTTAGATTACATTTTCCATTCTTGGCACCTAGAAAATATCATGCACCCCATAATGTGTCCTTGTTGGTTTGCATATCCCAAAAGTTTTGACAAATGGAAACAATTCCCTTTAATACCCCAATGAGCTAATTCTCCATGGTTTTACAAGATTTGCCCCAACATCCCATCAATAATTTCCACAAGATAATAAAATTTCATTAAAATTGCTTGTACATATAGTTATTCATTTACCAAGTTTAAATGGTAAATATCATTAAGGACAAAAGCCTTAATCATAAATTGTCCATTAGTAGGGGGTGTTTTGTGATCACAAGTCCTTTTGGGAAGGTGTTCAAACACCTTTGAAATTGTTTTAGTCTAGAAGATTTTGTGATTTTTTTTCCCAATTATTTCAACTTTGTTCTCACAATTTTCAAGTGAAAATTCATTGTTGCATTATGCATGTCCTTATGCAACCCCTAATTGTGTCTTGTGTGAAAAACTTAGTGGTTTAGGGTTCTTGTCACATTTTCCTTATTTTGAAGTAGTCATAATTTTTTTAAAACATTGGGAGTTGAAAGATCATGTGGAAGGGAACATGCTTTGGATGCATGTTTGTTTAATGTGTTTGATGTGGTTTATTGTTTTTGAAACTTTGAGTTTGGAGATGAAAATGGATTTAATGCTTGAAGTGGTGGTGTGTTTTGTTGCATTGAATGTGTGATGGAATGCTTATGACTTACAAGATTTGTTCGATGGAAATCCTAGTGTGCCATCTAGTGTTTGTTGGTTTTTGGTCTTTGGAATGAATGGGATATTCCAAATGGTGTTATTGAGTTGTGGCAATGGTGGACATGGAGGTTGAATTGTTATAAGGATAAATTAAGAATGTAAGTGAAGTTCTTGTGGACATCTCAGCAAGCTTGATGTTTGAAATCCTATGAGTTTTTTGTGTTATAGGAAGGATGTGCTCTTGTAAAGATTGGTTTTTCTTTCATTGCACCTTTTTTGCAATTGTAGTGTACCTATTTTATATAAGGGAGCTTGAAAGAATGTGATGACAATTTAGATATTGTTAAAGTCTAATGAAAAGAGGTGAATAAGTTGTTTGGGAGTTATGATCAATGTACAAGTGACCTTTGGTTCTATACTTGTGTGATTGAAGTTCATAATGTTATGGGGATTTGATCCAAACCTAAACATGATGGTGATGATATGCATTGAGTGAAACATTTATTGTTGAAGGATTTTTGCATTCAGTTAACCTCATGGACCTAAGCTTGTTGGGAATTTATTTTTATTTTTATGTTTTTAAGGTTGAATTTTTTTATGTATGCATAAGATTTGTTTTAAATGTGTAATAGGGCCTAGGGTGTTAAATTTCATGAGTTATTTTATTCAAAATGACTTTGAAGACTTGATTTTATTGGTAGCTAAAAAACCATTATTGAGTTTTTTATTTGTCTAATTGCATATTCATTGTTCTAAAACAAAAATAAAGGGGTTGATTTGGTGGAGAATCGATGATTAGTTCATCCTAGTTCAATCAAGATATGTTTTTGTGTTTTCTGTTTTGAGATTCATGTTTATTGAAAAAATATAAAAATTAAACATGTTTGAACTTGTCTTTCCAAGAAACCATTTCCATGGGTGTGTGTTAGTTTGGCATTCCTAAACAAAGAATTCATTGATTTGGAAGTGTTTTGTGTGAAAAGATATTGCACTCATGGAAGGTGGTGGTGTAAATGTTGGTGTGGAATTTGATTCATATTTCTATGATTGAATTGGTTTTTGTTTATGTTAAAAGGGATGCTCGATGGGAATTGTTTAGGGGTTTTCAAGGTTTGAAAAAAGGACCAAAGCTTGGTGTAAAATAATATCTAATTCGTAAAAGCTTCCTAATAAAACATGGTATATGTAAGTAAAGATGCAATGATAGTGATGTTTAATTAAATGAAGATTGATTCAAATATTTGAATCTAGGAAGCAACTATTTATGTAATATTAGGTAGTATAGATTTCAAAATTGAAGTACATTGTGTTCTATAAACACCTTTCAATTATAACTTTTATAATTTAATTGGTGCTTCATTTTTTGGTTATAATTGAGGCAACTTGACATTTAACAATGGCCAAACCCTCCAATGGGGTATACTCAATTGTTGTAAAGGGAATTTTGTATTAATTCATCAACCACAACTTGAACTTTATGCTTTCAATGTTATTTTATGAACACATCCCCCCCTTCCAATTTGAAGTCGTCACAAAGGCAGGTGCAAAGTAGTGGTTCATGGCATTCAATGCACCTTTGATTTGCACCTTAACTAAATTTTCCTCCAAGTGGATTTGCCATATGTCTTCAATTTAGTGTGAAAGGAAGTCATGTTTCAAAAAATTTGTGTGACTAAACACATTATTCAATTTATCCCTTTTGTTCACACATTTTATGCATTTGAATTGTTGTTTTATTATCATCATGATAATTGTGATGACAATATATTTAGTACAATATCCCATTAGTGACCCCCTAGGTGGGCCATTATTTATTGTAACCCATCTTAAGGTAGATAATCATCTATGTACATGCAATTTCCAAATTTTGTTGATAACATTTGCATTAAGGTTTATTCACAATAAAAGGAACAATGAGTGACAAATATAAGATCCTTTTTAAATATTACATTGAACATGTGGCCTTTTTGTATTGATTAATAATTAATGAACTTTTTTGAACTTTTCAGGGATTTTAAAAATTGTTTCTTAAGTAAAATTCAAATTTTGATACCAAATATGACTCATAATGTTTTTTTCTTTTGCATAAAAAATTACATTATAATAAAATGTAATTTTTGGAGCCATGATCATAAATTTTCAATTATTTTAATGATTAAATATGCTCAAAAAGAAATTTAACTAAATGTTTCCAATACAAATGTGTGAAAATTCAAAGAGATTTTTGAATGGTTCAACACGTGGCATTTTTTGTATAATATATTCTAGAATTGACAAAATAATTGAAAACATTTGGTGAAGGCTTGAGTGACAAAAAATACATTCATATTTAGACATTGTTTTAAAACATTAATCAACAAATGTTTTGTGTATGTAAAGGATTTTAACACAGTGAAATGACTCCAAAGTCATAAGATTGCAATTTCATGTATAATTGAACACAATTTTACAAATATTATATTTAATTAATCTAAATTGAAAGTTCTATATATGATTAATTTTCAAACTAGATAGGGTACATCAAAACTACGCATTCAACATGCTTTTTAGCTCCTTTTATTATGACTATACTTTTTATAGGTCCCCCCCCCCCTTGGTCATCTCATTAAAATTTGAATACTTAGAAACAAAACTTTATTTGATAAACATCAAATTATTCAATTTAACAAATTTGTTTCATGGTTCCCATGCAATATGCATGTAGATTGTCACCCTAACATTGTTTAACACCCCTTTGGTTAACATTAGAGTATAATGAAATCTAATGGGTTTCAACCCCTTCATTCATATCACATTTTATTGAAAATCCCATGTTATAAAATGTTTGACATGAAATGTGCTTCATAGGTTGAAAGATGCCCAACTTCAACCAAGTGGCCATTGTAATCTTAAATCCTTGTTTCATGTAATGTCTTATCAAAAAATATTTTGGAAAACAGAATTATCTCATTTGCATAATCATATATTTAATATTTTGATAGAAATTATCTTAGAAATTATCTATAGGTTCCATATTTAAAGACATTAAAAAGAACATATATGACTTCCAATAAAACCCTAAAGATTGTAAGATGTAAATATGATAACTTGACCCACACCCAATTCCTTTGTTTTTAATTTGTAGTTTTGAGTGACCTATGATAAATTGAAGTAATAAAATGGGAAATTGGTTGATTTTTCTTTCTTTTGCCTTCATTTCATTGTTTAAATTGTGTTTTAAAACATTAGTTAGGATCCTTAATAAAGTGTTTTAAAATATTTTATATTCATCATATTCATTTGAAATTTATCATAATGTTATAATGTTATATTTCAAACATTGTTATAAAAACAAATCACACATTCTTAACATTAACTTAGTTTATCACTTTAAAACATGTAAAAATAAACATTGATTGCATTTGGAGTGAGTTGTGTTGTGACTACACCCCCTAAATGACACCTATGAGATGCTTCTAACTTTTTGACATAATTCATGAATCGTATGAAAAACCTAGGCCTCAATGTTGACATTTTCAATGGGTGTCCACCTTTTGCAATGAATAAACACACATGGTGTAGTGCATGACACATTTTCATCCATCACTTGTGAAGTTGGTTTCAATGTGAAATAAAAATAGTTGCATGCACTTCCTTCACCCAAAATCAACTCCTCTTGTCAACAAGTCAACATTGTCATTTTGAAATACAAGGTTTGCATCTAACATATGTTGTAACAGTGATTTAACACACACAACCTACTTGCCCTATAATGGTTTACACAAAAATTCATTGCTTTTGGATGCAACACGGGTCAAAGAAAGTAGTTACCCGATGGACCCAATAAACACCTAATGCACCAATTCCTACATTTAGCAACTAAGGTCTTTAGATGTTTACATAAACAAGCAATGCCTTCTTGCATGGTTATGCCAATGCAACTTCAAATATGAAAAGGTTATAAGGGCTTCCACTTTCCATCTTCATCACTTTCCTTCGTTGATAAATATCTATTGCACTTCAAAAGATGGAAGCATCCTCCATATTGCATTGAATAGTAATAGTGGGTTTAATTAGCTTTCAACTTTTCAACATTCTAAACCCACCTCCAATTCTCACTTTCAACTTATCATATTTTTGAACTTGCAAGACTTAGGTCTTTTTGTTCTTTTTCCATGTCTTTTTTAGATTGTTAATAAATTTTTGCAATGTTAAATCATTTTTAGTGCTATTTTGCTAATTCACATGCACTTGCAAAAGAATTAAAAACTCCCCATGTCACCCTCACCACACCTTTTGTTTATTGGTTTTTTGACAAGACATAATGCCAATGTTTTTCTTTGGACATTTTTTTGCATTTTTTTAACCTGGAAAAATGATTTTGAAACATGAAAAGGGTTTTTGTGAAAAAATGGTCCTATTTTGTAATTTTTGAGGAAATTTTTAATGAAATCATTAGATTTCTACAACAATTTCTAGCATTAACAAAAGTATAAATGGATTTAGAAAAAATTCAACCTTCACATCTAGTCTATAGCCAAATTTGGCTAAATCTTATTGTGAATGATCACTAGTTCTCACTCTTCATGAGTAGGTGTAAAAGCCCTCCCCCTCTTTATGCCTCATGATCTATGTATGTTAAGGTTCACGATAACCTTTGTCTCATGTACTTATTTTGTACTCATTCTTCACTTTGAAATGTACCATAAAAATTGTGTATATATGTTTTACCCTATGTTTACCCATGTTTGAAAATTCACATATAATACCACCTACATATTCAATTGTCTTTCTCCATATTGAAAAGTGCCATATTCAAGTAAACAATTTTTACTCTATGTCTATCCACTTTTTCTTGGATGTTATCTATATGATAAATGAAATAAACATTTACCCCTATCTTTACCTTGCAAACAAGGTAAATGTTCATTGTTTACATTTTTGCATATTGATAATTTTGTAAAGCCTAAATATACCCTTACCTTTACTTGATTTGAGATTTTTTTGATGCATATGTAGTTTTACCCAATTGATATGTTATTGAATTTTTGTAAATTTACCCTACCAAATTGATATATTAAAATTGATATACACCTACCCAACACTTGCCTACATTCCATGAAATCAAAACAACATATCAAATTATCATGTACATTCAACACAACATATGTATATTCATAACATGATGAGTACATAGTGATGTTATCATGTTGCCATCTTCTATGTTTGAAAGGTCAATCTTTCTAAACTTCAAAGTGAAAATTAGATATCTTAGATAAACCCAAACATTCCTTGAATATTAGGTGAATGGGAAGGTTTTTGTGCACTTTCTTAATATTAGGAAATTTCAAGAAGAGTATTCTAACCAAGGCAATTACTCATTTATGATTGATCAATCCAAACACATTAACTATAAAGGTTGCAAATTAGCTTAAATCATGTTTATACAAATTGTAGAACATTGTAAAAGTTTTAATGTTACTTGTATTTTGTAAGGCCACTTAATAAAACCAGTTGAATGGAGATTGCAATCATGCAATACCAAAAAGTTAAAGCTTTAGAAATTTTTGTAATTTTTATCAAATGGATTTGAAATTAGAAATTTACTTGAAAATTATGTAAAGAAAGAATGGAGATGAAAGGAATAAAGAATTCAATATTTCGAATAGAAGTTTTATAGTTTTTACAAATATTTGAAGGTATTTATTGAATTATGATTCAGTAGCTATGGGAAACACATAGATCCAACAATTTTGGTTATAATAAGTTTTGAGCTTACTTTTGTTATAGAAATCTTTAAAGGAATATATAAAATTAGTAGTTCAAGCTTCAACACAATTCAATATCTCAAATGAATATAATGAATAGTGACTCACTATATGATTCAACACGCACATTAATTGTAATCATGAGTAATTCATAAATCATTATTAAATTATGAGACCCCATCACTTAATAAGTTAACTATTTTAGTCTTTTAGATAATTAGATAATTATCCAATTACTTCTCATTTACATTAAGTTACAAAACCATCAAGATTTCAAGTTTATATGAACCATTATGCCCAAACACATTTTTGTTATAGCATAAGGATTATACCATTTGGATAATAACTTGTTATACACCTTTCAATGATGCCAAACATTAAGTAATGTTGGAAGAGGGTGGTGTTTACAATGTTTTTGGGAAGGACTTCACTGATGCAATCAAACATGAATAATTAATTTGGTTAGGGATAATGACCTTTGGAATTTATCCTAACCAACAAAACAATATCCAATTATTATGAATCAACACAAGTTGAATTTTTTTTGTGTCAATGTATGATTCTGATTATCAAATTCATTATAAGTTTGATAATGATATAAAATGAAATAAAGCAATACACTCCAATCAAAGTTAAGATTAAACTTCTAGAATGCTGTATAATTTAGATATGTTCAAATATGCTTATCAGGCTAGTTTGTGACCTTTAAACATGATATGGGTTTAATGTTGGACTCAAACAAATTTATGAGACTAAAAGTAAAGAATGAATTTAACAACTACGAAAATTTATGTTCGATGCCATTAGAAAAATTGTTTAACTTTTGATTCACTAATCCATATCCAACATGACAACATATGTGTGTAGTCACAATGTCATGAATACAATGGTAGCCTACTATGTTCTTGTTTGAAAACCAACTTTCTAATTCAAATCCAAGGATTCAAACCCAAATTCAAAAGCTGAAACTCAATCATGTCCTAAACAACCTCAAATTACTCCTTACATACTACTGTAGTACCTTTACCATTTTGGCAACAAACTGCCGAATATTTAATTAAATTTGAAATCTTAATTTTTGCTCTTGGTTTTTTAATTTAAAAATTTCAATACGTAATGGTTATACAAAATAGTAAACAGGGTCTTGTCAATGTTATGGAACAATCTAGCATATCTAGACTACCTTAGTTTAAAGTTGTTGTGGAAGGTTTACAATTTAAAACTTGACAACTGAACTTTTGATTTTAGTAAAATTTGGCACAAATAATAAATAAAATTTCAAAAGTTTGACAAATTTTTTTTTATAAATTTAATGCCAAAATGGTAAAGGTACTATGATATGTAAATATGATATGTAAATGGGAAGGTGCAACTTCTTCGTGCAAGGAAATTACAAGAGGGACACCCTAACTTAGGTAACTACCCCATTCATGAATAATGTAACCCAAACCCATATGAGTCACAAAATTTGAAAACTAGACTAATAGTAGGCCTAGTTGGGCTTATGCAACTTGTAAAACATATTGGAAGTTTGGTTTGACCTTGATGCAAGCTTATCTATATTATTTTGCACTTCAATCCCCTTGCGTGCCAAAGGGTCTGACTGAAATACAATTGGTGTATTACCTCTTGCAAGTCAAAGATGACAATCTCAACGAAAAAAAAAACTTAAAGCACCAGCAGAATTTCATTTAATTTTTTTGTTTCATCCATACCCATTGAGGTATTATGGGAACAAAATGAAAAAAGAGAGCTCCAGATTGCATTCTTTGAAATGCTCAGCCATTTGCGGAGGACAAATTCCCGTTGAAAATTTCAAAATTATGAAACAGGGTATACCCAAAATAAGCACCTCTGGACTCTGCATCTGGCTCGGGCAGGCACTTATTTCAAGAACACCCCACTCCTCAACCGTTTCTCTACTACACCACGGGTTCCACTAAAAAGCACCTGACCCTCAGAAGTTCTCATCTTGCAGCAGCCTGTGATGTCGTTCACAATCTGACACACACCAAACAAGCACAATATCCCGACACCAATTGTGTCAGCTTAAGCATTGTTGGATACACACACACACACACACACACTCTCTCTCTCTCTCTCTCTCTCTCTCATGCTTTGATGAAACACTGCCAAACTTTATAAAAAAGAAAGCACTCAAGAAAGGGAGAGAAAAAGAAACAAGGGGCAAGGACCAAAGTCCAGGCAAGCAAACAGCCCAAAAGAGGCGCGCCACCACCAGGAAATGGAACCACTAGGAACCAAAGCCCTCCACCAAGTTTTCGTTACTCGGCCTCCAGACACAACCCCCAATTTTTCCTCTTATCAAAGTACACACATGAGAAGTGTAGGTACTTGTAACTTCAAAACAACTGGCAACTGGCAATTGGGTTTCTGATCTGAAAACAATCCCCTCTCTCCCCCCTCAATGCTGACACACAAACGGTCCTGCCGAATGTGCTGTCTTCCTCTCCTCGGACATCAGGGTTTTGCTTACCTATACCCACCATCAAAGCAACTGACATTAACACCACACGTACCATCACTTGATGTGTTTTGTTGCTTTGTTTTTGGATTATTTCTCAAAATTTCCCTCCTTTCTCATTTTTGGACCTTTATTTATCCACCCACTGAAATTTCATAATTAAAATAAATAAATTTAATTTAATTTTTTAAAAATAAAAATAAAAATAAAATTTTTTTTTGGGTTTTTTTTCCCTTCCTCCTCCTGCTGCTGCTCCTCCTCTTCTCTTCACAACAAGATTATTTAGGTAGTAGGTTGTTGTTGTTGTGTCCAGAGTCGACTCATCATGGACAGCCTAGCGGAGCCAAGCTTTTTGTCCAGAAAGGTTCCAACGGCCCATGCATCGATCTTGACCACCACCATCACCACCAATTCGGCCGTCATCTGAAGCAAACTGAGGAGGACCCCGCACACAACAAGTAGATGTGAGGTGGAGGAGGGTGGGGCCAAATAGTACAGGCGAACCGGTGCCCACTTTCATTGAAAACTTGCCTTTACAAGTCATGCCAGTTGGGCACTAGTAGTGTTGGTCACTGACACAACCAGGCTCACAAACATATTGTGCAATGTGGACCCACACAACCCCAGTGCCCCCTACCCACACTCACGTCTTCATTTTGACTTACTGACAACTTATGGTTCCTAACTTATCATTTCCTCATGTCACCCAAGACTTTAATAAAGTTCGCTTTTGTTGGCTCTGCCCAGAGAAAGAAAGAAAGAAAGAA
>Ga0116228_10005468_pt1 | contig 11330 bp, 8 predicted proteins | sample S1TSphfallax_2_FD_89694 | JGI IMG/M metagenome (GOLD analysis project Ga0116228, IMG submission 89694) | Host-associated microbial communities from peat moss isolated from Minnesota, USA - S1T2_Fc - Sphagnum fallax MG | ecosystem: Host-associated > Plants > Peat moss > Unclassified | place: USA...
AAGATCGCGACGTCGTCTCGCTGATGGTGCAGCTGCACTGCCGCACGGCCGCGGAGCGCCTGCTGATCCCCGCGTTCGTGTTTTTCTTCATGAAACTCTATCCGTTTCGCTGGGTGGCGGATCAGCGCCGCCGCACCGCCGCCGCGGCTGGCGGCTGTCTCCTCATGCGTGCCGAGGCGCTCGAACGGATCGGCGGCGTCGCGCGGATCAAGGACGCGCTCATCGACGACGTCGCGTTCGCAAGCGCGGTGAAGTCGGACGGCGGTTCGCTGCGGCTCGAATTGACCGACGAGTCCGAGAGCATTCGTCCCTACGAAACATTTGGTGAGATCTGGTCGATGGTCGCGCGCTCGGCCTACACGCAGCTGAAGTATTCGCCGGCGCTGCTGGCCGGGACCGTGCTCGGCATGACGATGCTCTATCTCGTCCCGCCCGCGGCGACGATCGCGGGAATCGCCACGCGCCGTCCGTCGGTCGCCGCGCCGGGCGCGTTCGCCTGGACGCTCTTGACCTTCGCCTACGCACCGATGCTCAAGCGGTACCGGACGAGTCTTTGGCTTGCGCCGTTGCTCCCGCTCACGGCGCTCTTGTACACCGGCATGACCGTCGACTCGGCCCGCCGGCACGTCCGCGGCAAGGGCGGTACCTGGAAGGGCCGTACCTTCACCCCGGCCGCGAAGTAACCACGCCGATTACCTTGTAATTATGCCAAGTCATGGCATAATTACAAGGTAATGATCCCACGAACACTCCAGGCGCATCTGACCACGCTCCTCGCGGAATTCCCGGTGGTCGCTCTTCTGGGGCCGCGGCAGGTCGGGAAGACGACGCTTGCCGAGACGGTCGCCCAGTCGCTCGGTGAACGCGCGCTTTACCTCGACCTCGAATTGCCGTCCGATCGAGCCAAGGTCAGCGATGCCGAACTCTATTTTGCCGACCATGCCGACCGGCTGATCATTCTCGACGAAATCCACCGGCTGCCCGATCTCTTCACCACGCTCCGCGGGGTCGTCGACCGTCGACGCCGCGCGGGCGGGCGCGCGCGCCAATTCTTGCTGCTCGGATCGGCCTCGATCGAGCTCATGCGCCAATCGGCCGAGACCCTTGCCGGCCGCGTTGCCTATGCCTATCTGACGCCCTTCTCCGCGCGTGAGGTCGCCGGCACGGCAGAGGCAGAGCATGAGGGGCTCTGGGTGCGGGGCGGCTTCCCCGATAGTTTCCTTGCGAAGACCGACGCACAAAGTTATCGCTGGCGAACCGCGTTCATTCGAACCTACCTCGAACGCGACGTTCCGACGCTGGGTCCGCGCATCCCGGCCGAAACGCTCGGGCGGTTCTGGCAAATGCTGGCACACAATCAAGGCCAGCTGCTCAACGCCGCGCAGCTCGCCGGATCGCTCGGCATCAGCGGTCACACGGTCGCGCGCTACCTCGACATCATGGTCGAACTCTTACTCGTGCGCCGTTTGTTGCCGTGGGCGACGAACGCAAAGAAACGCCTGGTGCGCTCGCCGAAAGTCTACGTTCGAGACAGCGGCCTCGTTCACGCACTCCTCGAGATCAGAGACCGCGAAGAACTCCTCGGCCACCCGGTCGCCGGGGCAAGTTGGGAGGGAATGCTCGTCGAGAACGTGATCGACGCACTCCCGGAGAACGCGCGCGTTTCGTTTTATCGCACGGCCGCCGGAGCAGAAATCGATCTCGTCGTCGAGTTCGGTCGCGAACGGTGGGCGATCGACATGAAGCGCTCCCTGAGCGACCCGTCCCCGAAACGCGGTTTCCATGTCGCCTGTGCCGACATCGAGGCGACGCGCCAAGTCGTTCTCTATCCCGGACGCGATCGATTCTCGCTCGACAACAAAACCGAAGTCATGCCGGTCGAAACGTTGCTGCAATCACTCCCAGGTTCGGGTTAGACGACGACGTAACGCGAATCCGGCATTCAGATTTGCGTTCCGTACGACGGGCCAAACCAGGTGCATGTTCCGATAGTGTTTCCGGATTCGGTACGATTTCGAGGTTCAGGCGAATAGCCGCTTCGTCAACAGCCACACCGATCACCGGCAAATCACGTGCTCTTCGACGACATATGCGGGTCGCACATCGCTCGTGGCAATTGGATCGTTAGCCGGGGAGCGCGATGATCTCGCGCGCGGTGCGTTCGAGCGTGCGCAGCGCACGCAGGCTTTCACGAATGAAGCGAATCGCGGCCAAGGGTTTCCGGGCGAAGGCAAATGCGAGCCGTTCGGGGCGTACTGTTCCTTGCGAGTCGATCGCGTTATCGATAGGTGGGAGATCGTGCAGCGCGTCGTCGCTCACCACGCGGACGATCGCGAAGCGGACGCCACGGGCCGCGAGCGCGGAGGCGAGCGGTGTGCCTTCCATATCGACGACGTGCGCGCCGCTGCGCGCGGCGAGCGCGCGCTTCTCGCGTGCCGACGTAACGACGGCGGGGGTGGTAAACCCGACGACGCGCTGTGCACCTGGGAGCACATCGGCGAGGCTCGCATCGCATGAAAACCAACGCTCGTCGTCAACCGCGGCATCGTAGACGACGACGCTCTGTGTCGAAATCGTCTGCAATGCACCGCACAACCCAATGACGATGATCCGCTCTGCTGCCAGGAGATCGGGAAGTCCGTCCGCTGCGTGCGCTCCGGCGGGGATTTCGACGATTCGCGCTCCCGCGCGCCTGAGCGCAGCCGCTTCGGCGCCGCGCGGCACGAGGAAGAGCGCGTTCACCGTGCGTCGAGTTCGAGGATCGCGTTCCGCCAGCGAACGGTCTTGCCGGTGATGCCGTTCGTCCACACCGCAAAGCCGAACAGATCGCGCAGCGGAACGAGCCACCAGCGCGACGGGCGCGCCACGCCGAGCGCGCCGCGCGCCGCAACATGGAGCGCGTAGCGCATCGAGAGCGCGACGGCGAGCACACCCACGAGCGGTGCGCGATCCCGCGCGAGCACCAGCGCGAGGGTCGCCAGCGAGACCGGAAAGGTCACGCACAAGCCAAGATAATCGAGCGGACGCAGCGAGCGGGTCGTGCGCGCCCAACGCAGCTCGTGTTCCCAGAGATCCAGCAGCGATGATTCGAGGACCGTTGTCGTGACGACCGTATCCGCAAGCGCGACGCGATAGCCATGCTCGGAAACGAGTCGTCCCAGCGCGTGATCGTCGGCGAGTTCGTCGAGCGCGGCGAAGCCGCCGACTCCGGCGAGAATTTCGTGACGCACGGCCATCGTCGCACCAAAACAGTAGCGCAGCGGTTCGATCGCGCCCGCGACGAGCACGCTCGGCGCGAAGTGCTCTTCGATCCCCATCGCACCGAGCTCGGCGACCATCCCGCCAAGCGGTTCGCCGCGATAGAGTGCAGTCACGGCGCCGACGTCAGGATCGTCGAATCCGGCCGCAATCGATTGCAGATAATCGCGTTCGACGCCGATGTCCGCATCGGCCACGACGACGATCTCGCCGCGCGCTTCGCGTTCGCAGCCCGAGAGCGTACGGATCTTCGGATTGCGGCGTGCGGCGTCGTCGCCGATCGCGACCTGCGCGATGCCCGGCCATTCGGCGACCACGGCCTGCGCGATCCGCAGCGCCGTGTCTTCCGGCGAACGGACACAGAACACCGCGGTGAACGCACCGTAGTCTTGGCCGCAGAGCGCGTGTAAATGTTCGGCCAAACGCGGCTCATTGCCGTGCAGCGGTTTGAGCGCCGCGATGGACGGACGCCCGAAGCCCGCACGCCGCTTGCGCCGCGCGAAACGGAGCGTTTGCATCGTGGCGAACGTGGTATACCCGCACGCCGCGAGCGTCGCGATCATCGCAAGCCCGAACGCTGCCTTACGAAGCACGGCGCACGCTCTCATAACTCACCCGTTGCGCGCCGCGCGCCGCGAATGCCGCGGCAACGGCGGGATCGGTGACCGCGGCGAGTTCGCCCGCGAGCTCGTAGCCGCGCAAATCATCGGCCATCCCCTCCCACGCGCCCGTCGCGAGATGGAAAAATACTTCGGTCGTCCCGTCGGGGAGTTCGGCGGCGTAGCGCACGAGGCGCTCCGCCGTCATATGCCCGACATCCGAGAGACCGTAGACGCGATCGTTGCTGCCGATCCCGGCGAGCCGCAAGCGCGCGCGCATGAGCGCGACCCACGGCGCCAAGAGCACCCCGTTCGCAAATCGCAACCCGAAGCGGTCGCGCTGCGCGCGCCACGACGGTCCGAACGGTTCGTACGGCACGCGCACGGGCGGCCGCCCGTAGTCGCGCGCGACACGCAAGATGATGCCGAGGACCGTCGGATGGAGATGGAAATGGCACTGCGCGTTGAGGTGATCGAGCGCCAAGCCGCTCGCGGCGAAGCGCGCGAATTGCGCGCGCACTTCGGTCTCGATCTGGCGCCGGATTCCGGGCCGGAAAAAGTAGCGCACGCCGGTCGCGGCGAGATCCTTCGAGAACGTGCCGTCGGCTTCGAGCAGGTCGGGGATCGACTCGGGCGGCGCGGCGGGTCGCCCGTGAACGAGCACGATATGCAACCCGACGCGCAGCGTCCCGAGCGCATGGGCGCGGGCGATCGCATCGTCCGCCGCCGGCTCGGCGACCATCAAACTCGCGGTCGTCACGATGCCCTCGCGGTGCGCGCGTTCGACGGCCGCGTTGACCGCGAGCGCGAGGCCGAAGTCATCGGCATTGACGATGATGCGCTTCACGCCGCACGGCCGTTCGCGAGCATCGTGAGTGCCGTGACGGTTTCGCACAGAAAATTGGCCTGATACACGACCATGTCCACGGAGGTCGGAAAGCGCGGATCGGCCTGCGGGGCACCTCGGCGCAAGCGCTCGCCCTCGGCGACGACGACGCCGCGCCGGACGAGCTCGTCGAGCACCGTTTGCGCCGCCGCCCGCGGCGCTGCGAGCACGTCGGGATCGACGAACGCCGCATGCGGCAGCGCTGCCAGCCGCGCGACGAACGCATCGATCGCTTCCGCCCGCGTAAATGCCCCCTCGCGCGACACGAGATCGGCCGCGACGAGCGCGCTCGCCGTCACGGGCCGCGCGGCCGCCAGCGAGCGCGCGACGTCGCCCGGATCCGCCGGGGCGACGGTCCGGTAGAGCATCCCCAAGCGGTGCGGCTGGAACGGATCGTAGGCGACCGCGGCGAGCATCACCGTCGCGTACGGCGCGACGTTCTTCAAGATGCCCTTGAGCGGGTGCATGCGCCCGTCGAGGCTGTACGTGCCCTCGGGATTGATGTAGAAGGTCGAACCGGCGCGCACGATGCGCACGATATCCGCGATGTCCGCATCGATTTGCGCGCGCGTCGCTTCGAGCATCTCGCGCCGGTAGGGCTCGCGCAGATGCGAGAGTTTGATCGTCTGCCGTGCGGCGCCGGCGAATTTCGCGGAGCGCGCGTCCGCGAGCCGGACGGGCGAACCGGCGAGTTGCGCGAGCGCCTCGGGACTCAGGACGTCGGCGAGCGGCAGATCGCCGTGCATGCCTTCGAGCGTACGCGCGAGGCTGCGCAGCGGCCGCGACGAGAGCTGATTCTCGACCGGCATCATCCCCATCGCGCGGAACAAGAACCCGAAGTTGATGTGCCAGAAGAGCGCCGCGCACGCCGGAAAGCGATCGGCGAAGAACCCCGGCTCGTACATGCGCCGCGACGAAACGGTGAACACCGGGCGCAGCCAGGGGCCGTCCCAGAGCGCGCGCTGCACGATCGCTTCGCCCTCGTCTTCGTGCTGGTGGTTCGCGATGAGTACGGTCGCACCACGCCGGAACGGGAGCCGGCCCCAGCGGCGAATCCGGATATGCCGGCCGACGATCGGCGCGCGAAACACTTTGCTCGTCAGCACGATGAGCGAGCCGTACCACGGCGCGAGCGGCCGCGCGCCGACGCGTAGCACGACGAGCGACCCGAGCGCAAAACACACCCCCGAGCAGGCGAAGAGACTGCGGAAACCGATCTTTTCGCTCGCCGCGTGCGAGAGCAGAAACGCGCCGATGAAGGGCGCGACGACCATCGGCAAATTCGAGAGCGTTGCCCAGATGCCGAGATCGCGCGCGACGTCGCCGAGTTCGGGGATCGCATCGAGTGCGAGCGCCCAGCCGACCGAGAAGACGGCACCGAACCCGAGCCCGAAGAGGATCGCGTAGCCGAAGAGATAGTGCACGTCGGGGAAGACGGCAAAACCGGTCGCCGCGAGCGTCATCGGAATGCCGGCCGCCGCGACGACGAGCCGGCGGTCGATGCGATCCGAAAGGATGCCGGCGACGATGCTCGAGAGGATCGCGCCGATCAGCGCCGATCCGGCGACCAGCCCGGTCTGCAGCGAGGCGTCGTGCACACCCATCACGTCGGTGAAGAAATACAAGACGTAGGTGTTGAGCAGCGCCATCCCGAGGATGATGAAGCCGCGCGCGATCAGCGTCACGATCAGATCGTGATGATCGCGGACCTTGGCGTGGGTGGGCGTTTCGTTGCCGCGCGCCGGAACGAGGCGCAGCGAGAGCGCGCCGAGCACGAGCACGATCGCGGTGATGCCGAGCGCGGAGGTCGCCGGCAGCGCACCCGCGATGCCGAGGCCGAACACGGTGCCGAGCAACGTGAGCGCGCCACGCATTCCCGTCGCCGCACCCCACTGCGCGCGCGGCACCAGCTCCGGCAAGAGCGCCTGATAGATCGTCGTCGAGGCGGTGAGCGCGATCGTCCCCGCGATCAGCGCGAGGCCGACCTCCCAGGTCTTGGTCGCGAAAACGAGTCCGCCGATCGCGATCGCATCGACCAGCAGCGCGACGGCCGTTTCAACCCGGCGGTCGCCCCCGCGCCGCGCCGCACGATCGGAATAGGCGCCGGCAAGCGGCGGGACGATCGTCGCGGCGAGCGCCGCGAGGGTGGTGAGCGTCGCCAGCGCCCAGACGTGCCGGGCCGGATCGATGCGCAGCAACACGGCCGGAATGATGATCGCAAGCAGCGCGCCGTCTTGGAACTGGACGGCAAGCCAAAGAGCGTTGAGGGGAAAGTGGAACTGCGTTGCGCCCCAAGCGGTGCGCACCACCGCTCGGAATCCCGGCCGGCGCGGCGACTCAGCCGCCGCCACGAGCGGCTTGGTCCGTCACCAGCTGGTACTTCTCGAACGTCGCGTGCGCCTCGACGTGGTAGCCGGGCACCTTGATCTCGGCGTTCTCCGACTGCGGCAGCGGGAAGCCGTCGACGTGGATCGGATTCACTTCGACCGCGATCCAGCCGCCGTTGAGGTAATTCCACTGGACGCGGCGCAGCCCGTCGGCGTCGAGCTCGGCACTCACGCCTTTGAGGTGGCCGTCGGTCCGGTCTTTCATCTCGATGTGCAGCCGGTCGCCGACCTTCTGCTCGCCGGTGAAATCGTAGGTCTTGTTCCACGTCGCCGGTTCGAGCGGGTCGAGGCTGACGTTCTCGAAGCCCTTCGCGAACCACGGCACCTTGCGGAAGCGGATCGAGAGGAGGTTCGGCTGGACGAACGAGCCGTCGCCGTCGAGGTGGAATTTCACGTAGGGGAACGTTTTGAGCGCGAAGTCGACGTGGATTTCGAACGTGTACGAGTGGAGCGGCGCCAGACGCGCCGCCGAGTTCGCAATGAGTTCCGAAGCCTGGTCGTTTGCCGGTGCACTCCCGAGGAGCGCCACGGCGGCCGCGATCGCAATCGCCCCCCGTTTGAGGGACCGCATGACCCGAGGGACTTCGCGGAAACGGTGTTGATTGACCTCGTTTATGCGAGCGCTCCGATAGGAGGGAAGTTGCCGGCGACGATCGTGCCGGGGGATCGCCCGAGCCAGCGTTCGATGACGGTCGCGTAGATGCTACGAAAGTCGGTAGTGAATTTCAGGTTTCCGCCCTCGAGATCGTCGAGCGAGGGATGGCTGCCGTAGATCCCGCCGCGCACGCTGCCGCCGATCAAGAACGCGGGCGCGGCCGTGCCGTGATCGGTGCCGCGGCTCGCGTTCTCGCCGACGCGCCGGCCGAACTCCGAGAACGTCATCGTGAGCACGCGACCGTCGTTCCCGTGCGCGGCGAGATCGGCGTAGAACGCGGTCATGCCGTTCGCGAAATCTGCCAGCAGACGATCTTGCGTCGCGCGCTGGGTCGTGTGCGTATCGAACGAACCGAGCGTCACGTAGAGCACGCGCGTCCCGAGTTTGCTGCCGATGATTTGCGCCGCGAGCGCGAGGCTGCGGCCGAACGCCGTTGCGGGATAGGTCGCGTCGGTCTTGTAGCCGGCGACGAGGTTCGGGAGTTCCTGGGCGCCGCGCTGCGCGTGATCTTCGATCTCCGCGACGTGCGCGAGATACGGCGAGGCAAACGGCACGCGATTGTCCTGCACGAACTCGTGGAACGCGGCGCGGTTCGCGACGCTGCGGTCGCTGGTGAGTCCGTAGCCCCGCAGCTGCTGGATCGCGGGGACGTCGACGCTTTCGCTGACGAGGACTTCGGGCAGGACGTCCGAGAGCGCGACCGCGTTGAAGAGGTTGTCGGCGGGAAGATTCGCCACATCGAGATAGCGGCCGAGCCAGCCCGTGGAGAGGTATTTGTCGGGCGCGGCCGTTTGCCAGATCTCCGTGCCGCGGAAATGCGAGAGCACGGGGTCGGGATAGCCGACACCTTGCACGATCGCGACCTTGCCCGAATCATAGAGACGCTTGAGCGGCGCGAGCGCGGGGTTGAAGCCGATTTGATCGTTCAAGCGCACGACGTCGCCGGCCGCGATACCGAGCGACGGCCGATACGTGTAATACGCCGGATTCGCGAACGGCACGATCGTGTTCAGCCCGTCGTTGCCGCCCTGAAAATTCACGATCACGAGCACGCGATCGGCACCACCCGGAAGCCCGGGAAGCGGAGCTTGCGCGAGCGCCTCGGCGAAGATGTTGCCCGTGGCGCCGACGACGGCGAGTCCGCTGACCGCCCCGATGAGAAAATTCGTGCGTTTCATCTTATCAACTTTTCCTTTTTAATCCTGAGCTTGTCGAAGGATCCTTTTTAGTCCTGAGCTTGTCGAAGGATACTTTTTTAATCCTGAGCTTGTCGAAGGACTACGATAACTGGTAGGCGGGCATCGCCATGGTGAGGTAGGCTGCGCCGCGGACGCGCTCGTCCGCGTTTTCGCCGGAGAGCGACGCGAGCGCCGAGACGCCGCTACCGCCGAGATACGAAACGAGTTGACCGATCGATTGCGATGCGACATCGCCGAAGAGGATCGTCTGCGTGAGCGCCTTTGCGACTTGGTCCGGCTGCATCGAGCTCATCGCGGTCCCGAGCCAGCTGTCGCCGGACATCTGATTCACGAGACCCGAGGCAAAATTTTCGCGCGTGAGCAGGGTTTGACTGTTGAGCCAGGCGGCGCCGCCGTCCCAGCCCTTGACGTTGGGCGGATAGAACAGCACCTGGCCCATCCGGCGCATCGCTTGCAGCGCGATCGGCTTCGCGGCGGGGATCGAATAGAGCTGGTAGGCGCCGGCCACGAATTCGGCCGGACTCTTCACGAGCGCGCGGTAGGCGCGTTCGCTGTAGAAGACGTTGCTGCGCAGCAGGGTCGACATCACCGGCGCGAGCTGGTAGTCCTTCGCGCGCAACTCGCTCGCGACGGCCTCGACCAAGCCCGGTTCGGGATCGTCATACACGAAGAAGCTGAGGAGCTTCGTTGCGAAGTAGCGCGCGCACGCGGGTTGTGCGAAGATGATCGAGACGATCGCCGCGCCGTCGAAGTTGCCGGTCCGGCCGAGAAACGTTTTGATACCGTCATCGTGGCGCCGCGGCAGAAAGGCCGCGGTCCCGGTCTGCCGGTCGATCGACCAGCCGGTGAACGCGCGCGCCGATTCGCGCACGTCGTCTTCACTATAGTTGCCGATGCCCAGCGTGAAGAGTTCCATCAGCTCGCGCGCGAAGTTCTCGTTGGGGTGCGCTTTGACGTTCTGCGCGTTGTCGAGATAGCGCAGCATCGCGACGTCGCTCGAGACGGCGAGCGTGAGGTCGCGGATGTTGCCGAGGGCGCTACGCCGGAAGAGCTGATTCTGATCGACCATCGCCTGCGTCGTCGTGCCCTTCTCCCACGAGCTCGTGAAGTGGCCGTGCCAGAAGAGGGTCAACTTCTCTTGCAGCGGCGCGGGCGTCGCGATCATCCGGTCGAGCCACCAGAGTTGCGCCGCGACGCGGTTCTTGGCGCGCAGTTGGTTGAATTGCTTCTTGACCTGCACGATCTGATCGCTATTTGCACCGGCCTGCTGCTGGCGCAGCAGCATCCGGTCTTGCGCCGAATAGCGCTCATCCATGAGGTCCGGGCCCGGCGGCAGCGCCGCCGCATCGAAGCCCACCAGCGCATCGACGGCCGCGTTCATCGATCCGCTCGCGACGCGGGCGACATCGGCGGGCGATCCGCCGAAGCCGGCGCGGCGCAAGAGATGCCCCGCGAGACGGGTGTTCCACGGACCCGCATAGGGTGCAAGCGCCGTTGCGAGATCGAGCGTCCCGGCGGGACGGTAGTGCGCGGGCGACGTCGTGGCGGCGGCGGTCGGGGCGTTCATAGCGGCATCGTAACGGGAACCGTTCACGATTCGATAGGGGGCCGAGGCGAATTCTAACGCGTGCCTCAGACCCGGGAAGTCGCGCCGAGGGCGCGTAAACGCGCTTGCCATGAGCGTGCTCCCCAGCCGAATCGACGAACGATCCGAGGCGTTTACGCGCAATCGCGAGGCGATGAGCGCCCTTGTCGACGATCTGCGCGCGGCGCTCGCGCGCGTGCGCGGCGGCGGCGGACCCGCGGCGGTCGAACGACACCGCAAGCGCGGCAAGCTCACCGCGCACGAGCGTATCGACCGCCTGGTCGATACGGGTTCGGCGTTCCTCGAATTCTCGGCGCTGGCGGCGAACGGCATGTACGACGACGCAGCGCCCGCCGCGGGGATCGTCACCGGTATCGGCACGATCTCCGGCGTCACGTGCGCGATCGTCGCCAACGACGCCACGGTCAAGGGCGGCACCTACTACCCGATGACCGTCAAGAAGCATCTGCGCGCACAAGAGATCGCCGAACAAAACGGACTCGCCTGCGTGTACCTCGTCGATTCAGGCGGCGCGTTCTTACCGCTGCAAGCCGACGTCTTTCCGGATCGCGATCATTTCGGCCGCATCTTCTTCAATCAGGCGACGATGTCGGCGCAGGGCATCCCGCAGATCGCCGCGGTGATGGGTTCGTGTACCGCGGGCGGCGCGTACGTGCCGGCGATGGCGGACGAATCGGTCATCGTCAAAGACACCGGCACGATTTTTCTGGGCGGGCCGCCGCTCGTGCAGGCGGCGACCG
>Ga0116228_10005470_pt1 | contig 11328 bp, 16 predicted proteins | sample S1TSphfallax_2_FD_89694 | JGI IMG/M metagenome (GOLD analysis project Ga0116228, IMG submission 89694) | Host-associated microbial communities from peat moss isolated from Minnesota, USA - S1T2_Fc - Sphagnum fallax MG | ecosystem: Host-associated > Plants > Peat moss > Unclassified | place...
AGAACCCAATGAAAAAAAGTTTCCTGTCCATGCACCATCCATGCATGGTGGTTGGTGCGTTTGTGGGTGCTGTCTCACTCTGGCCATCCTATTATACAAAACCCCACAGAACACTCATTTCAACTTTTCGTGCTGAGCATCTTACATGTGCAAGCAAGGAGCTCACCATATACTTCTGAATTTGATAGATGAAACCAAGTAAAAACTGAAAGCCTAGAAATAAGACTGGCAACATTTGAAACAATACCTATCCTCAATGTTCAATATTTGGTAGGAAGTTACAGTGAATTTTTTTTATGCCACAACATGTAATAAGGAAGCACCTTGTTTGAGCCAACAATTCGAATAGATTACAATCTAGATCGTCTCTTCCAAGCTAGCATGAAGATGGAGCAGCTGCTTGTACTCTGTCAAGAGTGATGGGATATCATCCATTCGCACCTGGAGCATAGAATCTTCAGGTCAGAATTGTGTTGGACCCATTGCAGTAGGAAGGGGCACATACATACAGCAAAAAATAAGTGATTGATTTGTGACGAAAAAATATTTGCAGGTGACAATTCTCCTTCAAAGCAATGATCAACAATCTCATGAAAGAAAGGCATCCATGTTGATGGGTCATTGCTCAAAAAATTGGCCTGTTTTGCTCGAAAAATGAACTGGGCATCCAGTGATCAGCTTGAAAGCTGTGCCCCAAGGTCTACATTTAATCAAGGACACAGTTTTTTTTTAAAATCACCTGATTAGCATCTTGCAAATGGTAGAAACGGTATGTGTGCAGTTTGGTAGCTTCACCATGCAGAGCTTCACACTCCAATATCCCACTTCTGCAAAGAAAATGTGGAATGCCATCAAACTGCTGTAGAATGGGACAACCACCACAATTCAAATGTCCAATGCACCAGTAGTGTACAATGGAAGTTGGGTGAAATCATCACATTTCAAAGAAAAAGAATGAAAAAAGAATTTCCATTTTCCATTGTTATGCATGAAAGCCAAATCAGAAATTTACCTGTGTAATTTAGTCAAGAGGCGACAATAGTCACGAAGCAGAGGGCTGAGCTCCCGCAGCTGAATTGAATGTGCATCTGATTGCCTCCAATGCTCTCTCACTGTCTGAAAGCATCCAAATATATGTCATGAAACTCAGATCACATAAAAAGCCTAAAGCAAACTTGACCAAATGGCTTGAGAATAATTTTCACTCAGAACCATGATCAATGTGAAACCCACCTTCAGAATAGCATCCACAGTAGGAGCAGATTGACTGTTCTCAGGTAGCAATCCTTGTCCCAAGGTCCAAAGCTCCTTGTCAATGACTTCAGTGTAAGGAGATGTAGCCACTGCTGCAAGCGGCAGTCCAAGACGCTCTCGTAGCTCACGCAATGGTGATGCAGGGCCTTGACGACTCCTCTTTTAAGTCAAGACACAGAAATGAAGTCAAATAACATATAATGCGACTGAACCAAATCTACCCAACTTTAAATGCCATGTTTAGAAATGGGACATATATAGAGTTTACAAGTGCCAATCAGAAACTTTTGAGTCATCAATTACTCAATATGGGTATTTTAAACCAAGTCTTGGTTTATAGTTGGGACTGAGACTTCCAACCGTAGCTATCCTTGAAAAGAAGAAATGTGAACAAAGTTGTATGGTCTGTACTGTTTCAGCATAGGGACAAAATAAGTCAAAAAGGAAATTACATCAGGAAATGTCTGAGGAAGAAGCGTTGATGGTGGACCGGTAGCCTTGAAACTGCTAGCTGGAGATAGCACTGCTTTCTTTGAAATCGGATCATCTGCATCCACATCATGCCACAAAAGTCTAGCCTTCAGTTCTATCTAAAAAGACCTTGTGATTTAGCAATTTCCAGCTTGCCTTGGCATCATTTGCAAGTTTATGTGTTGGAAATGAAAATATTCCTCAGATTTTCAATCCCATGAAAGTTGGCCTAAGAACAAAATTCATGTACCTTGGTTCACATTATTGGCTCAAACAAAAAAAAAGCCTGAAAAGATAAGATCAGGGCAAGGGAGAAAACACCTTCAGAAACAAGCCACCACATGTCACCAAAGGTAGACTTGCCATCATACCCACCAATCAACAAAAAGCGAGGCCCAATACGAGTCATGGTGTGATATGCACGGGGAGGGGGTGGTTCATTGCTTACAGGCAACTTCTTCCACTGGACCGTTGCTGCACACAGAGCTCAAACCTCAAGTATTGGACATCATAAAAGACATTTATATCTTCAATGAAAAATGCAATGAATTTTGCAAGTCAAACAAGCATAAAACATGGAAAGACAATGCAAATCTACCTCGATCAAGGACCATGGAATCATTATGGTAGATGTCATAACGAGTCAGCCAACCACCAGTTCCATGGCCTCCAAAGATCAGCAACTGCAATAGATTCAAGCCACAATCACTGACAGTTTCTCATTCCTCTATCTCAACACCCCTTTCATTCACCTTGCTGAAATTGCTGACTTGCAGTTGCCAGAAAGTACTTTGATACGCAAAGAGCAATCACCAACAGATTTATCTCCAACAAGAAATCTAAGAACAAGAAAATGGAATGTGCTTATAGTTAAGAAAACCGCAGACCTGAGATCCACCAGATGTGGTAGAGTGCCCACAACGAGATGCTGGGGCAGAACCAGGGAGCTTCAGCTGAGTCCAAGCGGGTGGCTCCTTTTCTTTCTTCCACAAGGCACACAATCTATCAAAATAAATGTTGAAGAGAATCTATTTCCGTTGGATAACAGATGAGAATCATGTCTCCTCCACCTTGTTCAATGAAACTAAAGCTTACCTATGGATCAAAAATGAAATCTGAAGTGAAAGTGCCACAAATCTTACCTTCATCAAAAAGTCCCTTCAGTGCCCACAAGTCTCCCATTATGGGACCCCCTCCTCCTGCAAGCCCCAACCATGTAAAGGATCAAACTACATTCATAATCCTCTTGAAATCTCTGGGCTACAAAAAACTTCCAACCCATTTGAATACTGAACTCAAAACATTCTGCATGCCTGTTCAAAGAGACAAAGAGACACACAAGATTGGACCTCTGCCACCGAAAATGAGCATGCGCTTCTCCACCATGGTAGCACTATGGCCACAACGGGGTGCCGGTGATGGCCCTGATAAAGGCAGCAGCCTCCATTCAAGTGATACTGCAGACAGGGGAAAATTGTAAATGTGAACTAAGTGAAACAAAAGGAAGCTCTTCTATGTGACATCCGTTTGATACAGTGACTCTGTAAAGATGCCAATGGAAAGGATACAAGTTGATGTGTGGTCATTGTACATACTTGTATCGAGCACATAAACATCAGACAACCACTTTGTACCATCCCATCCTCCATATCTGCAAGCAAGAATGGTCTTAATGAAGCTCTGGGTAGGTGATGTGCCAACCGCAACAAAAAGGAGAATGAAACATAGTATCTAGAATGGACACAGGCCAAAGGACTTCAAGGACAAAGAGAAAAAACATGTTGGCTACATCCCATAGAGCCTCATTGAATTAGGTGCACTCCAATAACAACTATGCGTAGCTTCAATGCCTCTTGCTTTAGTATACTGCAAGGAGGGGAGAGAGAGAGAGAGAGAACACACATCACAAGTTTGCCATTGCCAACAGAGGCACCAGCCGCAAAGTCACGGGGAGGTGGAAGATCACCATATCCACTTAACTCTACCCACTCCCATGTATCTGGATGCAGACCAAAAAGCAAGTAGATCATGGTGGATGCTTCAGTCCAAGTGCAATCTTTCCCAAACCAAAGGATCGTCACAATAGAATCATCTGATCATTTAGGATCATAATCCTGCACCTTAGACCAATCTCTGACATGGGTAACAAGATACAGGCATTCCAGTAGTGTGGTCATGAAAAAGAGAGTGGATATGCGTACGTAGTGCTGTCACTCACCAGTATCCAACATCCAAAAATCTCCAAGCCTGTATCAACCACACCAAGACCTCAAAACTACAGCATTTTCTTGTGTGGATATATTTATCTGTTAAGCAATACTTGCAAAACTTTGGCAAAACCTTGATCATTCAAACCTGATTATCATCACCCTAATTTGTGACAAAAGAAGCAAGAACATAGTTTGGGTGTAGAATTAAAAACCGTTTGCGACCAGAGCGGCCACCAAACACAAACATGTGGCAACCGATGGCAACAGCCACATGAAAAGCTCGTGGGCTGGGTCCAACCATAGCCTGGCCATCTCCACTTCCCATGCATTCCGGTTCATACCAAACTTTGTTGTCTGCCAAACCTTATGTCAGAGAGCCTGATTGTTCTGTGACTTCAAAATACACCCTCATGCTAATCAATTTTATAATCTGTAGGGGCGACATTCAACCCTAATTTTTGGAACCCTAATTCAACATATATCAATCCTCCTTTAGTATCTTGCACAAATCGGAAGTCATGGGAAATCAAAGAAAACTGTCAATCTTACCAATGTCCAGAACAACCACATCCTGTAGGAATTTTTTCTCATGCAGCCCACCAAAAACCACCACTCGATTCCCGCTTACCCGAACTGCTGAGTGCCCACTAACCCAACACCATGGAAGCAAATCGACAATTCATTCAAAATGCCTTTTCTCAGTCCCATCTGTGATTTTTCAGGTGCATAAAAGATCTGTGTAAAGATATTCAGTCCATACAGACTTTCCCTTAATTTCTCCAAGTTTCTACCAGATCTCAACTTCATGACAGAAAATCCAATTTCTGTTTTTCTTTCCCTAAAAACGAAATTACTACTATGATCATCATCATCCTTTTTATCACACCAACTATTCATTCCAAGTGGTTCCTCCATAAAAGAGGAATTCATGCCAACAGACGGGAGATTTTTCACTACCCAAAAGCTGAAACGAGAGAGGATTGAGATACAATCACAAAACAGAGGGACAATACCAATACCCACCTGCGGAGAGAAGGAGGATCGCCCTTGAAATCCCCCGGCCCACACTGTACCCATTTCATGTTCGATTGTTTTTTTTCTTCTTCCAGTCGAGGGTGGGTGGATGCCAACTCCCTTCTCACAAGCCAAAAAGAATTTTTCCAGCCCTTTGGGTACTTATGCTTTCCTCCAGGCTAAAGTCTGCAAGAATAACAACACACCCACAAAAACCTTCCTTCGCTTCTGATGCTAAACCACTGCAGAAGATGGAAATCGCACAAGCTTGCTTCGCTTGCAAAGCATCAGCAATCTGGCTGAACACGGCCCTTAGGGCTCTTTGCGGTCCTTAGGGATCTTTGGGCCCCTAGGGTTTGGGAGAATTTGAGGCGTGCCCTTGTGCACCCATGGGACCAATGAATTCAAGCAATCTTATTGGTCAAAAGCTTTAAATTGGTCCCAAGGCCTTTAGACGAAGGTCCTAGACCAAAAAGTGGCAAATTGAGCCTAAACTTACATGGCACCTGTTTTGTAGGGAAAATCAATTTGGTTCAGACCAAAAAAAGTGCTATTCCATACTTCATTTTAAAGATTGCACAAACATTAAGTTTTGATATTTGATACCTTATTGATATTTGTCCAAACGAAAAAATAAAAAAGTTTATTCTTAAAATACTTTCAATGATGTACACAATTATATCAAAATATAAATTAATTTATATTTTTTTCTAATTGTTAAATTAAATTACATTTTGATGATGATTCATTGGAAAAAATAAAATCAAGCACATGATTTGTAAATGGAAAATGTTTTACGGCTTTTTTTAATAATAGATAAATAAATTATTTATTTGCCACATTTTAATCCTTCCTTCATTAAAAAAAAACATATTATACAATGAGATTATTATTTTTAATAAATTTAATTACTTCACGTGTAATTTTTATAAATTGGGTAATATATCAATCATATTTCAGAAATACATAAATATATATATGATTCTTTATATCAGTCATATTATTCATGATATATTTTTTATAATTTATATTTGAATCTAAAACATATTTAGTAAATGTAAATAATTAATGAATTTGATTGAATTTTAAGTTTTATATTTTTAAAAATATAAAACATAAATTTTATATTAATTTATGATAAATGTCTTATGATCAAATAAATGATATATTCCTTGGACATCTTAAACCTCTATTTGATTAAAACATATATCATACTTGATTATGATTATAATGTGTTGTAATTCTATCAATAAATTTTAATGTATAATATCTAATAAAGTAATCATCATATATAATCTTTACAAATAGATCATAACTCAAATATATTTAATACATAATAATAATTTGTAGTGTTAATGTCAATAAAAATACTAAAAATACTAATAAATAGTTAAACACAAGTTGATTATCAAGCAAATGTTGTAATTCCAAAAATGCCACATATATTTGAATCATCGAGGTATTGTAGATGAAAAATTTATTGGGCCATGGTTGCCAAAATAACTATGACCGATTCCAAAGCAACTAGTTTTTCATCCATCCAAGGATCCATTCAATATTGGATGAAAAATGTGCACATTCATTTTATTTCTCCATCCAAATAAGTAATAGTCACAAATTTTTGTCACATTTGCAATTTCATTTGGTTATATCAACATTGTAATCGCATATCTAACTACACACATTTACAACTAAAATGACATGTAGGACTAACTTAACTATAGTCATAAAAGTAGTTGATTTGAACACTAGTCGCATCTATAGTCATAATCAAACAAAACAAAAAGGATGTTGAACAATGAAGAAAAATAATTAGAATTGGAAAAATATTTATGTTTTACCATTTTAAACCATGGTAACCATGGCAAGTTGTTATTTTTTCATTCATACAAATGTCAAGGAATTCAAAGCAAATATTCATTTGATAAAATTTTAAGTTTAAATTTTTTATTTAGGACCTTTGAAAGTGAACAGTTATTGCATCAAAAGGAATCAATTTTGCAAAGGACTATCAAAAGGACTCATATAATAAAAATAAAATTGATAGGAAAAAGATTAAAAAGATAAAAACTTATTAGCCACATTGAAAAATGACTCATACCTTAAAATATGTGGAAATCTAAAACTTTAAAAATTCAAAGAACTTTCCAAAATTGATCCAAAATTTTAGAACTTCAAAAGTCTTTTACCACATATAAATGGGGTATAATGTATATGATGTGTCAAGAAAAGTTGTAGCTTATTATACAAGAAAACATAAAAAGTTAAAAATCAATTTGTGGTTATGATTTGAAATTGTTATCACTTTCAAAAATGAAACATTAAATTTACAAGGAATCACCACACAAAAATTTGTATTTACTCAAAAATTATTTTTAAAAATGTCATGTACTTGGACAATTATAACCATTTATTATAACAATTTGGGAAAAAAATTGTTCAAAACTTCATTTGTATGAAGAAAAAAAAGTTTGGGCAAAAGGACATGCAGTCCTTTTCTAAAGTAATTTCATTGGCTCATTTGATTCCTTTTGCACCCCACATTATGTTCTCTTAGTGTTAAGAACTTGGTTACTTCCTTTAAACATCAACTAGGTAACAAGGGGTATTTTTCTAGCATTTGGGCTTTGAAGGCCAATAGTGGTTATGATTACATTCAAAACATAGAACAATAGTTTGAAAAAAGATTTATATGCAAGATGTCTATGCATGGAAATGGTAGTGGATGTGATTTGGTGAAGTGGATGTTGTTTCGTGGTGACCTCTAAATAGTTTGGATCATGTTTGATCACGTGGAGCATGTTGGGGAATGGATGACCCTTGTTGGACATGTGTATGTTCTAGTTTATTATAAAATGATGGAAAATGTCATTTGTGACATGCAATTTAAAAACACATACATTCAATGTGTTTTGCGGTGGAAGTTAAATAATGTGATGGCAAAAAATGGTGTTCCTAATACAAATTTCAATTGGAACACAATGTGAATTATGCATGGTAATGATGATGCAAGTGAACTAATGATTGATAGTGAGCAGACTTATTATTTTCACTAAAATCAATCAATGGGCAAACACACAAAGCAACAAATCAAGCCAAAGATGCAAGAAAAACACAAGGTGTTTTGTTATGAATATAAGAATGCCATATCATTAGAATAAGCAAATGTTCAATATGTAACCATTTGATGTTGGTGGTATTTGTGTATGGTTATTGATGAAACTAAACATCAATAATCGTTAATTTTTTAGCATTTTTTAGATTTCTTATAGTGAATTGTAATTTCCCTTTATCTTCAAAGCCATTAGCAACATTGAAACAAGTTTTCATTTGTTCTCACATTAACCATTCAAAGTGATTAATTAATATTCAACAAGCATTAGACTTATCTTTATTTGATTCCATCATGTTCTAGTCACCTACAAAAATTCATCTATAACCATGAAGTAATGTGTGTACCATTGTGGCCTAAAAGTAGCAACAATTAATGGAATCATTTAGTGTGTGCATATATATTAATAATCCCTAGGTCCTTTCTTTGCAACCCATGTAATTTGATCCAACAAACCCTATTACCCAATAGTTGTTTATTTTGTACCACCAATTTGTTTATTTTTCCAAATACCAAAATGTATATTCCACATTTGCCAACCATGTTTTCTTGATTGGTGTAACCAACCATAATTTTAAAATATTAATCTTTAAAGTTACTCCATAATTGACTTGGACCAAAAACATTGTGTCCAATTTATGTTTTTAGATACATAAAACATCAATGGTAATGAATTGGTCTAGCTACTACAATTGTAATTTTTGAATTGCAATTTGATTATTCAACCCTTTGACTATTTAATCCTTATTTACATGACTAATGAAAAAATTGTGATTCACAATCATTACTTTCACATTTGTTTCTTTTAATCTTTCGCACCTTCCCACCCATTTGGTAGGGAATGGCTTTTGTTTAAGGGTGACCAATTTTTTGTATTTGGTTATGGATACTTAACTTACCACATGAAAGTGAAAACTTAAGGTTTTATATAGAAATTGAACCACTTTTAGCTCCTTCCTAGGTTAAAAATTGAATAATCATCCCACATTTTTCATCTTCACAATGATATGTTCTATAATCCTTAGGGAATTATGAATGTACATTAAAGGCAACCTTTGATCAACAATTCGAATGGTGTTCCATTTTTGCCCATAACCCTTGGTAGTTTCCTTTATGTTTTGGAATGACAGCTTGCCCATTTCATGTACTATGAACTAGAGCTAAAAGTTAGAGTCTATTATCAACACATGTATTTTGCTTTCTCCCATTTACAACTACCAATTCCATCTCTTTAGACCTTAAAAGTCATCTTTAATAAGACCTACTTTCTTACCCATGCTAGGACTTCCTAACCATTTGGGATCACAAAAAACAATGGTTTTTTTAGTGTAATTATTATATTTGTGGACAACCCACGAACAATTGATTTCGACCTACCTTTAGTTAAAGGCTTAGTGGGTAAAAAGGGTTATGGCTTTCAATATTGCCCCTTAATTGAAATTCCTCCACGATCAATTAATGTTCAACCCTTCTTTTTGTCCCCAACACCTTGTATAAAGACCATGCCATAATGCCTTCACTTAGATGTTGCCTTATTTCATCCTTTTTTATGTCTGGTCCACTTAGGATAATAAAAGCCATTACCAATGTTTAGACAATTCCCAAATAATCTTAACTAAATGTAAATTATAATGTTTAAACAATGTTTGGACAAATGTTTTACATTATTGACTATGTGAAAAAACAATGGTTACATGTTTTTAAACATGCCAAAACATATTTTGTACTTTCAAACTTATCTAAATGTTAAATTTATATTGAAAAAGGTGTATCACAAAAACAACACACATTTTGAACATTAATTTCATGTGTTAGATTTGTAAATATGTGAAATAAACATCAGTTATGCAAATTGGTTCATTATACCTGACACACCCCCAAGTTCTTTGATGGATTCAATTACAAGTCCAAAGGTGAAAACAATAGAAGAAAAAGGACTTGGGGCACATTCCCTAATTCGCAACACTTGAAGGTAGAGGGGTGTGTTGGAGCTGCAAGATGGGGACTAGGAAGATTCATGAATAATCAATTCTTCACATAGACATGCACAAACCAAACAACAAGTTGGTTAGTGTGTAGTTAGAGCACGTTTGATGCACAGACGAACCATGAGCAAACACTGACTCACAAGACTCACCACAACTTGGACTTGGGGGAAGCCACCACCTTCCCCCTTATAGTGTTCTCTATGCATGCCCACGAGGTTAGCACCCAAATCTCATTTTGTCCCAAGACTCCCAAGTGGGAGTCCTGAAATTCCCAAAATTAAGACTCTTGCGATTTTGGAATCTCATAACTTTGTGTGCAGACCTCCAATTGAAGTAATGTCTAAAGCAAAGTTGTAGCATTTGTTAAGAATTTTCCAACGATATGTCGCATCACTACTAGAAATTTTGAGTTTTGCAACTGTCGCATGCAACTAAAATTTAGTTGCATGCGACACATGCAACTACAAATTTGTGTAGTTGCATAAAACAAGTTGCATAGGACATGTAGTTGCATGCGACATTACGTATGCAACATGTATATATGGTGTTAGTATACATGTTCATACATATATACCAATCCAATGTAGTTGCACCTTACGTGCAACTTTCCTTGCAACTACATACAACTAATCAAAATATGACACATGTTTAAAAATTAGAAAACTAGATTGTGGACACGTGTCATTTTGTGTTTTCAAAATCAAAAATTCATTGGGATTAATCTTAATCATTAAAATTTTTGCCACTAGGATGATGACACGTGCACACCATGGAACGTTCATTGACCATTTGACACGTGTTTAATATTTGTAACACCAATTATATGGTGACACGTGGCAATCAAGGCCCACCTATTTTTAAAATTTTAAATATTAATTAATAAATCTAAATCATTTAATTTATGGCTAATAAGATGTTGACACGTGGTGCCTAGGTACGTAGATAATAATTAAACCCTATTAAGTAAGTAGGTTTATTTAGGTATGTAAGTAGATTGAAAAATAGCTAGGCTTAGGTTATATAAATAGGTTTAGAATAATCCAATTTTATATTCAAGTTTGACCATTTCATAAAGGTCAAGTTTTTTTCATTCACTCATCCCCAACGGCACTTTGTATTTGGTTTCAACATAACTATTACTCCTACTTATATACTAAGCCAAATAGAATTGGAAGCCAAAGGATATGGGTTAAAACATTCCATTGCAAACCTCATGGACCAACCTAGTTGCACATTAGATGCAACTACTGTATTAAAGTATAACAGCCAGGGGAGGACT
>Ga0116228_10005472_pt1 | contig 11324 bp, 4 predicted proteins | sample S1TSphfallax_2_FD_89694 | JGI IMG/M metagenome (GOLD analysis project Ga0116228, IMG submission 89694) | Host-associated microbial communities from peat moss isolated from Minnesota, USA - S1T2_Fc - Sphagnum fallax MG | ecosystem: Host-associated > Plants > Peat moss > Unclassified | place: USA...
AAATTTTGCTAAAATGTAAATTAAAAATAAAATCTATTACCACATTTTTTTTGTTATCTAACATGAAGCAATGTCATCTTTAAAAACTCCTCATATGAAAATAGACCTACTACCTAGGGGCCAAAATCCCTTAAGCTACTATACTCTATACTGAAATCTAAACACAATATCCTTCCCTTGGTTCGCAAGGCCAACAAAAAGATAAGTTTTCTAAACAACAATATAACTTAATTGTGTAGTATCAACATCAAATTATTTTTTGCAAGTTTTCACAATTAATCTTAAGTTCATTCTTGAAGACATGTTAAACCTTCCCTTACAATGGAGTATGGCTTTTCCTACTGCAAATAAGCCTTTGACTCATGATGAAGGTGTGAGATAAAATATGTGCGTGAAGTCAGTGGTCATATATGTGGAAAACATTGTATTTTGACATTAATCTAAGATGTGACACGTGTGTATTCCCGCACATGTGTGTCATGACTCAAAAGTCACATAGTGCTTTTTAATGTGATGATTTCTTAATGGAGAAAAGCTTGAAAATTAAGTTTTTTGTAGCGAAATTTTTTTCCACAAAAAATTCATCACTTTGGCAATAACTAATTTTTTTAATATAAAAAGGGGAAAACCTGGAGCCAAGTGCAAGTGCCATAGGAAAAACCATATTTTGTTGTAGTGATCCTTAGACCATTAATTCTAAACTTCTCAACTTTCATTTCTAAAGAGTCTGACTTTGTCCAATTCAATTTTGGTCTGATTGGGTTGTTTTAAGTTTTATTTTGAGATGAATGGCAAATTATACCATAAAGCACTAACGTCACATGGAAGAAAAATAGTTTTCTTTGATCGGTGGGGGAAATATGGGATAAGTTGCAAATCCACTATGGCAGGTTTTTCGACAACCCCTAGTTGGACCTTAATTTTTTGAATGCAAACATGATTCCCAACCAACATGTGAAATTCTCAAAGTCATGGAACCCTAGAATTTAGTTAGGTCTTTTGGAAAGGGTTGGTGGGTCCCAAAAGCATGAGCATTATTATAGTATTTTCTCACATACACATGCAGATTCCAAGTCACTCAACCCCAACTTTAAAGAACGGGAAAAAAAAAAACCCCCTCCTTAGGGGTGAATTGCACACATTACTTTATACTACCTAACTTTGACCACTTTGCAACAATGTTTTGGTGCTTTCTTTCAGTACTGGCCCTGTGATGAACAATGCCGTATAAAAGGGCCATATGTATTCTCACCTAAGCTTAAGTAGTTCACAAGTCATATTGGTCATAGCAACACCTTTACTCTTAGTTTCAAATAGTACCTACTTTCATATAGCTAGAACAAATAGAAAATCGGTTGGCGTTCAGCTAAGGGTTCCATATACATAATGGAACCAAAAAGCAACCAACCAAAAGCATTTCATTTAGGATAAAACTACCCATCACCAAACACATACCTATCACTTATCATTTTTCAACATTTTACCTCATTCCTTAACTAAATTGAGTTATTTTTGTGTCATTGGATGTGCAAACTGGAGGGCTACAAATTTTCTTTTCGTGTCCAAAATAAAGGAGCAATGCAAAAAATATAGGAAGAGGATGAGTGATAGTTTGTTTCAATTTTTTGAAAAAATAGCTCTAGACCTCTCTCTAGTTCCAACCCCATATCTTCCTCATTTTTAGTCCGTTTTGAGTGATTTAAAACCTGGTGAGTGTGCCAACTAGGGCTTTACAAAAATTCTTTGTGTTTTAGAGGTAAAGATGGAATGATCAAATATTTTAAGCTCAGAAGTTTAATGTGTTTTAATTCACCCGTCATCGAACATAAAACCCCCTTACACCAAACACCCCATCTTTTCCCCATTCTTTTATGAAATTGAATATTTTTTTACATTGTTGAAAGTGTTCGGTGGAAAGCTTCAAAAGCAAAGGAACAATGTGTGAGGATTTGACCTCCTTTGATTTCTTAGGTGTTCATTCATTGGCCTATCTACCCATTTCATTAAACAAAACAAAAGAAAAATAAGTTTTAAAAAAAGACAACACAAGTCTAAACAATAAGAGCAAACCCCAAAATGGGTCATTATGGGGCAAAAAAATGAAGAAAACATATATCTATTAAAAAAGATGGAAATTTTGAAAGAGTAGTAAACTTAGAAAAATCCTCATTTGCAATGAAAATGTGATTCAAAATAGATACAATTTGAGCTTTCTATAAAGCTATCAACACCCTTTGCCTATAAAAAACATGCAAAACAACTAGAGGAAGGCCATTGGTGCTCTTTGTTAATCATGCCATGTTAACACATTGATGAAAAAAATCATCTAGTTATTAATGTAGGCAACCAAAAACTTGTATGACAAGGGGAAGAAATGTGTTCATAAAGTGCCAATTGTTGGAAAGCTTATTTTTTTCTTGAATCACCACTATTGAAACAACCCTGCGAAATGAAGCAACACTTGAGACCAAATCTATTCGAATGGGATTGGCAATAACAACATTGGCCAAGGTGCAAATGTCATCAACTAATGACATGATGTCAACTTGTTTGAGCTTTCTATAAAGCAAAAAGACATGAATTTTTTCATGTAAAACATGAAACCCTATGTTTCTCATGATAAAGGTGAAAACATTTCAAATGACATCATGGGATGTAGTCCATTCTACACCATGGGAGCAATGAAAAAAATTGACCAGAAATGTGATGAATCAATTAGAGTTACAGGATGGGGGAGGCCCAACTTGGTGTGTAATGCAACAAAGGAAAAAACATTTAATGCCAAGTGGAAAGATGGAATGACTAAGTGAACAAAAAACCATGCATTCACCCCCTTGGCCGATGCAAGATTTTAGGAATGTGCAAAACAAAATAAAAGCCATGTTAGAGATGATGTTGGAAAAAAATGATCGTGCAATTTGCTTTAAATATTTTCTTAAAGTCAATATATTCCTTTTTTTGCAAAATACACAAAAAGGGAAACGCAAGCAACCATATGTAATGAAAGGAGCTCTCGCACCAACTTCAAGTGGGCTTGGAAGGGGAACAATCCAAAATTGTTGACACATATCGCTTCCAATAAGAACAAACAATGATCCGGTAAGAACTTGGTGGCAATGATAGGCGTAACAAGAGTCCAACTTCCCAAATTGGTTCCAAGTGTAATGAACTTTGTGAAAATGAAGCTAATCCCTGAGAAGAAATGGGGAAAGAAGTTTGTTAATGCACCAAATGGGCTTGTGGACAATCTAAAAAGTTTGGGCCAAGGAGTCTCCCAAAAACCTGCATGAGAGTCATATCAAAAGAGGTGAGTTGGTGTTGAAAGATTAATAGGGGGAAGAAAACAAAATAGATAAAGGAACTCTTGATGAAACATGGAGATAAAATCCCAAGGGTTACTTGGATGTCCCTAACGCACTCCCAAGTCCTGGGGTGAACCCACTTGAGGGTTCACCAAAGTGTAGTTGCGGAAAGTTGGGACTCGGAAGGCGCTCTCGGCTTCCAACTCTAGAAAGGGGTAGAGGGTCGAGTTGGGAGCCCAAGGATTAGAGTAGGAAGAAGGTTTAGTAGATCAAGCTTGAATCTGCACCAAAACAAACCACCCACGTGGTTAATTCACATTCCGAGACACCCTTGGGTGTTGGGACAAGCCACGGGCACTTTGGACCACAAGACACACCACGGCCCGGACTCGGGGGAAGCCACCTCCTTCCCCCATATAGTATTCTCTGCAACGTCCCGCCGAGACTACATCCAAATGACTCTTTTTCCCGGGACTCCCAAGTTGGAATCCTGAAATTGTCCCGAAACCGTCCCAGGTGGAGTCCCAGGACTTTGGGAGCTCATAACTCCCGACTGCCAAGTCTGATTGCAACGAGATCTAAACCAAACTTGTATCCCTCGTCGAGATCTTTCCAACGACGTATCACACTCTCAATTCGGAGGTTGAAAAGAGGTCGATTCCCGACTTTTAGTAGTCGGGAGTCAAACTGCTAGTTTAACTCCCGGCCCTTCTTTTGCCCATAACTTGAGCGACAGATGTCCAAATGACCAATACGAGGTCATTTTCGATATCTACACTTCAAGACCTTTCCAATGACACCAAGAACACCTCAATGCGAGGTGTTTTGGGCCTTGATGTCGAACTCTAAACATTCGGGAGTCCCGGAGGACTCCAAATCCCCAACTTTGGAAGTGTTGGGATTCACCCCCACACTTGGCCAAAGTGGGGTTGCGACAGTCCCTCAATTTCAAAAATGCATTTACATGAAAAACATCCTCATTCAATGCATCTTACAAAAAAGAAAAAGAAAAGATCTACATGCATATATTATCCTTCCTACCTACCTAAGTACAATAAATATATTTCACAACATGAATTACCAATATGACACTTGACATCAACTGTTGGAGTTCATCCATAATTTCACCAATGGATGTGGTGTTAGTGGTTGTTGGATGAATAGGAGGCCATCTTAGGGTTCGAACCAATGTTGGTTAATTATTAAGTTGTGGCCTGGTTAATAAGTTAATTATTAGCAACTTATTAATTGATTATTAACTTTTAATAATTGGTGAAATTGAGAACTCCCTAGTATTGAATTCTCAAAAATCTAATAACCTACATGAACAACCTTAAATCCTAGGTCACCATTGTTTTGGCACATTTACCCTACACATTCAAACTAGATGTTGATGGTTATGGCATATAGACTTTTTGGCCCACAACTTATTGAATGTGGAATGAATACCTTTACTCCATTTGTTGTTTGCCAAAACAAACAATATTATGGGCTAATTAACAGGAGAGAACATGTTATTGGACATCATAGATTGTATGATAGGCTACATGCTTGAGTTGGTTATAAAACATAACCAATTTTATAATAACCTACATGCTCAAGCCAATTATCAAACATAATTAATTGTTTTGGAGCACCAAACTTATGGGACACAAAAGGGGGTGAATTATGAGGTTCAATCAACTACCAAAGCTAGGAATGAAAAGGTATGAAAAAGATACAAAATGTTTAAAGGTAACTCAATACGAAATATTACTAGGGAGTTTTGGTTCAATGGTGTGTTGCTGAAGTAGCAAGAACTCCCTAGTAGAAATTATAGAGTAGTATTTTTGTTTGTCCCCTTTAATATAATTGGCTCTCTTGATAAAAAATCATTATTGAAATTGGATAAATTTTGGGATTCATGGGATGGTAACTAGTGTTGGCTGGGTATATTGGTCATGGCTAGGCATCAACTAAGGCATGCATATAGCTAAGTGTCAAATGTCCTGACCAACAGGCAAAGGATGACAAAAAAAACAAGTTATACCCTATCTTCCCATACACAAGGGATGCCTTTAAAGCTTGTGTTTTGCAGAGCCCATGACATGCCTTGTTAGGTAGGCATCTCACATCAGAAACCTATGTAGGGCAATAAGGTTTAGGGATGAAAATATTAAGGTTAGGTTAAAAATGCTAGTAACTTTAATCCCTCCCATTTTGTTGGTAAATTGCTTCTATTTTCTATTAGGACATTTTTCAAAAGTTTAATGTGATATAGTTTCACACTGACATTTGGCTTGGACTCATTATTATTTTTGAACTTGAAAATGATAAATGATGTTTAATGCAAATGCCCAAGTTTATGTCTGGTGCGTATCACCTTTTTCCATGCCTATTATGCTTGCCCTTTTAAAAAAATTAAATGCCTCTATGTTCATGTTCGGAGGGCATAAATTTGCTTTAAAAAAATCCTAGGCCTAAGCCTTTTGGCCTTCACAATTGATTTTTAAAAAAATGCCCTATCTATTGGGTATAATAGAAAGTAGATACCTAGTCAATATTGATGGGTACCATACCAATTGATCAAACAACACATAGCAAGTTTGGTTGGTTATTTGTTTTTTTATCCAATAACCTCTAGTTTTGGTTTTTTTAGAACTTTGGAAATCAAAGAAACTCTAGTTTTAGTTTTGTGAAAATTTTCGGAATCAAAGAACCTTCAAGGAACTAGTCGTCTTAATGAAAGAATATGAAAGAACCAACAATTGTATAGAATTGAATTTGGCTAAGAACTGTCGTTTCAGTTTGGGGTTTGGGGAGAAGTTAGTGTTAAAGCAAAGAGGTGGGTTTAGGGCCTTAGAAAATCAACATGATACCAAGGCTCAATGTTTTTTCTCAAACTCTAGTATCATGAGATTGGTATCAAGGTTTTGCTCCATTTTGTTCCGTCTTGGATTATGAGTGTTCCTTTTGGAGGCGGTGTTGGTTTATGAATCTGCGTTTTGGAAATGATGACATAAGATTTGTTAGATCCTTCCTACATCCAACTTTCAATCACCTTCACAAGGAGGTGTAGGTTCATCTTGATGTGAAACTTTTTTACTTTGTACATGCTTCTTACATTCAAGATTGTTGATAGTTGATAATGAAAAAGATTTGTGAGAGTTTAAGCTTTTCATTTAAGCTTTTCATTGAAGCTCTACCTTTGGTCGTCATTTTTGATGCATTGAATCCTTGCTCTTTAATCATTTTATTCTATGTTGGTGTTTTACATTAAAGCTCTCATGGTTTCTCGTTGTTCTTTTCATGTGTTTAAGTTCTCATGGTTTTTAATTGTCCTTTTGGGTGAGTTGAAGCTTTGCATTGATGTTCCGGGGTTTCTAATTGGCCTTTGGATGCATTGAAACTCTGTGTTATTCAACTCTAAGGTTTCAATTTGGTTAGGTGCATTGAAGTTATATTGTGTTGAAGCTTTAGGGTCTTTGGTTGTTTTCTAGGTGCATTGAAGTTTTGTTTTGAAGCTCCAAGTTCTTTGATCAAGTGTGTTGAAGCTTTGTGTTTAGGCTCTAGGATCTTTGGTCATCCTCTAGGTGCATTGAAGTTTTGTTTTGAAACTCTAGGTTCTTTGATCAAATGCATTGATGTTTTAAGGTCTTTGCTTTAGTGAATTGAATTTCAAAGGTTTCTTGTCAGGTGCGTTGAAGCTTTGTGTTAAAGCTTTAGGTTCTTTGTTCTAGTGCATTGAAGCTTTGCATTGAAGCTCCAAGGTTTCTAATCAAGTGAGTTGAAGCTTTGTGTTGAAGCTCCAAGTTCTTTGCTCTGGTGCATTTAAGCTTTGTGTTGAGACTCCAAGTTTTTTGCTTTGGTGCGTTGAAGCTTTGTGTTGAGGCTCCAAATTCTTTGCTTTGGTGCATTGAAGCTCCAAGGTTTCTAATCAAGTGAGTTGAAGCTTTTTGTTGAGGCTCCAAGTTCTTTGCTCTAGTGCATTTAAGCTTTGTGTTGAGATTCCAAGTTTTTTGCTTTAATGCGTTGAAGCTTTGTGTTGAGGCTCCAAGTTCTTTGCTTTGGTGCATTGAAGCTCCAAAGTCTTTGGTCAACTTGTGTGTTGAAACTTTGCATTAAGGTTTTACACTTTTTGCTTTGGTGGGTTGAAGCTTTGTGTTGAGGCTCCAAGTTTTTTGCTTTGGTGTGTTGAAGTTCCAAAGTTTTTGGTCAACTTGTGTGTTGAAACTTTGCATTAAGGTTCTACGCTCTTTGTTTTGGTGTGTTGAAGCTTGAAAGTCTCTGGTCAGGTGTGTTGAAGTTTCATGTTGAAACTATAGGACCTCTGGTTGGCCTTTTAGGTTTTTGAAGGTTTGCATTGAAGTTTTACATCATTCGTTGTTGGTGTTTTCAACCTTTGCATTAAAGCTTCACATTAGGTCGACAATGTCTTAAGATTTTATGTTGACGTTCTAAAGTCTTATCTAATTATCCTTATGGGTTTGTTGAAGCTTTTTGTTGAAGCTCCAAGGCCTTTGGTTGTCCTTTTGGGTTTGTTGAAGCTTTCTATTGAAGTTCCTTGGGGTCTTTAGTTGTCTTGAATTGGGTGCATGTAAGCTTTTACTATTTCTTATGTTTGTTATTTTTCGATTTTCTTCACTTTCTTATTTTGAAACTATGTCTATTCGATTTGAATTCATGGACACTTATTGTCCAAAAGAGCTTCACAATACAAGGTTTGATATCAACAAGCTTGAAAGCTTGATTTTGTTAGAAGAGGGAATGTAGGAGATTCATGCAGTAGCTAATGAAGAACAATGAGTTGAAAAAAAACGCATTGGAGGCAACAATTAACTTAGTTCACCACCAATGCAAGTTTTTGGGTTCTTTTTCATCATGTAGTAGAACTATGGGCTTGGTTTGTGTTGAACAATAACACTGCTAAAGTTGATGTGTGAGGGGTGCAACCCATGAAGTGTGTGATGTGTCACTCTTTTGAAAATTCTTCAATTTTGCAAAGTTCAACTAAGTTTCATAAAGAATTTATAACTTACAATCCTAAACATGGCATTACATCCATGCAAAAACATGTTGCAAATGAACATAACTTGGATTTATAGAAGTTTCTCTTACACAAAAAAATTGATGTAAAGGGAAAAGATGGTGGTAAAACACAAAAATGTAAGCAAAGGGCATCTACCACACCTACAACCATCACCAATTTTTTTGGAAATGTGAAGACTTACGAAAAATAAAACCTTATTCAAATGGCGTTTATTGAAGATTTGGTTTTGATGATTATTAAGGGCTATATGCCTTTGTCTATTGTGGAGAGCCCTTCGTTGAGGTGAATGTTGTTGCACCTTTGTGGTCAAATTCAATTTCCTTCTTGGAAATAATTTGTTTGTGAACACCTTCTTGCTCTATTAGAAAAAACCATGGCAACTTATGTGCTTCCTACCATTGCTCAATGTGCACTTGTCACAACAACATTTGATCTTTAGATGTCGAGGTTAGGCTATGACACTTTTGCCTTGGTCATCAATTTCATTAACCCTAGCTAGGTTCCTTGTCACATTATTGTTAAATTGTTTGAAACACCTAATACTTCTGGTGTAGCTTTTGTAAAGCAAGTGCGAGTTTTGGCAAAATTCAACTTGACAAATAAAGTCATCATGTATGTCAAGGATGAAGGAGTTAACTTGAATTCTTTCACAAATACCCTCATTTTTATTGTGTCATGTGACCTTTATAGTTATTTCAACCATTTGTTGGCTTTTGCTTTGGTCATGCTATGCCAAAGGCATGCCAATATGCCACAAATGAAGCTAATGTGGGTGCGGGTATGAAGGTAGTTAATTTGAAAGATATACAAGTTGTTTTCTAAAAGATAATTACTTAGACTAAGAAGTCTAGTAAGGCAAACTTGAGTGGGTTTTTAGCTTGCCATGAGGTTGGCATACAACACAAAAAAATCAAAACCTTGGTGAAAACACGTTTTGCTTCCAAGGTAACTTTATTCCAAGAAACCTTGGAATATGTGAATGCTATCAACATTTGTTACACCTAGCAAAGTTCAACTTTACAGGTTAGGGTTCCTAATGGGCTAACATGGGCTATTGCTCGAACAATAATTGAAACCTTAAACCCAATTGTTCATCAATGCTTGTTAAATCAACATAGAGGGTACTAGTTACTATTTGATGTGTTGTTTACTGCTTTAACAATCATGGGGACAATGAGGAGAGAGTATGTGCATTGGGCTGTTGTTGTTCCTCCATTTCAATGTGGTGAAATTGATTAGGAGATAAAAATCTGTATGGTAGAACGGTTATTAAAGTCATTAATGTGTTGCGTCCTTTTTGGGTTTTGCAAAACCTTTTTTCGGACATAGCTCATAATATGGTTGCTTTAATGCTAGATCCATGCTTCAAAGGCATGGATTGCATCATGGATTACAATGGTAGGGATCAAGTTGCCACATTAGTGTAGTAGTACGATGAATTGATTGTGATGCCCATGTTGAAAGCTATTATGGGTTTTTTGAATCTAGGTCAAACTATAAGCCTAGATCTCCACCACCATAACAACCTTCGAGTTCATGTGGATTGTTTGGGGCAATAGCTTCAAGTCAACAAGCTATTGAATGTCTTCTCAAATCTAAATTGCCTTTATTTCATAGATTGCATGTGGAAAATGTAGATTTTCTTGATCCATTGATGTGGTGGGTTGCCAATGAATCTAGGTTTCCAAATGTGGGTTTTTTGGCACAACATATTTTGGGCATCCCAAGTTCACATATTGAGATTAAATGAATCTTCTTAGTTGCAAGTGTGCTCACTAGTTTATGAGGATGTCGTCTTGGAGTTGAAAATCTTGACAAGCTTATCATGACATACAAGAATTGGCCTTCAAATGCACGGCTTGATTGCAAGCTTGTTGATAGAGACAAATTGGCTTTTTTTTTTTGGTTGAAGACACATTGTTAGAAAAAAATGAAGATTTGTTTGAAAATGCAAGCTATTTGGAAGAGATAGAATTCTAGACGAGGATTCTTGATGTTAGATGATCTTAGATGGGGTACATATCTACTCAAATTTTGCACTCAGATTTTGTACATGGCATTCCTCTATAAAACCCATGAGGATTTTTGATGTTAGACGATCTTAAATGGGCTACATATCTACTTAGATTTTGCACTCAAATTTTGTACATTGCATAACTCTATAAAACCCTACACTTTACACTATTTCTGGGCTCCAAATTTCTCCTTGTTTGTTTTTCAATGCATAATGATTACTTGCTGTGCTGGTTTTTTTTCTTGCTTGTGGTCAAACTCACTTTGACCAAAAAAAAACCCTAAACCTAATACCTAGATCCAGGTTGATATTTGGCCCCTACCTTGTGCCTAATACCTGCGTTGATACTGGTTTGTTGAGTAACAGATATGGTATTATTGATAACATTCTGGTATCAAAAAATTAAAATGTTAATAAATTAAAACCCCTAACTGAGGTAAAATAAAAACAAACCTAATATGAAGAACTCCCTGATATCTTCAAAATCTGATACCAGACCAACACTGGTCCACACCTGAAATCCCCACCAGAGTACAAATACATGCTCAACATACAGTAAACCCCCTTTTATAATCACACCCTTGGTGACCACTTTTTGTTTGTGACACTAACGAATTGTGATTTAAACATGTATAGTCACATTCCATATAAAACCCAAACAAGATTATGACTATAGGCCAAAAAATCTTGTATCAGAAAAGAATAACAATTGTTTTTGGGGGATAAATTTTTTTGGCTTTGTAGGAGAGGATTGTTCCTCTCACTCGATTAACCTTGGGATCCCTTTTGGGAATTTACAAGGACATTATTGGTCAATTACAATTTCGTAAAAACATAGTCACTTTTTTTGTGTTTTGGTGTAGTTGTAGGGCTCCTTACAAGAAAGAATGTGGCAGTTTCTACACCATTTAAAAGCCCCTTGGGGGTGAGCTTTACTAGAGTCAGGCCTCTGCTCAGCTCCAATAAAACCTGCCCGAAA
>Ga0116228_10005473_pt1 | contig 11324 bp, 8 predicted proteins | sample S1TSphfallax_2_FD_89694 | JGI IMG/M metagenome (GOLD analysis project Ga0116228, IMG submission 89694) | Host-associated microbial communities from peat moss isolated from Minnesota, USA - S1T2_Fc - Sphagnum fallax MG | ecosystem: Host-associated > Plants > Peat moss > Unclassified | place: USA...
AAACTGACCCTAGGCTAAGGTAATCATGTTATATTGTTTGATCCACATGCAATTATTATTCCTTGTTGAAATGTCAATCTCCAAGTCTCTTATATTCTCATCTGAAATTTGACACTAAAAAATCGAAATTATTGCAAAGCCTTGGGTAAAGCTATAGATCTAGCCTAGAGTGTGCAATTGTAACCTTGGCTGAATTCACAATTCTGTAAGATTAAAAGATGGCATTTGTCTTACCTGGACAAGTTGGAGCCTGTGGTAAATTTCTTATTTTGTAAAGCATTTTGAGAAATTTCTTAGTGTATTCTGAGAATATCTCATATTTATAAAATAATACAGCACCTCCAGTACGGTGGAATTTTATTTTATTTTATTTTTTGGAATTTTTTTTGAACCATCACCTCAAAACAAAATCATGTGCAAATTTTGCCAATGGCATTTGTGGAATTTTTTTCCCCCCAAAATTGCCATATTTCGAGGAGAAACAGTCCGAATTTGCAAGAAACATGAACGAAACAACAAATTTGTTGGGATAAAAATTCCTAAATTTCAAGAGCTGAGGAAATGAGTATTGCAACCATGCTTGGAGAACATGAAGACAGGCCACCCACCCACTATTTCAATACTGGCCACACACCAGGCTTTTGATTCCTTGATCCACATTTCTCTACCCACAGACCCCCGGCTTTGGCACTGGCTTTGGAGCTTTTTTTCACAACCCCTATGTTGATGGACACAAGATAAGAGGTTCACATGGCATTTGCAAGTTGCATATGAAAAAGTACTGGAAATGGGGAGTGTAAATTCATCAATTCCATTTCATTGGCCCTGACTTGTAAGCCAGGGATATTGTGTTGAGAATCATTATAGAGTATATAATAGCTTCAAGGGATTTTACTTGCTAGAAACTAGGTGAGATGAGTGATCCTAATTTGATTGTAAGAAATTCACATTCATCTTTTGACATTTTGTTTTCTCTTTCACCTTCTCAAATGTGCACTGAGCCCCAAGTGACATTGTCATTTATCCATAATCGACAAATGTAAATCTGAAACTATTTTTTCCAAAAATGATTATGGCACCCATCATACACAAAAATTCATGTAATTCTTTCTAAATGTGACAATGTGATTGAAAACACTCAAATACACATGTCATAACCAGTTTTTTTTCCCTTTTTGGTTTGAAATTTTGCACAAATGTGAAAAATAAATATATAAAGGAAATATTTGATCACTTTTTATTTTGGAGAAAAAAGTCATTAGATTTTTGCAAATCATATTGGAATATTATCCTATTGGTTCTGGCTTGGTAACAATTTTTAAATGTTTAGATAGGTTCCTGGAACATGTCATCATTTAATGTGAGATCCTTTTATCTTCCTCATAACCAATGTGATGCTAAAAAATGAAACAAATCATGATATACACAATTTTTCATTACCACACCATGATGATGTACATTAAAATATTTTTATTTTTTATTTCTTTTCCCCTAGCTATGACCATTTTATCATACAATATCAATTGTTGATAGTAAATTAATGGCAGCATCATTGTGTATAACACACCTTGTTTCCAACATTTCCTAGGACATAATTTCATGAATTAAGTTAATAGTTGGGTTCAACTTTAGTAGTGGGATGCTTTCACATAATTTTGTTGGATGAGTGCTCTTTGTGGTTCAGAGAACAATTTCAAGGAACTTCTCCTTTTTTTTTTTCCAGAGGACAATCTCCCGAATATGTTAGATCAATCATCTATAGATTCATTTATGTGATAAAACATATGTTCTCTAAAGCTCTATATTCCCATCTGAAATTTGACACTAATCATGGGAATATAAACTGTGAGTACTTATTGAAAAAGTTGAAACTATGGAGCCTCCCCAAAATAAAAGATTTTATAAAAAGATGATGATGTTTCCCCTTTGGCTCACCTATATAAGGAGAAAGGGAGCCGACATGCCTTTCTGCTTAAGACATGTCTTAAGTGGAGTGAACCTCATATCGAGATCACTTTAATGAGGGCACTGATGTGATATGAAAGTTAGGTTAAAATCATTCCATGAGGTTTTATTCCTCTAGGATTTGGGTGGCACTCACAGTGTTGTTAGGTACCTTTTAAACGTTTAAATGAAAAAAACGTTTTTTTGTCGTTTAAACACCGTTTAAACGTTCTCCTTTGGTACTAAAAAAATGCCCATATAAAAAAACGGTGTAATGCCTTGCTTGAAACTGGCCACAAGAGCTAACCCTCCCCAAGCTCACTGGCTTGCGTGGCACGAAAGTGCTTTTGGGGGTCTTATTTAAAGGTGTAGACCTTCCTAAGTCGTACTAAATGAAAAAAATTGCGTTTAAACATTTAAAAAATCATTTAAACTTTTAAACGTAAAAAAACCGTTTAAACGTTTAAACGCCGTTTAAACGTTTATTAAATCTGTGACGATCATTTTTAACAACACTGGCACTCAAACTAATGAGTCTGGATTGGTTAAGGCTTTTGAATTTGGGCTTGCCTCAGCTGAAAGCACAATTGGGGATTGTCCTTGGGATTATAGTGCAATGCATTATCCCCATTAAAACTCTCAATGGATGATTAAGTGTTATCTAGGGCTGGCCCACTAAAAAACTTGGGACAATTAAGAGTTGTCCCTCTAAATTTTCGAAGCCACCAAGAGAGGGTTGGCCTAGGGTCAACTTGGTGTTATCTCGACTTAAGTCCTTTTTGGGCCAACTCTTAGAGTTGGTCTTGCAACGCCCCGGGTTGACTTGGTGTTGCCCTACTTTCAAGCCCTTTGGGCCAATTTTGGGAGTTGGGCCTGGGGTGGTTCCAAATCAGAGGATTGTGTAATATGAAAAGTTCCTTCGCACTTTATGTTTTTTTGGGGTACAATGTGTTTGTATTTATGACTAATTTTGTTGATGGAAAATGTTGAGCTTGGCTTGGCTTGTAATTTTGTGACAAGATTTTGAGACATGTTGAATTTCAAATATTGCATGAATAATTATTATGTTGGAATTTACTAGTCAAAACTCACATGTGCATTCTAAACAAGGTTGGATGTTAGTGGGAGAAGGTTATGTTGTAAACTAGTTTTGACATGATTGCAAATATTCTAGATTTGATATCCATTGTCTTGTTGATTGTTTGTGATTGTTAAATTGTGTTGATGGTTGGAAGATCACATTTATTGTGTTCACACAGTGTTCAAATTTTGTTGGCACTAGATGAAATGTTTTTTGAATGCAAATGTCTTTTTAGATTAAGGTTAAGCTGAGCCCTAGCACAAGTTTAACATTTCAATTTAAGGTTAAAGTTTGGTTATCCCAAATTTAAAGCTAGGGTTCACCAAAAAGGGGTCACAAAAATGCAAGTTGTCCAACTCTGGTATGAAATATTGGACATGAAGCTTTGGCAAGGGTTGAGGTATGTCATATTGCTTCTCCAGGACAACAAACTTTAGCAAATGTGTTCATTTTGTCAAAATGCATTGATTTTAATATGATGAAAAAATGTGTGATTATATTTGGGTTCAATAGGGATAACCCAAAAAATGCATTAATGTCATTGATTCAATGCAGTTATATATGACATTCATTTTTCTCTTATGGCCAAGGACAATTGTTTAAAAATGGTCACATTTCAATAGTAGTACATGAAGTACATGATGAATGATTTTTGTTGGATCCATATGCCTTGTACCACCCAAATCATCAATTTGGTCATCATTTGTGAAATTGGTTTATGCTTGTAAATGAAGTGTTTGATCTCTAGACAACTTCAATAAGGAGGTGGCATATTGTGCATTAATGTGAACACTACATTTTCATCCTTCATCTAGTTTTGGCTACAAATAACTATTAGGGAAATCTTTTAAAATTGTGTAGATGTCCCATGATAGTTTCATGTTCCTTCATGTTAAGTGTTGTTAGCCATTCTAGACATTAAATGTATTTTGATTACGAAATCATATACTTCAAACCATCAAAGAAGCTCATCCCACATTTCCTTAAATCCATTACGAGAAATAATTTTATATGTGATCCCCTTGTTGTATAAACAATTTGAAATAATTGGTAATGCATGTATGTATGTTTTTGTTGGAAATTTTCTTTACTGATCTTAAGACTTGGTTCCCTAATTGGTAAATGATGAACAGTCAAGGGTTGGAGGAGGGAAAATTATTCCTTTTAGAATTTATAGTAATTTTTTAGATGAACTAAAATTAATTTTCTGTTAGATTTGGGTCAGTGCAAGATAGGGTGGATCATATAGCATATATGTATTTAGTAACTTATAATTTAGACTAGTACACATAGTGCTAGTAAGGTAATGGAAAGAGACAATAGAACAATGCATATAGGGAGGTTGTATAATAAGTGGATTCAAGTGGAGCTTTAGATTTGTGTAGCAAGAATTGTAGGAATTGAGGGACATCTCCTAATTGGCTCAAGGAGTTTATGAAATAGTTTGATCATGTCTCAAGTAGTATCATAGTCTCAAAGGGATTCTAAATATTGGAAAATAAGATGGGGAATTTGCAAGAAATGCAACTTATGTAGATCAAATCATGGCTCCACTTGTTCTATCTTTTTACCTTCCATTCATTGTTTTTTGGGGGGTCAATTTTGTAATGTAGCCAAAGTGACGTTCATCTATAGACTGACTTAACCAAATTTGACTAAAAACAAGATATGGAAGTAAAACTTTTTAAGCATCTTTCTTCTTTTTTGCTACCTATTGGAAACATATGTATAAATCTAGCAAGCTTTAATTTGACTTTTTTGAATTCTGTCTATTGAAAAACCCAAAATTCACTTCATTTTTGCATATTGAATTTCAATTCTTGGTGTAATTTCTGCAGTAAAGAAGGGTTTAGGTTGCAATGAGACCAAAATTCAGGGGATCAACAAGCTCTACAGATTCTCACATGTAAGAGCCAACTTCAAAACACATCCTCACTTTTTATAATACTTTTCATTACATCATAAAAGTCCAGATGCACATTCAGTAGCCATCAACTATCTTTGATCACAGTTCCTATGTACATACTGCTCACAAATATCGAAATGGGAAGATGGTGGTTCGGATCATATACCCTCAAAGATTGTTCTCATTTTGGTCCATCTCTCTTTTTACAAGGGACTTTGCAATCACAAATCTCTCAAGAAACACACATGCTCTCCTACAAACATCTTTAGGACCACATGACAAATATGAATTGTGTACTCACAATTCTCATTTCAATGCCACACTCACTTCCACACATATTACAGTTCATGGAGTAGGGCTTGACAACTATAGAGGCCATAATACAGGTTAGGACATTAACTTCTATAACCAATAATTTGTAGTACTTCCTTCCTCTCACAAATACAGAAACAGATGATAGATGTCCTTGCTCTTTTTCAACACACAACTCTCAAGAAGATATCAGCCTTCTTAGCACGAGACCCACAACAGTCTTTGTTGGCTACTGCAGTGTTTCAACAGGAATGAAATACATTTGGGAACACATACTTAGAGGTTGCTTAGCAGCTCTGGCCTGATTCTCCATTTTGATTTAGAGAAAGTTTAGAGCTATGTGAATACTCTATCATAGACAGAACGATGACATCTGCTGACAGTTATGGACACACACACACACACACACACACATGTTCTGACAGCAGAATTTTTCTCACAAACTAGAAGACTCTCTTGGATTCCTTACACACTTTCTCACTCCTCACCTTGGACCTGACCCCTGATCCTGCCATCACCTCCTCACCACCTCTTCTTTTATTTCAATTTAGTACATGCAGTTCCAGATGAGCTAAGAACACTGTGCAGCGGAATTAAGACGGTTCCAACTCCACAGAATATATGCTATCTACTCCAAGCATCTATCTGAAAGCAAAGTCATAAGAGCAATTATCTCCCCTGGAAGAGCAGTACTCCTCAAGTTCACCAGCTGCCCTTTTATTCATCTTCACGCACACTCCAAACCGCACAATTTTGTTCTCAATCGGGATACGCTTCACAACTCAGCAACGGTGTTCTTGCACTCCAAGCGTGCCAAAGATGACAACAACTCACACATCTGAAAAACAACGCAAATTGACAAAACACCAATCCAGCTATTACTCCTTATCCTTGACTGCAGCCTTTCAGTGCAGCAATCATCACCTTCAGCTTGCCATCCTTGGAAAGACGGCATCATTCTGCTTACAATCCTTCTTCTGCCTGTAGCCGAAATGCAGATGTGATGTCAAATGAACCCTAAAATGAAATCTATTTTCACATTTCTTCACGCAGTTACTACTGAGCTGCAGGTGTACTGTCTGCAGCCGTTTGAGTTCCTCCTTCGCATCCTGCCGTGGAGCTCTGGGCTGGACGAGGTAACCGGGACCCCAACAGCCGCTCAGCAAAACTGTCCACAAGCATTGAAACAAATTTGATCAACTCAACATCAACAGAGAAAGATCAAAATGACCTTAGGTCTGCCAACAAGTGCATTTACTGTGTGTGTTTCTTCACATAGGGCAAGTGAGTCCTTGAAGCAATGTGCTTTTTTACTAATTTCGTGATATAGTCAAAGTGGTGAGCTTCCATACGAAGACTGGGGTACTAAAGTAGCGATCGTCGAAAGGAAAATTTACCCAATCAGGCTATCAACCATATATGAAAGTAAAAGAAAATCATTTAAAAATAATTTTTGGTTGCAACAAAATACAGGAATTTGGCAACGTTCAGTTTTTTTTTTTTGGAGTTCTGACAACTGCCAAAAGTCACGTCATTTTAGCGTTTTTATTGTGGCGAATTTTCGCCATTTCGTGGAAAAACAGGGGCCAAGAACATGGTGCCAGAAAGTTTGGCAGGTTTCAGTAGATTTCGACCTTTCTTTCTAGAAAATTGTCAGATTTAGATAGTAGGTTTTAGCAGGTCGCAAAAATATGGAAAGATTAGCAACTTGTTTACTTCTCTATTTGTCTTGTAGCCAAATCTAACCAATCCTATTGTGGTTCACTGTCATTTTGGGTGCCACATCAAAAAAGTTGGGGGAAAAAAAAAAACAACGCTTCATTTTCACATTTTTTATTTTGTAATAAATGGCTTTTTGGCAAAACTTTCACCAGTGAAAAAAATGTTGGGCCTAAAGGTCATGGACAGATTAAGACTGGACTGGTACGCTGGGCAAGGCAACTAAGGCCCTCTTTTGACATTAGGGCTGAGGACCCATGGACTATGAAATTTAAAATCATACCAATGGTAGTCCCATGGAAATTCCAAAACAGATTTTGAGGGAGCAAAGCCTGTCAAATATGTTGTAAAATCAAAAATAAACTTTGTTGAGTGACCTTGATAATAGGAGGAAAGTATTCAAAATTCTCCCCAAAAGTACCATCTTTAAAAATAATAAAATAGTATTTGGCAACCAATTACAATTTGTATTTCTTGGGCTCCCCCATCAATTGCGTCAAGCCCACCTTTCATGCAAATTCCAGGAGATTTTATAATTTCATCTTGATGTTGTCATGTGAGATTCCATGTGTATTTTTCATCCATTTTCAATTTTAAATTCCTTCAAACACACAACCTCTACTAGAGAGTAAATCGAACTTGGACCGCTAGATCATTTGTATCTAATAACTGATTTTGAAAAGTTACCGGACAAGGGCTCTCAGCCCTAGTGTAAAGAGGGCCAATGACATCTAATGACTGACAAGGTTATCAAAATACTTGTGTGGAGCTCAGAAACAAAACAAATCTATGAGATGTGTTCATGTTCATCGTACCTGTGAAGGGCCTGTTCGATTGTTGTGCCAGTAGGGGTAATATGAAACTGCCCATTTTCAATCTTGAGTCTGGAAATTGTGTCTTTCAGAATTTTCGTTCGACTTACCAGATCTTTTAGGGGCTGCACGTTTTGCGAATCATCTAGTTTCGACAAACTAGCTGGGACTTTGATCTGTGCAAATCGACAGTTTAGTGCAGCTCATACGCAAACGCAAGTGACTGAATAAGCTTGAGCAGAAGGAAACCCACAAACATACACTAGTGAGAGACACATGTGTTCACACAAATCAAAAGTGGTACCTGGATTCGAAGATAATTGTCATTAAATTTAGCGATATCGTCATCAGATTGATGATAGTCGACCAGTGTGCAGAGGTTGTAGTCCACCATACCTGCACTAGCATTTTGCAGAAAGCTCAGCAAGGGTACATCACCGTCGTATCGCAGCCAATCTTTCACACCCCACTTCGCTGCCTGCGTTGCCGAGTAATCCTTTTGATGCTGCCCTGTTCCCAGTGACAGCACCAAACAATCGCTGAATTTCTGTGGGAAACGCACACAAATGTCAAGCTAGGTTACCACAACACCAAGTAGCTTAATAAACCAGATATGCAGCACTTATCAGAGGTGTCATAAACTCACCTGTGGAGCTCTGCGCATTAACAATGACGATCAACTGATCAATTGATGAAAAAAAACATTGATTTCAATGTGAGAATTAAGTTTCATTTTGAATGAAAATATTGATTGACATTGCATGCAAATGGAATTGAATTTGAATCAAAGTTCAGATTTAATTGAAATGAATTAAAATTTAAAAACAGAATTTGAATATATTAAATGAGAATTTAATTCAATTCAATTTAGTTTAATTCGAACTAAATATGAAAATTGGAATAAAACTGAATTGTATCGAATTCAAATTCTATTTTAAAAAATGAGATACAAATTAGTGGAAACAATATGGGATTTTTTTATGGACATGATGTTGGAAAAACAAGCTTTGAAAAAGACACAACTTCGAAACGACGTAATTTCACGCCTCTTTGCTTCAGAATGGGCTAAACAGATTCTAATTTGAAACTATCCAAATGACAACTACAACTTATGAAACCTGAAGTTGTTGAACCTAAACTAGGTCGATAATCACTGGAATTTGAAGACATTCTCAAAAAAGCAAAGAGGACGTGTTCACTCAAGGAAGGACGAAATACATACCAGACTATCCCTTCCTGCAAGTCGCAAGTGCCGCAGTGCTTGGGTGATCCCCAAATACGTCTGGCACCACATTGTCCCAAAATACCGCTGAGAAGTATGTGAGCTAGACAAGTTTAACAGACCTAAAGCTTCAAGCTTTTTTATCATTTTTGCACTAGATGATGATGCTGAAAGGAAGAACAAGAGAAGGAATGCTGAACAGAAATCGTGAACGCCGGGTCTATCTCAGCACAAAAGAAAACAATCTAGATCGATCCAAAGGCTCAGGACCATCCTGGATATCCCAGACTGTGACAATTGATGCTTATATATGTTTTGAAAACTGACTCGTATTCACAAAAGTTGAAGAAAATAGGCCTGAAGAGAATCCAACCGGATTGTTGACAGCTATTCCTCCATCAATCATGTTGAACTTTAGTTGCTGAGGATCATTCTTTGTGTGATCCTTCTTCTTCTTATCCTCGGTTGGCGGAACGGTGAAGTACACAGGAGGCAAGTATGTGGGAGCTGCTGTTGTAGCCCGACACACATCCCTCACCAATGCCCCATTCAATGGCTCCTGCTCCATGATCGGAACCCAAGATTCATCGTCATCAGATTAGGCATGAACTCACTATGTTCAACAAATCTGGACTTTTTGTCAGTTTGTCACTGTGCACATAGCTTCTTTTGTACGTGAAGGTTCTGTGACATAATTAAGCTGCGACCCAGTAATATGCATCATCCTCTTCATAACAACTGACAGCCCCAAGACTTCTTGACTGCAAATTGAAACATCGGGAACTTGTCATGATCGTACTGGCAGCACAAGGCTGTCTGAATAGAATGAGAAGGAGAGATAGTACGAGAATACCTCCCATGAGGAGAAGAAAACTGGTCGCTGGTTCTTGATGTCGAAAGAAGGGATAATGACTTTCTTACGGGCTTCAGACAGTAGTGTATGTTTACCGAAGTATGTATCGAGATGCTGATCCAGGTTTTTAGCATTGTACCTGGGACGCCATACTTCTCTTAACCACTTCCAAAGCTCGCAAAGCCGGCCCCTACAATCACATGCCCTCAAACAGCATATTGAGAATTCTGAGAACTATATTAATGAGAAAATGATGGGAGGCTAGTGGCTGTTAATCTTGGTGCACACACATCTATACATGTATATAGCTTAAAAATTTCTGATCTTCACCCGCACTGGGGGAGTACACAGTTGTGGATTTGGCCAGATGGATATCTTCTAGCAGCCATAATCAGAGTGCCACTTGGGTTGCCAATTTCTTGCCCTGAGGACTTGCAATCCCTCCAAACTAATATCTGGATATTAGAGAGCCACCGAACACAATTCTCCACTTTCTAAGGATGAATCCTGAAATCTTAAGGCTAAAATTTGGCCTGATGCTTGCTAGACTTAGAGGTGAGTCTGCGAGAGGCATTACTTGACTGGTGGGAAGATCTTTTCAGCATATTGCTCATAAGACCGGACAACGTTTGCTGCACTGGGAAGGGGGGTTTTAGTGCTAGTTGGGTCTGTGCGGGACTTTCCAATCGTCGATGACCCTGGGATGGTGATCATGGCTGCGATGAGACCTCCAGTGCTGGTTCCGACGATCAAATCAAAGTAGTCCGCCAGTCTTCTTTCTTTATGGTCCTCACCCTACATTCCCAACCATGCCAACAACCCGTTCACAGCAGATCCCTCTCAGCTTCCTGAAGAGAAGCTTCGCAATTTATGACACACAAAAGAAGAAAGAAATCTCTATGTAGACCTGGCAAGTGCCAATGCTAGCATGACTTCATGAGTATCTTGAACACCCCACTATTGCCGAGCATGAATTAATTCAGAGGCAGTACCTTCCATGAGGTTAATAAGAACTAGTGATGCAATGTTTTTTACCAATTTCTTGCTCAAAGAACTTCCAGGAATTTCTTACTTCTCTACAGCTAGCTATGCGTGATATCATAGAAGCTTTGGAAGGATAATAGATTTTGAACCCATAACTACTTCGCCTTAACTATTGGTATGCTAGATTCAACAGTCATGCTACTAGAAACAGATGATGCAAAAATCATCTGATTCCAAAATGTGGACTAACTTAAATTCTCAAGGACTTAGCAAATTATTCGCCTTCGAGCACAATATAAATATCGTAGCATATTCGGAAACTGAGTAGCTCGACGCTCTTCAAGTAACATGTTGCAGCAATGCCAATCCTGAAGTCAGATTATGATTAGGACACACCAATAGCCAGTGATTTTGGAAATGTGGGTGGGTGAACATCACTCTGCATTATTTCTGAACTAGATGGCCGCGGCCAGAATTATCTTACCTGTAGT
>Ga0116228_10005474_pt1 | contig 11324 bp, 5 predicted proteins | sample S1TSphfallax_2_FD_89694 | JGI IMG/M metagenome (GOLD analysis project Ga0116228, IMG submission 89694) | Host-associated microbial communities from peat moss isolated from Minnesota, USA - S1T2_Fc - Sphagnum fallax MG | ecosystem: Host-associated > Plants > Peat moss > Unclassified | place: USA...
AAAAAGAGAGGGAACTTGAAATTTTGGGTTTACATACAAATTGTACTCATGGAAATAGTAGTTCATTTAGAGTAATCCTTCTCTCATTATATGGAGGTGGTAACTTAATGTAACTTGTTTGCACCATGAAAAGAAAAAAATTCAAATATAGTTTACAATATACTCTCACAAGTTACTATTTGTTGTTGGTGTGTTGAAAGAAAAACTTTGATGAAATTGACATAATGATAAAGAGTTTCTTCCTGAGACCATAAACAGTGTTAAGTTTAGTTTCCAAAGAAGGGGAAGGGTATTCTATCCATTTTTGCAATGTTATTTTTTAGATGTGAATTCAACTACACATAATTGAAACACTATTCATGTTTGGGACAATGTTTCTTTTCTCAAAGGTGGGTTAAATGCATCTTGCAACAATGTTGCATTTGAAGGGGGGCACTTGGGAACAATGTTTGTTTCAAAGGTTAGTTATATGCATCTTCACAAAAATGTTTTCTAGGGAGGTCACCTATATATTCCAAGGTTTCATTTCATAGGTGGGCTATATGCATCTTTGGCATTGCTCATTTTCAAAGGTGGATTATCTATGTCCTCATTATAACAATGTTCTTTCAAGAGGTCAACCTTTCATCCAAAGGCAATTTTCAATATAAAAGTTATAATAAAAAAAGGAGTGCATATGTGATCAAGTATGTCCATCCAAGCATACAAAATGCTTGAGGTGCACAACAACATGTAGAATATACATCAAGTTGCAAATTATAAGATTTTGCAAATTCCAATATATTTACAAACTTAGCATTCCAAGAACACAAAAAAAGAAAATATAGGAATCTAAACTGTCTACCCTTACCATACACTTCCATTTTTACTCATTTCACATGCACTTGCTTTGTATCAATACAATAAGCAGTTGGGGTGACAACCATTCCCAAATAATGAAATATTCTTCACACCCCCCCCCCCTTCTCTTCACTAACATGATTGTTATGTGTGGACTTTAAACCTCTCCTCCACATTATTGGTAGCATTCTTTCCATTTAACATTGGGGAGGGAAGATTGCATTTGAATTTCAATACGAATTGATCTCAACATCGTCAATTAAGAAGAGGCTAGGCTTATACGATTGACATTGAATCCAAAGAGTTGGTTCTTAATTAGCCACAAGAAAGGTTTTTCCTTTGTAAAATCCTTGATTGAACTTTACTTTGTTATGTGATCATTTCCACTAAGTTTAGAATATGTTTAACAAATTTATTCAGTTTTGCAAATTATGTAAACACTTGCAAGATACTGCACCAATTCATGTGAAGGTATGAATCATGGGTTAGTCACAATGTTTTAGAAATTGGACAACTTGCAAACACATAATGAAGAAAAACCATTTCCTCGATTTCAATTTCAAAGACTATTGCATGGTGATAACTCTACAATGATTTCATTAATACTAGGCACTTAATGCAAAAGCCCTAAAGGAAAGTTGAAACCCACATTCTCATATGTTATTTGCATTAATTTTTGGACCCAAGTCAATGGGAGAGGGATTCTACAATTTGACTTTTGGTTAAACAACATAGTTAAATTTTGAGAACAAACAAGTCAAGAGAGAGGCATGAAGAAGTAGACTTTTTCCAATTATCAACATTTCAAAAGTAAAATGAAGTTCATGTAATCACAAAAAAACCAAGTTAGGCCAATTTGGAAGTCATTCTATTTTTAGGTTTTTATTAGGAAATTAATTCAATATGAATAATTTAGTTATGAATTTCCAAATTTAAGGCTATCAATTTATGATAGGGCCATTTTAATTAGGAATAGAAAATTTTAACAATTTTTTTAAAAAATCCAAAATAAACATCAAACCATATATTAATGCATGCAATTGATAAACATTTTTAAAAAAATTATAGTTGTGAAAACATTTCAAATAAAGGGCCTAGGAAAATGATTTGGCTATTTTTTGTTCTGTTTTTATTCCTTGAAGTGGTTATTGGTGGCACCACCCAATGATATTTTCACCTTCAGTTAATTTCAAGTTTGTGGAAAATAAGCTTGAACTTCCAAGTTATAATTTGTCCTTTAACATGTGGCAAACATTTTGCAGGTAACATGTATGTGGTGTATGATCTTGTCATTAAACATTTGTAGCTTTGGATCAAAGTTAATGACCTAAATACATTGGATGTTAAATACCTATCAATGGGTCTTCATGGGACTACCTACATTTTGGATCAAACATGGTTCTACTATAGTTACAAAAGGGAAACCACATGAACAATATTGATGTTCAAATGTCATCTTTACATGTGCTTAAGCCAGTTGCCATCTATGTGCAACTTTCCTAGAATCAGTTTTGTTTAGTGCCAAAGAATTCACAATTTTATGATGCAATTCTTGAAGTGATAAAACAAGAGATTCCAACTACATCACCTAATTGCATGGTGGCATAAAACATGTATGATGGAGAGTTTTGTGTTATATAACTTTCAAGCATACAACCAATGACCATCACTTATTGTGCATATGTGCATGAAAAAGAAAGATTGTTCATGTTGGTGGATATTGATGGCAGAATAGGGATGTCATTTTAAACTAACTCTGAATTTTCACATGATAAAACAATATTTGTGTGTGTTGTTTTCCTACAGAATAGTGTGTGTAAGGAGTGAACTTGCAGATTCATTTGCGTAAACAAGTGTTTTTATTTCACCCCCAATGCCTTTCAATGCATCCCCACACTCCTCAACTTCTTAAAACAACTCTAACTTACTTGGACACTAACCAAACCACATGCCAATAAATTACCCATCTGAAATTTCAATTTTGGACTAACTCACTAACATAAACTTCTCCCTCCCCCTTAAAGGGACTCAACTCGAATGTAAACTTCACACATAGTTCAAGGCTTCTTTGTCCGAAGTCCCCAACTCTATGTGGAAACCCAACCACAAGTCTAGCATTTAAACTCATTTCAGATAAACATCAAAGCCCCTCCTCAACCCTCCACCTATTTTAACACACCTTTATGTTAGGCATCAACTTCTCACATTGGGAGCCAAAACTTGGATTAACATTCAAATCATTCCACCCATGTCAACATGAGGGCCACCCCATGCTCGTCCTGGCATGCAACCCAATTAGGTGAACCCACTTTTGGTTTCGCCCAAAAGGGCATGTCACTTTGTAATTATGTGGACATTGCTTTTTGTGCAAGATTTTTAATATGATTCTTCTATAGGGCTTAGGCAATCGCATTTTCTCATGAACTTGATTCAAAGCATGTACCAACTAAACACCAAACACAATTATAATGAAAACTTAGTTCATTACCAAAATATTTATGTTGACATGGACTAGGTAACTAAGAAAAGGAATAAGGTTATTAAACATAACCAATTATATGAAAACATGTACTAAATAACTAGGAAGAGCACTAAGGTTACTGGACATAACCAATTGTATGAAAACACCAAGCTTACAGGTTATGAAACACATAACAATTGACCAAGACCAAATGTTCAAAAAGGTATTAAAAAGATATGAAAATATTAAAAGGTACCAAAATATGTGATGTAATTGGGATCTTTTGTCCGATGGGATTCTTCCATGTTGATGAAATGTTCCTTACAATGGGTGTTATTTTCAACAATGGGTTAAGGTAAGCTAGCCAACCACCATACTAAGTTTTTAGAATAAAAATGGTTGGTCATGGTTCATATCACCCATGTGACTAAAGAAATTTGTAGCCCATGAATAGGCACACCAAATGACATTTAAATAATCAATTTCCATAAACGAAGTAAAAAACTATCCACCCCCAAGTAAGGGGAGTCTTTCATTTTAAAAATAACCCAATGTTCACCTTGCACCCCCATTACCATACTTTTTGAAACCTAAGGTTGGATAGGAAAAAAACTTCTTCAAACATTTTGTTACTTAGGATTGGACAAACCAACCATTGTTGGAATAATACATACATTGCATGTACCAAACCTCAAGGGGGACACTTAATGTAAAATTTGAGAACTATCATTAAAAGAAAAAACATGTATTTTTTATTGGTTTCTATGACTAAAATTTAGTCGCAAGTGACATTTGCGACTAAAATCTCATTAGTCGCCTTGGACAAATTGCATCAAACATTAGTTGCAAACGACAAAAGGTATTGGATGAAAGAAAAAATCAACAAATACAAGTTCATCCTTTGACTTCATTGTATACATATTGTCACATGCAAATACAATACAACTATTTTGGTCACAATTGAGGCAAATGATGTGTTGCCCTATGTGTTAATATTGAAATATTATTACTATTTTGAAATAAGGACATTCAATTCAAATGCTTGGATGATCTTATATTATGACACGTGGCCTAATCTAAATATGCCATGTGACACCTTTAAAATGAATTTAATACAAAATATTAATATTAAGTTGATAGGTGTATGGGTAGGTACATAAATAGGTGCTTACAAACCTAAGCTACATACTTTCCTACCTACCTACTCAAGTAAAAAGGTAGGTAGGCAATTCTACCTTCGTAGGTTAAATACCTACTGATATAAGTGGGTAAGTACATAGGTTGACCTAGGTGGGTAGGCCATAATATGTACATACTAGGTAGACAAGCAAATAAGTGAACTACATAGATAAGTAACTTGGGGAGGTTGATACTTTAAAATTGTATATAATTTTTTTAAAATTTTGGGTTAAGTTTTTTGATTGATTCATCCCATGTGCACAACTCTTTTAATGTGAAATTTGATGATCACACCCCTTGTTTATATAGTGTTCAAAATAAGATTGAAAAACAAACAATATGGGATAAGTTTTGAAGTTGCAACTTCTTCAAAAACTAAATTGCAACTCCAAAATTTTCCTCATGCCTTTTGTTCTTAGTTTTTAGATCTATAAACAATTCAAGTACATGGCTCACTACATAATTAGACAACCATTTAATTAATAATGATTAAATTTAACATATTTTTAGAATATAAATTATACACTACAAATATTAAGTATTCATTATCAGCTACTTAAATAAATAATACCTTTTTAATATTTAACTAACAAGCTATTTAGTTTCTCACAAATTATCAATACATAACTCAAAGATAAATACATAACTAAAATATTTTATTATTTTTAAATATCTAGTCTAATTATAGATAATATAATTAATGTAAAAATAATTTTTTTTGATTTTTTTAAAAACTATAAATAATGAACAAATAATTGTTACTAAAAACATTACTACGCTATTTTTTTATATAAAAATAAGACTAAAATAGTTGCATTTATTATTGTAACAAACTTTATCATAGATAAGTAATTTTTAAAAAAATTAAATAAAAAATTAAATTACTTTATAATAATTCCTAAAATTATGATCATTACAATAATTATTTTAATTACATTATAATCTTTCAAAAAACTTAATTCATATTTAAAGTTATAAATTACAAAGTCTGAATAATTATGTTGAATTACGAAATAATTATGTATATACTGTAATTAATTCTTATCTGAAATAATTACAATGATTTTAAAATAATGTAACATTGATTACAGTAAATAATTTATTTTACGATAAGAATATAAAATATATAATGTAAAAGTCTAAGTTTTAAAAATAGTTATTTAGTGTAACCTATAAGTAATAAATATAATCATTTATATCTTTTTATAAAACTGATTCATTGTGGATAACACTAGTAGTAAAAAAAATCTTAAAACTCAATCAATAATTTTTGGAATTGAAATATTAATTTTAGATTCCAAAAAAACAATTCTGAATTCAAATATCATTTTTTAGAATAAATAAGGCTTTGAATTTAAATAAAAAATTTCAGAATTGAAATGTCAATTTTTAGATTCAAGTTGAAATGTCCATTTTTTGACTCAATTAAAAAAATTCTGAATTGAAATATTAACTCAGAGATTCCAAAATAATAAATTTGGAATTGCAATTTCAATTTTCAAATCAAATAGGCTTTTAAATTTAAATTTACAAACTCAAAATTGAAATATTAATTGTTAGAATCGAAAATAATAATTTAGAATTCAAATATCAAATTTTAGATATAAAATAAGCTTTTTGAGTTTAATTTTTTTCAAATTTCAAATATTTTTTAAGGAATTGAAATAGCAAATTTCAGATTCAAATATCAAATATCAAATTCAACTAATTCTTTAAAGAATTGAAATAGTAGTTTTCAAAATTAAAATAAAATTTAAGGATCAATATTTTTTAAAAATAAAATGTATAAATTCATGATTGAAATAGAAAATTTAAAATTCAAATAATTAAACAAAGAATTCCAATAACAATTTAGATTCAATTTTTTTTAAAATTATATATATATATATAACGAATTCCAATAGCAATTTTCAGAATTGAAACATCGATTTTAATGTTTCAATATAACTTTCATAATTTGAATTATAATTTTATGCTCAAACATATATATTTGAATAAAACTAACAATTTTAAAAATTCATATTTAAAACTTCAAATTCAAATATTTATTTTTAGATTTAAATAAAACGTTTCAGAATTGGAAGAACAATTTTCAGGTTCAAATATAATTTTCAGAATTGAAATAAGAATATGAAATATTGAAATATCAGTTTTCAGATTTGAATAACAGTGTTCAGGGTTCACATATTGATTTTTAGATTCAAATAAAATGTTTTAGAATTGGAACAACAATTTTTAGACTCAAATAATGATTTTTAATTAAATAAAAAATCAAATTCACATAAATATTTCTTAAATTAAAATTTCAATTTTAAAATTCAAATACGTATACATTTCATAACTAAATATTAATTTTCAAATTTGAATAATAAATTTCAGAGTTCAAATATTAATTTTTAAATTCATTATATGAACAATATGCATACATTTACATAATTAATATACACACAAATATGTATTTATGATATATGTAATATATCATAAATATAAATTTTATACGTAGATAAAAATACACCCCTATGTCACCATAGAATACGTTTTGGATATGATTAATTTGGTGACCACTACATTTAATGGGACATATCAATATATTCATGTTTGAAAATCAACCTAAAAGCCATCTTACTAATAGGATGAAGTTTCCAATAGTTGAATTATAGTTGCAAAAGTGATCAAAATAGTTGAAATTTGATCTTATAATTGTAAATACTCCCAAACTTAGTCATAAATGACTATCACATGTAGTTGCAAACAAAGTGATTACATTTTGCTTGATTTTTATTACTGTATGTCAAATGACCATTTTTAGGGGGCATTAGATAATTATCCAACCTATTTTTTATCATTTTATTATTATGTAATTTTTTAATATATACATCTTAAAGCCACCCTATATTAATTATATTCAATTACTTCATATTATTACATAGCCTATATTATAAATAAATAAATTATTTCACTAAAATGCATTTTAAAAAATTTAATTAACTTATAATTTTTACCAACAACCAATATATTGCATTTATATTTTTACTCACTTATAAAATACATTTGCTTCAATGGAATATGTTGTCTACAATGATGGGTAATCTAAGGTTTTGCTTAAACTTAAAATGTGAATGGTCAGGTGCACCATGGTCACCAACAACCATTCTCAATTTGTGTTCATCATAATTTTCTTCATGTTTTTGGTTTCTCTCTTAGGTAGTAGTAACAATTTTCAAGCTACGTTTTTCTTTTTCATCACGTTCGTCTTCATGTTCTTGGACTTTTTTTTCAAATAGTAATTCTAGCCTAGATAGTTGTTGGTGTTATTCTTTTGATGTTATTGCTTTTCAATGCTACCTTTTTTGTGTGTCATTCATTCTCTCTGAAACGACACCAAGTGTGGTGTTCAAGTTCATTGTGATCTTGGAGTGGTCATATAGTAGCTCCACTTTTCTCCCTTGTTCGTTTTGTTCATAATCTTGTCATGATCCTTTTGTTTATAGCCTCCCCCCTTATTGATCATTGTTGCATTCATTTTCATGTGTTCTTGGTCCATCTCTTCAATAGGAGGTAGAAGCTCCATGTTTTCCCCCATCATCTTATTGAATAGATGCAATGTTAAAGGGCTCATTTTTGGCAAATAAAAAATCCATAAAAGTTTTTTTTTAATGTTAATTTATTAACATAAAGGGGGGATTACATGTTGTTTAATGAACTAATAAAAATCATATGAAAATATACCCAGTTAGACATCTTTTTCACACATTTGTTACAAGGGAAAAAATGATCAGTCCAACAAAAATGCACCCATGTAGTGATTTTTGAAAATAAGGTCAAAATTTTTGTCATTCAAAAGTCCATAACTATATTTTGGCTAAAGCTTTTATAATTAAGTTTTCAAATCTATGTTTGTTTTTCTTTCATCTATCAAATATTAAATCCTTATAAAATATATTTTCAAAAAATGATATGGAAAATTTCATGTGTATGGGAAGTGTAGATGGTTGGGATAGTCCATATATATATATAAACTTCAAAAGTCCATTACTACATAATGGGTGCACATTTATTGTGCACAAATTATATAAATTGTTTTTTTTTATTAAAGTTGAAAATCTTAAACCAAGTCCCAATTTGGCATATAAATGGTTTCATGGCATGTTAATTCGCTACACCTTGCAAAAAATTGCAAAGGGACACAAAAAATGAGCCACCCAATCTTGCATTCTTCTTGTTTGTGGTCATTATAATCATCTTGTTCTTGGTCTCCTACGTCTCACAACTACAATTGTAGACTTGGATTCTATAAATTCAACCTTTGCATGTTTCTCTCTTGACCTTTCTTTTGTTTGATCAACTATAATCCCCTCCTCAATAATCCTCCTATTTTGCTTCCCTTCCCTTTCCCTATGTTTTGATTCCATAATTTTCACTACGTTTTCCTTTGTAATTATTTTTGTTTGCAAAATGTCTAAGATGACCACATGAGATTAACTAAAGTGAATTAATGATGCCTTCCCTTTGGTTTTCCTTGGAAGAAGGTGGGATAGTGAAAACAAGTTGTAGGTCGTCAAAGCTTCCTAAGTTTCTATTGTTGGATTGTACTACTCATCTTGTTGCTTAAAAATCAAGGGTTAAATTCTAGGTTGATGGTTTCATCCTCCAACTATTCCTCACCAAGGTTCTTAGGTAGGTGAACATAAAATCAATATTTTGGTTTTGATTGATACTAAGCAAGAAGCTCAAACTTTGTAGCTTCAATAATTGTTGTTATATTCAAAATTTGTGTTGCAACAATATCATCTTTTCCTTGTGTTGTATCTTGAAATCTACATCATTTGAATTGTTTGGCTTTTGGTTTCATGCCTTCTATGGCTTTGGGATGTATATTTCACTAGGTTGGGTCTTTGCATCCATAGCTTTAAGGTTAAAAGGTGAAATTCCAATAGCCCTAAATCCTCATATGAAGGTCCTCTTATTAAATGTTTGATGAAATACCTTGTCAATCCAACCTACGAGTATGATTTTGTTGGATATTAGATAATTGTCCTTTACCATTGCCCCATCATTCTCTTTTCTGAATGTAGTCTTGAATGGTTTAAAGCATTATACATCCAATAATTATAAAGTGTGAGAAGTGTGGCTAGGTAATGTAAGCATATCCAAGCCAATTTTTTGGGCACATTCTATAGCCTCTAGTGGGATTTGAGAACTATGGCCATTTAAGATTAAAGATGACAATTAAATTGAGAAGTCCCACCCCCCTCATACTAACCTCTTGGAAATTAAAAGAATTCTTTAAATAAGATTGAAGTCATCCAAGCTTTCTATTCCATCAACATATAGTTGTAGGGTTTGTAGTTTTGGATGTAATTATCATGCAATGTTTCTCCTTTGAATATGTAAAATGCTAGTATAAACCCCACACCATAATAGATTGTTCACCATTTTCTAAATTTTGCAATCATGTTGTATACTTGTTGGGATCTTCACTTGGTTAACATCCTAGCTTTGCTTTTGATTTCTTTCTTGAATTCTAGTATCATTAAAGTTCCAAATGTGATTTGTGTTGTAATTGTGCTTAATGTATAATATTTGCAAATTGGTGTAAAACGTTTGACAAGCACTATTGGTCAAGCCATGGGCTATGTAAACCTCCAACCTTTCAACTTGCTTGATGTTGAATTCAAGGTGGCCATGTTTGAACCAATACAATCAACTAGCACCAAGTATTCCATTGTAGAATGGAGTAGGTCTAATTTGGGTGAGTTCAACCATTTTCATCTTTAATTGTTGCTAGGTGATAGGCAACCCCACTTCTTGCATTGTGAGTACCCACCTAACAATGGCAACATTATCTTCATCTGTTAGTACCCCTCCAAATCTAATCCTTTTACTTTTTATTCTACCATTCGAATGATTTTGAAGAAAAGACAATGGTATACCCCAATTCCTACTTGACTTTCTCATTGTGTTTGTTCCCATTTCCACTACCTCCATTGCTTCCTTTAAGGCTTAATACGTCCACCTTCTTCTTACAACTTTCACAAGAATCCTATTAGCCCTAGTTGTGTTATGTGTGTTTGCTACTGTTGGATGTTTTTTTAATTTGTAGTTGATTGTTTTGGCACACTAAATCTACGCTTACAAGGCACATTGGGATTCATGCCTACTTGTTGCCTCCTAGCCAAAACCTTCAAGAACTTAATAATGTTTAATCTGGGCTTACAACCTTCCACATCTTGTGATTAGACCATGATTTTAAAAAGTATGTTAAATTGTGGTAGAATTGACTAGAATGGGACTCTAATACATGGTTGGATTTGATTAAATTGTAAAACTCAATAAAGTGTTTGTAGACTAAGTCAACATCATTTGTTGTTGTGTAGGTTGTTGGAATGTATTTCATACTTTGCTAGGATGGAGTCATTTGAAAGCTACCTCTTTTGGAACTTGATGCCCCATAGCTTGGTCTTGTTAATTATTGTATCCAACATACCTTAAAAAATTTCTATAGTTGAAATTGTAAAGTCTATCTATGTAATAATCAACCCCTTTCTTCCCTCTTTCACTATCTTGAATGTTTAGCTTATGATTTTGGCACACGACTTTAGATTGCAGCTCCTCTACCTTGCCCTTAAGCTCACTATCAAAATGTTTCAACTAATATGTAGGTTCTATCTTGATCTTAACCCCCTCATTAAAATGTTTTAATTCATCTATATGTTCTAGCTTGATCCTATCCTTGTCATTAGAATGTTGATTTGTAACCTTTATTTTCACCTTTCTATGAGAATTTTTACATTCATCTACATGTTTTACCTTGATCAATGTTTTCTAATCTAAATAGTTTGCT
>Ga0116228_10005475_pt1 | contig 11323 bp, 7 predicted proteins | sample S1TSphfallax_2_FD_89694 | JGI IMG/M metagenome (GOLD analysis project Ga0116228, IMG submission 89694) | Host-associated microbial communities from peat moss isolated from Minnesota, USA - S1T2_Fc - Sphagnum fallax MG | ecosystem: Host-associated > Plants > Peat moss > Unclassified | place: USA...
CGCAAAAAAATAATAAGAAATGAGATTGTATGGTGTATTGAGGAATGAGCCGACTTATGAGTATGGTTTATGCTCCGCTCCCCCCCCCCCCCCCCCCCCCCCCCCCTCAAAGCTCAACATTATTTGTGACAATAGTTCAGTGCATAGATATTTTTGAATCATGTTTTGTATGTAGATTTTTCTTCTCTTATTGGTGACATTAGCTTAGTGTTCATGGTTGTAAATTAAGTGTAATGGGGAAGGCACAATGACCATGAACACCATTAATGTAATTTTAGTTCAATGTTGTGTTTGTTGTAAGCTTGAGGTGCATGGAATGATATGCATGTTACAATGCACAAGTTTAAATTAAATGGCATAGTGCATTTTAATTATGTTCTTATCTTTCCTCTTTATTTTTATTTATTTTTATGTTTTATTATGTGTTGCATTAGGCTTGTTTTTTATGTTTTACATTTGTGTTGTGAATGCACATGCATTGTAGGGTTTAGCCAAAATGATGGCTCCATTTTAGGTGCCCAAGAATTTTAAGTTAAAGTTATCTTTTTTAGTGGTGGGACCAATGAAACTTTAAATTTGTTGGCCCTTGTTCCCTTTAGCACTCAAAGAGCTTCAAGTAACACCCCAAGTTTCATTCAAATAACAATCTTAAAAATAAGAGAAATGGAAAGGAACATGTTGAACCTCTGGAAAAAAAAACCCAAAAGAACTTATGAAAAATCTTTGTGTGGGCTTGTTGTTTTCCATGGGCATAATCACTTTTACGAGTTGATGGCTTAGTCACTCAATTAATTCAATGCACAATTAATAACAAGGTCAAGGGAAAAGAAGTGTTAACTTCCAAGCTTGACATGTTTTAGAAGCATGTTAGTCATCAAAAGGGAATGTTACGTACACAAGAAAAAATCTTGTCCTTTTCCATCCCCACACATTTCGACTATTGTTCGATTTGATTACATTTTAATTACATTTGGCCATCTTAAGTTTCCTAGTGGTTTGTTGCACTAATTAATGATCAATATTGTTCATAGATGTTACGTTCACTATGTTGTTCATTTACGAATATAATTTGATTTTTTAATAATTTCAAATTGTTGACATAAAAATTGAGGTAACTTTTAACTTTATTTACGTAATGCATTATAATGGGTTTACTGATTTTTTTGACATTTCTTCAATTATCAACATGGTACATGAATTGAACCATCAACTAAATTAACATGTTAAAACCATTACTTAAGAGTTGCATTTGACACATACCAAAGCATATGCAACTCAATAATTTGTAATTATATTTGAATGGTTTAGTGAAAACTTTCACATTTTGTGAACTATCAACATCTTTATATGAGTCGAATTATCTATTTTGAGCTTATTCAAACCATTATTCAAACATTGCATATTATATATATTGCAACACACATAACAACTTAATGTTTAACATTTATATTTGAATGGGTTGATGATTTTTTTCACATCTTTTGAACTGTTAATATTGCACATGAGTTGAATCCTTCAATTTGAATGTTGTTGAATCCACTACTTATGAGTTGCATTTTGACTCATCACAATTTTTTGAAATGGATTTATAAGAACTTGGGAAGTTTCACATTTATATTTGAATGGGTTAGTGATTAGGTCAAAATGTTCATGCATGCAAAGTCTAAAGTGCATGTAGACCTCTAGATTTATTTTTTTCATATATTAAATTATTGCACATTTATGTGAGTTTAAATGTGTATTTTCCCCTTGATTTGTTTTTTGCATCATGGACAAGTTTATTACTATGAATGTTCATGATGCCACAAATAATCCCTAAAAATACACCCTACTTTTTTCCCCAATTTTTTTTCTTAGTGTATGAAAAAAAAACTCATGTTAAAAACATTTTTCAATTTAAAAATATTATTAGTATTATTTAAAATTTTCAATATTTTATATGCATTATATTTATTTTTAACATGGTTTATCAATTTCCTAAGTTTTTTCTATTATAGGTTTATGTTTAAATACTTAAAGGTGAGTTTAAATTTTTCATTTTAAAGAAAAATGAATGAATCATAAAATGAATGATTTTTAAAAATATTTTTATTTATTCAATTTTGTAGTTTTTTAAAAATCATCCAAAAAAAAAATTAGCCATGTTTTGGGTATAAGCCACATATGGAAGTACAAATTTGTTGAAATATTTTTATATTTTGCTTACAAGTCCTAGAACCCATTGTAAAAATATATCATTTTAAAGAAATTAAAAATGTAAAAATGAAATAAAATTTTGTTGATGTTGATGGCCCTTCTTATGTTTACAAAATGGTGGAAATTCGCCACAAAAAAAACTTGTTTACATCATTAATATTTATTTTAAAATTTCAAACACATTTGGATAAAGTTTGCAATGATCTCAAAGATTAAGTTCAAAAATTCTCAAATAGATTTGATGTTGAATTTTTTTTCTGTATTTAATTCCGGAATTATTATAATTAAATTTTAAAATTTAATCATTATGAGTAACCTTCTTTCTTTGAAGTTTGTGATCTCAATTTTTTAGCAATTTTTTTTGTTATTTACATATTTTCTTGAATATACAATATTTTTTCCATTTTTTCCCGACAAAAATTCCCAAGTTGAGAAAATTCAAAACCAAAAAATATGTTGGTTGTGTGTTGGGGGGGTGTAATCCAATTATTTAAGCCAAAATTTTCACCAAATTATATTTCTTTTACTTTTAAAAAGGAAAAAATATATAAAATATTATTACATCATTAAAGATTTAAACAATATATTGCAATTTTTTTTCAAAGTGATGTAATTATTCATTTGTATTAATGTATGTTTCATTTTGCTAAACAAATATGGTCTTGATAATTAAATGGTTATATTGACCATTTAATTAATGTTTTTTCTTGTGGTTAATTCCTGCCAATTTAAAGGGGCAACAACATTTAAAAAGGATATTTTAAAAATATTTATTATCAAATTTTTACAATAAAATATAGTAAATAACCATAATATTTAAGGCTTAAAACAAATTTCCAAATACACTATTTGTCTATAACCAAATGTGGTAATTTTCTTATGGATGATTAACATTTTAGTAAGATCGCAAAAATAAACAAAATAATTGTACCTAATCATATTGGGGAAAATAAAGACCCGTAATTTTAGAAAAAAAAAAAGACATATATTATGTAATGAAAATAAAATTATAAAATACTTAATGAATGCATTTTTTAATTGACATTGAATTTACAAATATTCTAGGTCAATTTAAACAAAAAAAATACTTATAGATTTATTCATAACATGTAATTTCAAGTTTTTTTATTTTTACCCTTTAATTATAATTTTTAGAAATTATAATTATTTAAAAAATACAATATTGAATAAGCTTCAAGATCATGTTTTCATCTGTAGGATTCAAATAAATTTTGATAAAAAAAACTTATGTTAAAATTTGAATTTCCTAAACAATTTCATGCCAAACATAATAAACTTTTTTTCTTTATTAATAAAGTCTTAAAATGGTTTGGTGGTTAAGACTTTGGTGTGCTTCCATTAGGTCTTGGGTTCAATCCTTGATGGATGTGCATATTAATGTATTTTATACAAATGTAGTTTATAAACATGTCCATCATGGCGAATGGTGACAAAATTGTAAACCAAAACAAAACAAAACAACATTTTAAATTTTTTTTCATGACATGTCGTGAATAAAAAAAACTTAATTTTTTTTTCACAACATGTAATTTTGTCACAGCATGCCATGAGTAAAAAAAATTAATTTTTTTGTTGTGAGAAAAATGTAATATGTGACTCCATGATCTAGGAAAAAAAATAAAATTGTTATATGATGATGTGGTGGGTTATTCCACATCATATTAACTTGGGACCTTGTATATATCCATGTCATAATTTTAAATTAAAAATTTCGTAATGCAACAAGTGACTATCCAAAACTGCTAAAAAGCATTTCATTAAAAATGTTCTAATCAATTAATCTTTTTTAATCAAAACCATATAAGTTGCATATTAATCAATTTTTTCTTATTTCTAAAAAACCTAATGATTTTGGGTAATGGAAAAAAAAAGAATTTTTTTTGTCCTAGTTTAAGAATGGTGGTTAGGGATTGTTAATATAACCAAAATGCTACACATTGCAAAAATGAGAAATTTTTGCGGATGGAATTTAGAGTTTGTCATGACCTTAATACAATCCAAGATTTACTTGGGGGCTTGAAAAAAATCATTCAATTTGTTATTGTCTTATACATTTTCATGCATGGAAGGCCCATTTCAAAATATGAATTGTTGAAAGGGCTGTTTTTGTTGTTGAGGGTTAAAATATCCCCATCAAATCATTGGTTAGACAATAGTTGTGGTTGGTAAATTGTAGAGGCCATGCAGGACATGGTCTCCTGCAAGGCGATGTTTGTTATTTCACAGGCCAATTATCTTGCTATTAAAGTAAATGAGATGACCATTATTGATAATCACTAATGGATTAATACTCGTGTATACATGATGAAGAATAAGACTTGTGTTTTTCAATTTTGCTAACACTTGAAACAATTGAAGTGGGTGTAACCTCAAACAACATTAAAAGTGCATTTTGGACACTAAGGGCAAATATGGGGGCTTTACAAATGAGGACATTACTTCCAAGTGGATTTGCCTTCTATGTGGTGGTGATTTAATGTTTCATGACATTTGATCTAGGTGATGATTACACAAATAAGGGAGCAAATTACCCCTTACTTCATTGGTGGGTGTTGTGTTACATATCATACCAAGTTAATTACCTAGGTTTTGAACAAATTGTCCTTGGTTGCATGCATTGAAGGTATATTTTAATCTTTTTACACCTTTTTCACATAATCCAGAAAAGGTCCTAGATTTTGTTAATCTTGCAAAGACATTTGAAACCAGAGGCTTATTGTTGTCACGAAATATTAAAACCCATTGGATATCGATGTTTAGCCTTTTAAAGCAAGTGTTAAGGGAGTACAAATACTACTTATTGTGAAGATGCATAGATATGCACCAAAAAGCAAGCCTATTTGAGAAAACTTGGATCTTCTATGCAATTTGGAGTTGCTTTTAACTCTACTTTGTGATGCATTCTTCCAATGTTGGAAACTTGGTGGAGACATTGATTAAATTTGTTCAAAGGCAAAATGTTTTTAAATTGCAATTTCATGGATGTAATGAAGTTGGTACAAGTTGAATTATATTGACTTTATGTTGATCTTTTTTGTAATGTGACAATTTTGATTATAATGATTCCAATGTTATTTGTGAACATTGTCATCAACAATTGCCCTTCACCTAGGTTTTATATGATTTTAATGTTGATTTTTACTTATTGGCATACTTGGCATTTAATGTTGGTGGTTAAAACTATGGTTTCCATCATCGTGGATGTTCTTACGATGTTTATGTTCATGTGAATATGATTGAGAAAGTGGAGGTTGCATGCTTGAGGCTACTTCAAACTTAAGTGTTGAATTGTTACATAGGTTCCATGATGACAAAATCATGGCAACCTTTGCATGGTGTATTCACATTATTAGTTATGTGTAAATTGCTACTAGGAACTTCCTCCCCCATTTGGATGAAATTAAGGTTGCATTTTGTGTTGACATGATTATCAAGTGGGTGTTGTAGTTATTGGGCTTTTGGATTCAAGGCAATTTGATGTGCAATTTTCTTATTTCAAAGTCACCATGAGTTGTAATGTTGAGGTAGTGATGTGGGAACCAACATATGTGAACCTAGTCACTTGGATGAGGTTGAAGATCCAAGTTTTGTCCCTTTTGGTCCAAAAGTTAAATGAGTAGTTGAAGGTTGTCAAAATAGTTATGGTGCAAGTGTTCGGTTTGGATCTTCAACAACTTAGCTTTCATGAAGACTAAGTTGTGTAATTGGTTGAACACACATTTCGATTTGTGTGTTCACATGTGCACCCATAATTCCTACACTATCATGATTTTTGTGTATTGAAAACATCCATTACAACCTTGAAATAACTTTACATTAGGTATAAGTAGATGTTATATTTGTCCAAAATCACTTTTTAAACAAAATTTACCACTTGCATTTTATGGGGGCAAATTTTTCATTTGAAATATTTGTTTTTTTCCAAAAATGCAAGATGTTATGTATGATTCTTGTATGTGTTGTATGGATGTAAGTTAAAATGAAATATTGGTTATGAGAACCATCATTATTCAAGTTGTGTTGGGTTGAATGTTTATGTGAGTGCATGATTTTTCTATTGCATGCATCACAAACTTGCCCCCTCCATGTAAATGTGTTTTTATAAAGCTTTGACAACATGTTCAAAGTTAAGTGCTTACAAAGTGTTGATATAATCATTAATATGATGTTGTGATGATTGATCAATGGATTTCATGCCATTACATCATATCAATGATTGATCAACACTCGCCTGGAAAACACATAGTTAAAGTTTCAAATACATGGAAGATACAAGTTTGTGATGTGGGTAGGATTAGTTGGGATTCAATTCCCCTAGAGGACATGGTTGTTAGTTTGTGTGTTTGAATTTTAGATTAAATAATATGAAGTGTGACAAAAAATATATATATTTATTCACACTTGTTACAAATCTTTAAACATGGTTGCACATTGAACATACAAATTTGTTAATGCCACACCCAAACACCTAAAACCAATTTTGCGACCACTTTCAAAATACTATAACAAATTCTGCTACCATAAACCTGAATACCACAATCAAATTTGCAATCATTAGAGAATACAATAGTTTTGATGCCATACATAAGTTTCTTTTATAGCCACGGATAAAATCAATAACAAAAATTTATTGCAAAATGAACCCCATGTTCAACACAAAAAATAATAATTTAGTAAATAAATGATTTTGAAAAAAAAATGTGTAACATGCCAAGTAGCATGTACAAAGGTTGACATAACATGCAAGGTACTAATTAACATACCCCTTAAGAACTTTAACATTTGCCAAAACATATGGGATACAAGTGAGGTGCTATGGAAAACATGTTGGGGAACACATTAAGAACTTGGGGAACATATTGGGAACCTAATAGGAACTTAAAGCAAACATAATGGCAACACATTGAGAACCATCATTACACCAAAATGCATCCTAGTTCATTATAAATTTCAATAGATTTTGAGTGAATTTGAACTTTTTACCATGGAGAAACTAGTCAACCCCCAAATGAACGAGGATTAGTTGCTATGGGCAGTGAATTAGTCCATTAGTACCTAATGAAATATAAATCTACCAAGCCATTTCACTTGCTAGTTGATTAATTAGCCAACATGGAAATCAATTAAACTTAAATTATTTAATATTTCATGTTATATTTAATATTATTGATAATTTCATGATTTTCAACCTATGAATTATTGACATGTGTTCATGACTTATACTAGGTTAAAAACCTAGCCTAAGTACATAGGCCATGTAATAAGCCTAAATTGAAATTTACTTTAGGGAACTACATGGGAGAATATTCAATCAATTTACCACTGTTGACCACAAACACACCATTTGTGAGGTTTATCCTTTGACCTCTAGCATGAAGGCAAACACCCTTATCATCAATGACGCAACCCCAAGTCCCAAGCTGGGCCCAAGATGGCCTCAGCTTTAAGAATGCGGAAGTTTGGGGACTTGAGGGTACGTTCCCAACTTCCAGCACTAAAGGGGGTGAGAGGGGCGTGCTGAAAGCTCCGAGATTAGACTAAGAAGAGGGTCAAGCTACTTAGTTATTGGATCTTGCATCCAAAACTAACCAACAAGTTGGTTAGAACTCATTCTGCACCCTTTGGGTGTTGGGACAAGCCACGGGCGACCTTGGACTCACTTGACTTACCACGACCCAGATTTGAGGAAGCCACCACCTTCCCCCATATAGTATTTCTTTGCGTTACTCCGCGGCACCCACATCCAAATGGTTTTTGTTCCCGAGACTCCCAAGGAGGAGTCCCAAAACTGTCCCGGTTTGGACTCCCGGGACTTTGGGAACTCACAACTCCCGACTCAGACCTTGGATTGGGATGAGGTTTGAAGCAAACTTGTAGCTCTCCTCAATAGCTTTCCAACGGTGTGTCACACTCCATCTGCACACACCGGGATCGGGTGGATTCCTGACTTTTTTTGGTCGGGAGTCAAACTGCCAGTTTGACTCCCGACCCTTCTTTTGCCCATAACTTGTGTTAAAGATGTCCAAATGGCTCATGCGAGACCATTTTCGACATCTACACTTCAAGGCCTTTCCAATGGTATAAAGAACACCTCAAAGAAAAGTGTTTTGCCCTTTGCTGTCGAGCTTTGAAATTTCAGGAGTCTCGAAGGACTCTAAGTTCCCACTTTTAGGAGTGTGAGTCTCATCCTCACACTTGCCCCAAAGTGGGGTTGCGATAATCAAACCATCACATTTGTTGTGATAATGTGTTACATTGCATTGTATTTATCACATATTTTATTTTAAACATTATAAAAACATAGACTTTGAAATTTCATATTTGATTGAGATTTTGTCCAAATGAAATTATTAAAGTTTAACTTAAAAGTTTTTTCAATAATGTACATAACTACACTTATTTCCTTTTGAAATTGTAAAATCATTTGCAATTTTTTTTTGAAGATCATTATTCAATAATATTTCAATGACCATTTTTTTGGGAAAAAAATGTTAATAAATGGATGAGATTTTTGCTAATATAATACTACCTATGTTAAGCTAGTTTCAATTATTATAGGGTTAATTTTTCATTATTCTAAATTATTTCACCCTACATTATTTACAACTATTTATGGCTATTCTTACATTTTTGGCTTTTTAAATTATTTCATCTTAGGTTACTTTTGGTTATTTTAAGTTACTTTTGATTATTTTATGTTACATTTGACTATTTTAGGCTATTTTCGACTATTGTAAGTTATTTTTGATTATGTGAAATTATTGTTGATTACTTTTAGCTATTGAAAGTTATTTCACTTTATGTTATTATTGGCTATTCTAAGCTATATTACCATGAACTATTTGTGGCTATTCTATTGGTGGTTATTATTGGTGATTATTAGTTTGAAAGTTATTGTTGGTTATTCTATTGGTGATTATTGGTGCCTATTCTATTGGTGGCAATTGTTGGTTATTCTATTAAGGACCATTGGTGCCTATTCTATTGGTGGCAATTGTTGGTTATTCTATTAAGGACCATTGGTGTTTATTCTATTGGTGGCTATGGTTGGTTATTCTATTGGGGACCATTAGTGCTTATTCTATTGGTGACTATTAGTGCTTATTTCATTGGTGGTTATTAGTGCCTATTTTAGGTTATATTACAACTGTTGGTGGCTATTCTAATTTTTTTTCCATAAGCTATTATTGGTTTTTTATGTTATTTTACCTTAGGTCATTATATTATATTTTAAATTATTATACTTAGGATTAAATAATTTATAATAACATAAATTATAACTTGAAATAACATATATTAACTTAATATAAAATAACCTAAAATATACTTAAATTTAATTGAATTATTTAATCTACAATACCTTAAAGTAAAAAACCTATAATAAACTAGATAAAATACCTTAAAGCAGAATAATGTATAATAGTTTAGGGTATAATAATTTATAATAACCTATAATAACTTATGATAAGGTATGAATTAGAATAATTAAAATAACCTAAAATAATATAAGGTCTATCATAAAATAACATAAAATATTTAAAACAACAACATAAAAATAAACTTATTTATTATAGTAAATTATAATAATGAATTATGTCGATTAGTAGTGAAACACGACGTTTACATACTAATATTATAGTGAAATAACTTCAACGAGGGTGAAATCATTGAAGTGCAGTGAATTTATTTCACTTTTAAGGTCTCATAATGATTTAGGTTAATGAACTACACCCCATTTTTGTAGTAGTGCATGGAAAAATGATATATATTTTTTACCCCCTTAAGCTTAAAAATGAGAAAAAAAAAAGGCACCTTGGATGTGTGTTTAGGCCTCCCCATTGGATGCATGAATTTATTTTCCCAAAAAAAACTGACCCCATTTTTGGCATAGGCTAATACCCCTTGCAAATAACACCTTACCTATTTACCATATAAATTGATTATTACATGCATTAGGGTAAACATGTCGATGGCTAAACACATAGTGCTTAAATCTCTTTTGTTTCATTCAATTTGCCTCTTTATTAATTATGGTTTAAAGATAAAATGTAGCCCACTAAAAAGTGCACCCATGGTCATTTAAATAGCTGAAAACCAGTCAAAAATGAAAAAAGATACATTTTTTTTAAAGTTTTGGGGGGAGGGGGGGGTAAAATTGATTAAAAAAATGGATTGTACACATGGTAGCCCATGATGCCTTGTTTAGTCACCTAAAACCAAATAGACATTTGCCCACTTTAATGAACGTTAATTATTCCCACATAAAACTAAATGAAGATTGGGATGAAACATTTTGATGAAATAACTGTTCACTTTTGATTGTAAGGCTCAAATTGTACCCAAATTAGATTGACAACAATGGGTAAGTAATGTCCCATTGACCATATTTGCCACCCCTCTTGCAAATGTTTGTGGGCACAGATTTTTCATCACTCCCACCAAGTTCCACAACTCCCAATCGAGTTGGGAGCTCTGTTTCCATGCTTGTATGAGCTTATGTTTTATTTCTTCTTTTCCTTTTACATGGGATGGAATTTTTTCATATGTTTGTTTTTTCCAAAAGCCTTGACAAATGGAGGGCCATGAGCTTTTCCTAGTCACTAAGGTAACCTATGTGTAAATTATGCTTGTTAATCACAAAAAAATTAGGTTTTCCAATAAAAAAAATAATCTACATTTTTTCCCCCTTGCTGACTAATGGAAATTATCCTTGATATAAATCTGGTGATAAAAAGTTCTTGGATTTTGCTACTTATGTTTATATTCTAAATGATGAAAGTTTCAAAAAATAACTCAAGTGGTAGGGGGGTGTCAAAGTGGCAGTGGTCAGTTTGTTTGTAATGTTGTTCTTCTCACATTGAGTAAATCTTTTGGGGGATTATTTGATGAAAATATAATGTTAATGATGGTGAACTATTTAATCATGTGAAAGAGTGCATAATTGATACTTGCATTTGAGAACATGGGAGAACATGAATATATTGAATAATAAACCCTTATCATGTAATTATTACATCCACATGATAATCTCATGAATGATAGATGATTGGAATTTTTTTTGTGGATTAAGCTTGTTGGATAATTCAAAATTTAATGAAAAATAAAA
>Ga0116228_10005477_pt1 | contig 11322 bp, 7 predicted proteins | sample S1TSphfallax_2_FD_89694 | JGI IMG/M metagenome (GOLD analysis project Ga0116228, IMG submission 89694) | Host-associated microbial communities from peat moss isolated from Minnesota, USA - S1T2_Fc - Sphagnum fallax MG | ecosystem: Host-associated > Plants > Peat moss > Unclassified | place: USA...
GGACTTTCTAGCTAGAGTACTTTATCACCAAATACTAATTAAAACTGCATTAAGAATTTCATATGCGCGTGGCACAATTTGAACCAACATGTTCTAGATATCTCCGGTAAAATTGTTATACTTTAATGGTGCATTCACACTTGAAGTTAAGTCGATGTGAAATGAAAATGTAGGTGGCATCCTAGGTGGCAGCCAATGTTAAATGGAGAATAGCTTAATATTAATTGAATGTTAGTTTAACACAAAATTTCCATGATAACTAGGTTTAAGTCCTAAATGACTAGCATGGTGTTAGTGGACTCATCAACACTGGAGTCACTAACATCAAGTGTGAATGCACCTTTATTATACTAATGGGGACTTAGGAGTCGAAACATGGGGCATATTCATCTGAATGTGAATACTAAGCATAGGAAGCAGCGTGTTCTTAGGGTACGTTTCCATGTCTTCCGCTCACTCACTATTTTCCACGGTTTTTTTTGACAATTGCTTCAATGCGCCTAGAGGAGTACTTGCAGTGCTAAATCTTGGTCTTGCGTGCATGATAGAATGAATTTTTTTGAAAGAACTAGTGCCCACCGTAGACGACGGGTGACCATCTTTTCATTTGGAAATGTAAATACCCCTTGTCTTTGTTTTCACCTAGGGGAATATAGTGTTTTTCCCAATGCCTTTTGTGTGTGCTATATGGGAAACGTCTTCAACCTTTCCCTGTTAGAAGCCTTTCTTACAATAAACATGAAAAGGTAAAATGTAAATACCCCAGGTGTTTTTTTGACCGATGGAAAAATAATGCTTTTCTCTGAAATTTGAAATTCTATTATTGAAAAAGAAATAATTTAAATTTGAAAATTTTCATCTCAAAAAAATTAGTCACATTATATATAAACATAGTTCAAACTATGTGAAATGACATGGTTTGAACAATATATATTCAACTTCCATAAAGAATAAAAACCATTTAAATATTTTTTGGATTATATTTTTGTTTTTGAGCATATAGGTACACTACATCCATTTTCACAAAGACATTTTAATTTTTGACTTTATAAAATGAAATGAAATAATTTCTTATCTAATTTCTTGCTTGTCTTATATTTTAACATAATATGCAAAAATATTTTGAAAACCTTTTAAAAGTTTGAGGCAGGTTTTTGAAAAGTAAGGTTAAAATCATTTTTGATGTTAGTTGTTTTAATCTTGCACACGCATGGCCATCATGCTTCTTATCCATTCTTTGCTGATTATATTGATTGTTGGATTGACAACAAGGGGTAGTTTAACAAGACATCAATAATAGATGTGGTCGGAATGCAATGAACATTCTCAATGCAAAATTTATTATAGTTCAAATCTTTAAATTTGGAGCTAACATGGGTAGTAAACAACATTGTGTTAGACAATCTATTACACTCAACACATATTTTCTTCCTACAAAAGGAATCTTTTTAATGGAATAATAGGAATTAAGAGAAACATAAAAAAAATGATTCATGGGTGTTGGAAAGTTATAGTTTACACAAAATTGTCATATTTGATGGTTTTCAATACCTATCTAAGTTTCATGCATCATGGTGGAAATTTGGAAAATAATTTTCATTAAAATTTTGTAAAAGATGGATCATATCCCCATTTAACATTATGTTGTGAAATCAATGCACATATGAATGATATAATAGTCCAACAAAGTGTTATTTTAATTTGCAAAGCCCTTGCCACATTTTTGCAATTCCAATAAAAAGACTAAGAAATATTACATTTAATAATAAAATTTCCACGCAATTTTACACATACATTAAAAAAAACCATAAAGAACAATCTTTCCCATGAAAGTTTTTAATTTTTTTTAAGGTTGTGGAATTTAGACCAAATGATTAAAATATTCATTAGTACATTCACTAGTAAATATTTTCAAATATATGATTTGTTTATGATTAGTTTTGTAGCCATAAAGGACAAAAATGACTAATAGCCCTAAAATCATTAAGTATGAGTCATTTATGACAATAATCATTTAGGACATGATGTGATAAATTTCATCCATTAGTCATAAAGGACATATGTGAAGTCATTAATGATAATTTAATCATTGTTTAATTATTTATTATTACAAATTGGATCTAAAAACTTGGGAAACCTTTTTTTAATTATAAAATTTATTATATGTCATATTAATAATAAGATATATTTTTGTTTCAATAATTTTTAATGTCATTATTTTTCATCCTATTAATTGTTGACACTTGTCACCACCTAAACTAGGTTAAAAACTTAATCTAAAAGGTTAAGTAAACCACCTAATCTACCTACTTAAGCTTACCTAAGTAATAACTTAATTTAGATAGGCATGAAATATTTTGTCAATATTCCAATGTTGACCACAATGCATGTCATTTGTTAAGTTTGATCTTTGGATTCTAAGGATGGAATTCAACTCCTTCACTGCTAAACCACCCCATTTAAGTGAAAATACAATCAAAGAAGCCACCCAAGTGAATGCACATTCTTTAAAATTTTATTTTGTATGTTTGAAATATCATAAGTGAAACATCAAAGTGGATTGTCATTAAAGTTTTTGCAATATTTTCCATTAATTGCAAAGTTTACATGCTCAAAACTTGACACATTTTTTTTTTAATTTTATGCATGTTCCAAGCACTCCAACCTCGAGAGTGGACAATCCTTGTTTTTTTCAAACATCTTTTTTTTGTACCAAATGTCCACCATTCCTTTTGAAAATTGAATAGGATTTCAACATTAATGATTAAAAAGAAAAAAGGACTTGAATTCATGAAAATTATTTTTATATCAAATTTGAACACACTTGGTTCAAAAATGTTTTTGACCCTAAAATTTATGGATTTTGAAAAGGTGCCTTTAACAAAAATTATTCATGTGTATGTGATAAAGGGCATGAATGAATGAAATACATGATATAAAATCAAATTGTAGTCATAATGTATTTATATGTAAAATGTAATGTCAACAAAGATACTCAAAATATAAATTTTAAAATTATAAACCAACACAAAAATGACACATGTCACATGCAGTCCTTGGAAAAGGACTTTTACCTTGTTGCCTTTGGCTCCTTTGATTGTCTTTTCACCCATTTTTTGTGTAAATAATTAATTTTTAAAAAAAAATTAAAACATATTTCATTTAAACAATACATAAAACTTCAAATATAATAAGTTGTATCTTATTGATAATTTGGCCAAATGAAAAAATTGAAAATTTATTCATAAATTTTTCAAATAGATATTAATCATAATACATTATACATTCAACATTGAACATATTTATCCAACAATCCTAATTATTTAGTTTGCCAAACTTATCAATAGATTCATTAAATAAACTTACATGTCAATATGAACAATTACAATTTATTAATGTCGCAACCCCACTTTGGGTGAAGTGGGAGGATGAAACTCCCACTCTCAAAGTTGCGGATTTGGAATCCTCCGGGACTCCCGAATGTTTAGAGTTCGACAACAGAGACAAAAACACCTCGCATTGGGGTGTTCTTGATGTCATTGGAAAGGTCTTGAAGTGTAGATGTCCAAAATGGCCTCGCATTGGTCATTTGGACATCTGCAGCCCAAGTTATGGGCAAAAGAAGGGCCGGGAGTCAAATTGGCAATTTGACTCCCGACCACTAAAAGTCTGGAATCGACCTCTTCCCGACATCCAAATCGGGAGTGCGATATGGCGTTGGAAAGCTCTCTTCGAGAGCTATAACTTTGGTTTAAACCTCATCTTGATCAGACTTGGCAGTCGAGAGATATGAGCTCCCAAAGTCCCGGGACTCCAACCGGGACAGTTTCGGGACAATTTTGGGACTCCAACTTGGGAGTCCTGGGAAAATGTGCCATTCGGATGTAGCTCCCACGGGGAGCTGCAGAGAATACTATATGGGGGAAGGTGGTGGCTTCCCCTTAGTCCGGGCCATGGTGAGTCTTGTGTGTCAAAGTGCCCATGGCTTGTCCCAACACCCAAGGGTGTCCCGAATGCGAACTAACCCTCTTGTGGTTGGTTCTTGGATGCAGATTCAAGCTTGATCTTCTAGTCCTTGTTCCTAGTCTAATCTCGGGACTTTTAGCACGCCCCTCTACCCCTTTTTAGTGCTGGAAGTTGGGAGCGCCTCCAAGTTCCATAATTCCGTAATTCAACACACTTGGACCCTCAAGTGGGTTCAACAACGAACTTAGGAGTGCGTCATTAGGGGTCAATAAAACAACAAGCATTTTTGCTGTGTTGGGTGAGTTTGGAAGATATCCATTGGAGTATTTCTGGTGGCAACAAACTCTCAAGTATTATGATAGACTACGGGAGTCCACACCAGATCATCAGTTGTATTGTGCCTACCAGACCCAGCTCCAGATGCTTAGTGTGCCCAATGATAACCAACAATGTTGGCTGTGGAACGTGCAGTTGTGGCTTGACGACCAAGGGGTTGGGGCCCCCTATACTAATGTCAAGTGTACTGTACTAAGGGCACAAGCTTCTTATCTAGAATCCACTTATGGTGAAGAGGCCAGAGCTAGAAATAGCAGATTACGTACATACCAGCTGATGAACGCGAGCTGTACAACCGAATCTGGGTACTCATATGCACATCAGAGTTATTTGCAAGAAATCACAAATGTTTAGCTCATGCAATCTTTGTCAAGGTTCAGATGCGCCAACCACCATTTGGAGGTAGAGTGTGGCAGGCATGTAAAGTTTGAGAGGGTACCGAGGAGAGATAGGGTTTGTTGACTATGTCCCCTCGGCGCTGTTGAGGATGAAGATCACCTGCTGTTAGTGTGCCCTACCCACCATGACATCCGGTGCAAGTTTGGTCAACAGCTAGGGAAACAGTTGACTCTGTGCAGCTTATTGCTTGAATTGATGCATTCGGCTAATCAGAAAGCGGTAGCTTTGTACTTAGTTTCTTGTCTGGACAATAGAAGTGTTTTGCTCAAACCAACTAGGTAATTGTTGTCAAATGGACCTTTCTGGTCCGGGTATTGACGTTAAATTAAAAGAAAGAAAGAAAGAAGAATAAGTACAAGGAAGCTAGGAGAGAACAATTTATTTCATATATTTTTGAAAACCATCTTTACATTTTGAATTATCTGAGTGGGAGATTTTCCTCATCATCAGTGCTTACCATAAGTTTCAGCTAGCAGAGAAGACACAGCTCTAATTTTTGGGCAATTGAAGAGCCTTAAATGTTCCAAGTTTTTTTTTTTTCGACCTTGGGGAGGTATGTACTTTGGTGGTAGGGGAGTGCACCTATTGTATTATTGTTTTTGTGAAGGACATAGACTTCGGGAACTTCTTCATCTCGGAAATCTTATTTAGAAGCATTTCACTCTTTTTTTGAGGATTAAATCACTCGCAAGCATTTGAGACAGTTCTAAGGCTCACCAAAAGTCACCAAAATGGCCATGCCTTATTTTTGAAATCTTTTAATAGGATGCCTAGATAACGTAGGGTCATAAAACAAAAAGTTAAGCGGCCCACAAATGAAGGGTGGACATCTCTCGAAGGTCAACAGACTTGAAAAGACCACGACGAAAACGGATCGGAAGGTGAGCAAGGCCATGCAACTCTTAAAAAGGTGTCATGTCATAGTTTTAAAAAACATGAAAGGATATTGTAAAAGTGAAAAACACTTTACAGGCCTCATCAATAAAGGGCTAGGTCCGGCTTATTTTCGTGGAAAAGAGAATGGGAATCTAAAAAGGAGGAAGCATTCATGGGAAGCAAAAGGGTAGGGCAGTTCTGACCCAATTTAATGTCACGATGAAAGTGTCGATGCTCCCATGGGGGAGAACGTGGCATCATATGTCCCACCCAGGTCAAATGCTCCAAACTCGAAGACTGTGAATTCGTACCGTACTATCCATAACCTCGTTAGAATCATGTCCGATCCTCGTGAAAACAATAAACTGATAAACAACAACGTACAGAACTCTCGATCGGGGCATTACATTCTTAAGGAGGCATGCAATAAAGTGACAAACAACAACGTACAGAACTCTCGATCTGAGCATTACACTCATAAGGTCGCAGGCCGGAGGCTGTTTGACGACAAGAAAATCCTAGTGTAATAATGCCAGGCTGTTTCAGTGCAATGCCAACTTTTTATTTTGGGACTCTTTTTTTCCACTTTTTGTTACTTTCTTTTGAGTATGGGCAACTATCGTAAATTACTTTTTACTGTCTAAGGGGGCAAGGCGAGTCGTTTCGATTTGTTTTTCGATCGTTCGGAGGGAGGGGTGCGCCCAGGGTTTAGGGTTTAGGGCCTAAACCTTAAACCTATCACCACCATCTACCTAACAGGTTGCGAAATCGTCCTTAGGCGGACACTTTCATTAAAGTCAGCTCGACCATATTTTCAGACCAAATCCATGGGGAGCTAGGTTTCATGTATGAAACGTTGAGGGAAAGACCCCGAGAAGGGGAGGGAGGCAGCAGCCCCATCAAACATGAAAGAAATCCAAGAAATACAAAGGGGGGCAAGAAGCACCAGACGATGGTGGCGCAATCAACCCCAAAGATGCCTAAGTGACACCATTCCACCCTAAAGGCTTGATGAATCCTAGCTTGAATACTAGGGTCCCGCGTGGACCGAAGGGAATTAATGGCATTCCAAGTGGCCATTCCAACCTCTTTCCAGGGTTCTCTTCCTGGGGAAAGTCCTCTCACCATAAGTTTGGGAAGAAGTGCTTCAGATTGTGCTTTGGGGTCTATGATCCCTAGGCCACGGCTAGACAAGGGAAGTGTAAGAGAATCCCATTCGACTTCGACCAGTGTGTTGGAAGCCTTTTCCCCCCAAATGAAGTTTCGTACCACTCCTCAGATCTAGTTGCACATCCTCGGATCGGGGTTCCAACAGGCTGCCAAGTACCACATGGAGGAAAGCAATACTGGGTTAGCAACCAGAATTCTACAAGTCAAAGAGAGGTTGCACTTGCCCCAGGCGATCATCTTCCCTTTTAGGGTGAGCATGAGTTTTCCAAACTTTTGCCTCGGTGGGTAGCCTGAAGCCGATTTGGATGCCTAAATATCGAACCCCTTGTCCCTCGGGGATCCATCTCAGCCCAACTTCTTGTCCCCGTTGCCATTCCTTTTTTTCCTTGCCAGCCCATATGTCAAGGGGCCTACGAATTAAGGGCGGACAACTTTCAAAAGTCAACTGACTGGCAAAAACCAAGACGAAGACAGATCAGAATGTGAGTAAGGCCACATAACTCTCAAAAAGGTGTCATGTCACAGTTTTAAAAAACACGAAAAGGATATTGTAAGATCTGGCTTATTCTTATGGAAAAGAAAATGGGAGTCTAGAAATGAAGAAACATTCATGGGAAGCAAAAAAAGAGGATTGTTCTGACCCAATTTTATGTCACAATCAAAGCATCGATGCGTGGCATCACATGTCTGACCTCGGTCAAATGCTCCAAACTCGAAGATCGTGAATTCATGTTGTACTATCCATAACCTGACTAGGATCATATCTGGTCCTCGCAAAAACAATAAAGTGACATACAAAACTCCTGGTCGGGGCATTACACTCATAAGGTCGCAGGCCAAAGGCTGTTTGACCACAATAAAAACCCAGCGCAATAATGCCAAGCTGTTTTAACGTAATGTTTTAGGTTCCAAACTCAAAGATCGTGAATTCATGTCGTACTGTCCACAACTTGGCTAGAATCATGTCCGGTCTTCGCAAAAACAATAAAGTGACAAACAGTGACATACAGGACTCCTCATCCGGGCAAAAGCCTGGGCGGCCAGGGTCGAAGTGGGCGTGGCCACCTGGAAAGCCATTAGAGCCCCTAACCAGAATAAAGACCAAAACATCAAGGCCCACCTATTTTTTAAATTTTAAATATTAATTAATGAAATCTAAATCATTTAATTTATGGCTAATAAGATGTTGACACATGGTGCTTAGGTAGGTAGATTAACGCACTCCCAACCCCTTGAAGGACTCAAATGTGAGTCCAAGTGAAAGATAGTGGAAGAAGGAGGAGTCAGGACGCGCTCCCTAGCTCACTACACTTTGAGGGGGTAGAGGGGTGTGTTGGAGCTCCAGGATGGAACTAAGAAGAATTGACAAGCTTATTCACTCACACGGGCCTGCACACAACCCACATAAGGTGCTTAGTGCATAGTTGGAGCACCTTTGGTGTTAGGACGAGCCACAAGCAACACGAACACACAAGACTCACCACAGCCCGGACTTGGGGGAAGCCACCACCTTCCCCCTTATAATATACTCTGGGCCTCTCCACGGGGCCCACATCCAAATGGCTTTTGTCTCCCGGGACTCCTGCATGGGAGTCTCAAAATCCTGCGAGTGGGGACTCCCGGGACTTTGCGAACAAACCTTGAATTGAAGTGCAGTCTAAAGCAAAGTTGTAGCTTTCATCAAGAGCTTTCCAACGGTATGTGGCACATCGTCTACAGCCAAGTAAATCGAGTCGATTCCTGACTTTTTCTGGTCAGGAGTCAAATTGGCCGTTTGGCTTCTGGCCCTTCTTTTGGCCATAACTTGTGTTTCAAATGTCCAAATGAGCAATGCGAGCTCATTTTAGACATCTACGTTCTAAGAGCTTTCCAATGATATAAAGAACGCCACAAGTCATTGAGATTTGACCCCTCAAATTGCTCTTTGAAGTTTTGGGAGTCCACCAGGACTCCATCTCCCAAAGTGGGAGTTGCCTTGGGAGTGTGAGGGTTCACTCCCTCACACTTTCTTACACTCCCGGAGTATGTGATGTGATTCCCGGGCTTCCTCTTGGCCCGCACCCTTGCAACCCCTTTGCCTTGGTCGCAAGCCCAAAGCTAAGGTTGCGACATAGATAATAATTAAACCCTATTAAGTAAGTAGGTTTATTTAGGTATGTAAGTAGATTGAAAAATAACTAGGTTTAGGTTATATAAATAGGCTTAGAATAATCCGATTTTATTTTCAAGTTTGACCATTTCATAAAGGTCAAGTTTTTTTCATTCACTCATCTGCAATGGCACTTCGTACTTGGTTTCAACATAACTATTGCTCCTAGTTATATATTGAGCCAAATAGAATTGGAAGCCAAAGGATATGGGTTAAAACATTCCATTGCAAACCTCATGGACCAACTTAGTTACACATTAGATGCAAACATTCAAAGGTGATTATAGGATATTTAGTAATTATGATTACTTAATGAAAATATGATTTTGATATTATTATTTAGTTTAAATTAATAATTGCTTAGGACGTTTGTATACTTGTAGGTTAATTAGTGTATCTTATTTACATTAATATTTTAACATAAATAATAAAATTTAAATATATAATACCTATTGATTACATATATAATAATTGATTATCATTATAATTATAATAAACATTTAATTAATAATTATCATTATTTATAATAAAAATTTAATATTATCATATTAATTTATTTTGAATATTTTTTTGTTTAATCAAATGTATATTTTTTGAAAAAATATTCCCATAAACCCTAAACCCTAAACCCATGTTGTACAGTATTCTGAACTTGAGCCCAAGTTGAGTCACCCAGATTCTGAAAGGTTTCTCTCCCCCTTGCAGTGGAAACTGGCAAGGAAAATCCATTGTTGTTACTACTTGCATAGTTCCAAATTACCCAATGATCAGCACAACTTGATCTTCAAGCTCCATTCCTACTCTTGCACATGAGGGTGCACAATATGTTGGGAAATCATGACCACCACAGTTGTCTCCTAGTTAGAGACTTCTCAATCATCTTCAAATGCCCCTAAAATGTTTCACTGTCTGAATGATTTCTGCTTCTCTAGAAACCATAGTTATGTTAGAGAAGTAGTCATTCTCTTTATCAATGAAACTCCCATCTCTAAACACATCATTCCACTTTGCATAAGTCTGAAGGCCTCATCTAGAATTGATTGATAACCATGAAAAATTTGACTGAAGCATTGTTAACCTCTGATCAGACAATAAAGTAGCCGAAAAATCATGTGAGCATTGAGCATGAGCAAGCATGGAGAATAATATGAGTAGATATGGCCACACTTACACACAGCTGGTCATGAGGTCAAACCACTAATTGGTCATGGTAAAATACTATTGATATAACCAACTCAGCAACAATGGAAGCATACAAGGAGTTCTTGTCAAGATACGCCACCAGTCATCTCACCAAAGGAACTGTAACCCAAAGAGCTTTAGAGTCCACGAGGGAAAAATGGGCAACAAGGTTGTCTCCAAAAAAGAAGGATAGTAAACTAATTGCAAGACTCCTTCCATCTCCATTACAACATGACCAGCATTATGTTGACATCATGTTTAACCCTCTTAGCTGCACATACACTTCTGCAAATAACAACATATATTTCAGCTAAGTTGAATGCAAGTTATAGTAAAAACCCAATCTCTATTTTAATATATGGATTCAGTGTGGATCAAATCCCCCCAATTCTCTCATGGCTACCATGGTCTTTTGTGGGCATCATAGACACATCACTGAACATGCTCAGCCTAAAAGCATTCCCATATTGTCCCCTCACTCTCTTTAATGAATACCCCAACACTCCCCTTTCCAAGAATAGGTTTTTGAATTGTTGCCTTCTATGCCTGAAGTAAATCCCTTACCTTGGAAGGAACAAAAGGTTGTTGAACAATCTTTCAGATTCTTACATCTTACATTAGCACTTTGTAATTTAGGCTTGCCACAATTTTGGGGATTCTTGCATCATTCACCACCACAGCGTTAAAAAAGTCTTGCTACAATTTATAGGATTCTTGGATCATCCACCAAATATAATGGATGAAGAAAATAAACACTAAATGCAAATGTTATGTGGTGATGGAAATGACATTAGATTCTATACGCAAAGGTTTGGAAGAAAACATTAATTGATGCTCTAGAAGTTAAAGAAAGAAAATTAATTGATGCGATGCAAGCTTGAATGAATAAAATGAATCACAAATGGGAGCTTGGTGTGGGAGCTTGGTGTGGAGATGGAATTATGTGAATTTTGCAATAAGGATTTAGGAAAGAACATGAAGTGATGCACTCGATTTTAAACAACAAAAATGGGAGCTTTTGCAACCCTAAACATTTGTAGAAGCACAATTATAAATAAAGTACAAGGCAAGCATGCTCGAAGAAGAGTAAACTTCTATAAATGGAATATGCATTGGACTATTTAGACAAACTAAAACATATACAAGTGTAGAAAGAAAATGAAATGAAAGATGTATATTCTTGTTGGGTTGGGTTTGTTGTAATGTTTAGTTATGGTGTAGCAAAAAAAAAAAAAAAAAAAAAA
>Ga0116228_10005478_pt1 | contig 11321 bp, 7 predicted proteins | sample S1TSphfallax_2_FD_89694 | JGI IMG/M metagenome (GOLD analysis project Ga0116228, IMG submission 89694) | Host-associated microbial communities from peat moss isolated from Minnesota, USA - S1T2_Fc - Sphagnum fallax MG | ecosystem: Host-associated > Plants > Peat moss > Unclassified | place: USA...
AATAAGAGGTTGAATCATTAGAAGGCAAGGAGGGGTGTCAACAACAAAGGTCATGATGATTAGCAAAATAATCATAATGATCATTGTTAAAACATTTCTTAGTGCCCTAAGAATTGTAATAATTGCAATTGACATAGGTTGTAGGCATTGGGGAGGGAGTGCATTTTTTTCCCATCTAAACCTTGTCAACAATTCAACATTATCCGTAGTGAGCATAAGGACATGAATTGCAATGAAGAATAAAAGGATGAACCTTCTAATCTTGAGCAATTAGAAGTTGCTATGACGACCACACACAAGAACCAACAAGAGAAGGACAACAACTAATACTTTGATTTTAAAACTTTTGCCCACATAATTGGGGATATTATAAGTTTTAATAATGTTAAAAGATGGTAGATTTTGCTAATGTCAAATCCATTGTTGGCCACACTTGCAAAGTGCATTGCATAGAAGGCTTATAATCTATATAGTCTACCACAAAAATTGGCCCTATAGTGGTCCGAACATGGGCTTTGACTAAATGAGTCTTCTCACTCAAGGGTGCTTTTAGAAGGGCATGTCACACTCCCCCACTTTAGAAATATCAATGTCCTTGTCAAGTCTTAGGGTGTGCAACCCAATGTCCCCAAGACTAAATCCTTGTTTTGGTGAACTTAATAATATATATGAACCCCAAAACACATACATTACTCTAGGACAAATGAGAGCAATATGGCTCTTTTTGTATTTTATACACAACTCATACCTAAGTCCAACTATGTTATTTGCCTAAAGCGAATACCCTAAAAGGAAAGGAGTCAACACTTCAATTCAATCCACCATAGGGACGCTAGAATTGCCCATCACTGATCATTTTTTTACATCATCATATGTGCTTCACTTTGAGTGATTTAAAATGTTATGGGAGTTCTACCTCAAGCTCTTGAAATCATCTATGAAGTGCAAATGAAAAAGAGTAATGAAAAAATAACAAGAAGAAAAATAAGCTTTCCAACTCACAAAATGCAGTTTTGTTTGTTTTTTTCTTCTCTTTGGACCCCTCCTACTTTCAAAGCTTCTAACTTTCTCATTTCTTGTTCATTTTGAACGATTTAAAATACTATAGGAATGCCACCTTTAGTTCTACAAATCATCTTGGAACTTTGATCGCAACAAACCAACATACAAGGAATTTTTTGGGTGATCATGTTTAGGCTTTGTAATGTTTGGTGGTTTATTTTTTTGAATTCTCGACCCCCTTTACTTTGGGGGGTCGTAACTTTCTCAATTCTAATATGTTTTTGACGATTTTTGATGTGCTAGATGTGCCAATAGGAGGGGTTCAAGTTTTGTTTGGACACCAAAAACAACAAAGCCCTCCCCTTGGATCTGGCCTACGTTGAACGCTGAACTGATTGTTCATGGCTTCCATGCAAAAAAGAGAATAGGTATTTATATGTCAAGATTTTATTAATATACAAATTTAATAGGAAAAAGTCACTTGTTTAAGTAGGCAAAGCATAAAAACTTAGCATTAAAAACCCAAAAAAATTCAAAAGTCCAACGACCATGCGAAAAAATGAATCTAGAAAGTGTATTACCCTTCAACATACAAAATCAGAACTATAATCTTAGAGTCCACACATGGGCCAACAATACATGCTAAACTGGTATGTTATTAATAGATTTCAAAGTGTGTAAAATCAACTAGGAAAACTCCTTTAAACTGTTATTTCAGGAAAACTAAAAAATCAACCATTTGAGAATAATTGAGAGTGGAGCTTATTATTGACATTTTCAATGAAGGAGAGAGCTAAATTCAAAAAATTGATACAATACTAGTTGCTTATGACATAAAACCTACAAACTTTATGTCAAATTACTAGAGAAGTCTACATTTTTAGGGATGTTTGCTTTGATGAAAGATTCCATTACCTACATAATACTCAGTAAAATTCATTGTTTAATAACAATGAAAATATATATTCAAAGTGAAAAAAATGGATTAACAAAAAAAGAATGAATGAAATTTGCAATTAGTCATGACATCAAAGACAAAGATGGAAACATTCCAAAATTGACATAGTTGATGTGTTAAAGAGTTTTATTTTAGCTTAGAATCACTAATGAACTTGAAAAACTCAAGCTTATATAAGGAGAGAAATTCCATACCCAATCCATTATGCGAGGTTTTTCTCACAGAACAAAACCAAGGCGTTGTGGTACTTGTACAAGTAGGAGCAGTGAAAGTATATGCAGCAACAGTGGAGGCGCTCAGGAAAAAGGAAAGAGGGGATCAAAACAGGATGAAAAACTCAGTTTACCACAACAAATGGTTCTTTTCTGAGTTTCACCTTCGCCTCCCTCCCCCACCTCTTCAATGCTATTGTACCCTTTTGCAGGTTTTTTTAAAAATCTCACCCAGTTTTGGACCAAACTCAGGGTTTTGGTGCTGTATTTTCCTGACTTTATGGATTTCCCTAATAACCAACAAAAACTAGTGATCAGCAAAGGAAGCTACATAAATCTACAAGGCATAGATAAGCAAGTTACCTTAAGAAATAATAGCAAATGCTTATTGCAAGAAATTGAGGTATTCAAGTAATGTGCAATGTAGACATGAGAAGATAGTGGGTCAAGCAAGCACACTCATCTGGCAGCAGGTTGATCTAAAGTATCCATTGGGTGAGATTTACATTCTTGTGCTGCCTTTGGCTCATTGTGTTATAAAATAGAAAGATGTTTCCAGGTGTTGTGAAGTAAGAGGGGAAATATAGCAGGAACACAGTTTTGACACTTTTTCATCAATACTAAAGCCCTAAACCAAATTAGTTAACCTAATTAGGTAGATTTCTTTTTTGTTCTTAAGGGTGATCTTACAGAGATTTGGTAGTAGACTTTTGCAAGATACTTAACATAAAATGAAGGTTTTTTGTTTGAATACTTGTCTTCTAATATTCAAGGATAATCTAGTGTTGAATACCATGTTTTATAGTGAGATACACTGAATGGCCATTGTAAGAGTATCTCCTCTGGCAAACACTGCACAGCATGTTTCAGAAAACAAACATGACAGGTTTAATAAAATGGCTTTGGATCAGCATTTTTGCTCAATATGCTGGAGTGGTGAAAGCCATTGCACAATCCAACACTTGTTCTTGATTGGTCAAATATGTTGATTGATCCATGTGATTTGCTATTAGTATGTTCTGATCTTATACAGTATCCATTTCATGTTTATGGGTCAATCATGTGACTTGCTATTAGTAGGTTCTGGTCTTTTACAGTCTCTGTTTCATGTTTAAGGGTAACTAATCTTGGATGCGAGAAATATTGGTGCAAGGCCAAATGCTGAGTAGGGGAGGAGCTGCTCTAACACTCCTTCTATTCATGCATATAACATGACACTGACAGTAGTTTACATGTACAGATTGAGCTACTGGCCTGCAAGTCCTTTGGGTACAATCTCCATAAAGTGTGCAAAGGCAGATATCTTCATAAGCATCAGGAACTTCTCTTTACTCAGTTTCAGACAACCCAAATTGAAAAGTTGAACTGAATCAATAACAAGAGTTACAAGGGAAGATGCCCCAAAACTTCACCCAAACGGGCATTCACCACCACCTCAATTTGAGCAACCATATTAGTCTTCACTCTCCCAGGAAAGGAGCCAAAGATAGATAGTGTTTCACACTCTGGAAAGCGCCAACTCAAAACTTGATGCAGGTGCACATTTGGTCATGTGCAGGAATTTGGTTGTCACACTTGGACACGAGAGTTAGATCTTTCAGGTTCATGGGCAGACACCAAAAGATTACACCAAAGTAGATGGTTCACCTGTGTTGTCTTGCTCCCATCACAGAAAGGAAGAACAAACAAGCAAGAAACCAGAGTGAAATCCTATTTCATACCTAACAGGAAAGAGTTGGTTGGAAGGAGTTGAAGTTTAGCATTCATCAATACCTAGCAGGTAAAATGGCAGCATCAAGTCCTCTTTGAATGCTCTTTCACAGTCAAATCACAAGTCCACAGGAGCAGTTTTTTAGCTCAGTGCCAACATTCCCCAGAAAAGCAGGTTAAAGATGGAGAGACCACCATGAAGTACGGAGGCAGACACAAAATTGACTCTGCCCCTGGTTTGTCTCTGAAGAACCCCAACAACATTTCATGAGTTTGGCCTCTCTTTCAATTATCAATGTCAATTTCAAGATTAACAATGTATATGGAGTAATGATAAATCATGTTCTCAGATCTGAGAAATATATACTGTGGCAATGGGGGTGAGCATAAATGATGTTCTCAGATCTGAGAAAGCTAACATTGGCCAGAGTCCCCAATTTAACATAGGGGGGAAAACCCTGAAGAGCCTATGATAATCTACACATTTAGAAGTAAGAGGCAACCTCCCATTCTCCAGGCTGTTGAGCATATAGTTCACCTTCATTTAGTGGTCAGATAAATCTTGCTCACTAAGCCTTCTACAAACCATCTCACCTCTACAAAGTCCTTCAGAATTGGATCCATCCTTGACAGGGGATGTCAATATCTTTTCCCATCCCTGTTGATGCACACAGCCCATCCAAAAACATTAAAAAAGTTCTATTTCTGTCAATTATTGTAGCTTTTCAAAGTACAGTTCTAAATCACAGCAAATCACTTTCAAGAGCCACAGTTCATGCTCAGTTTCTAAGAAGGAAAATTCAGATCACAAGCCCTTACAGTAATGACAATCATCCAAACATGATCCCTAGGCTCCAAATCTCTCTATTCCACACAAAAGGAGCAGGAATGTTGTGTAGGGAAACTACAGAAAGATGCAAAACATTTTCAGTAATGGAGACTGCAGTTGAAGTTTGCCAAGTAAATTATGAATGTGGGCACCAAGGCAATGTACAATGAAGCAATATGATTACAAAGCTTGATGTTCCTAGAGTGATAAAAGAAGGCATATTGGCCAACAATGAGGACCTTCAATTAACATTGGAAAGGTCAGGAAGAAAAGCTCCAAACTAAACAGAAGTAGCTATGGGCTTGAGATTACCTTCCATAAACTTCAGCTTGACGTGCCAAAGAATGCTGTGAGAAGGAGCTGACATCTGTGCTGTAGGACGAGTCCTCATGCAACAAGCCGAAGCCAGTGGTCTGATGTTCCTCAAACTTGAGGGTCTCTCGCACATACTGGAAGGCATGAGAGACAGTGGTCTTTTCAAGGGCATTCAGCTGGAACGTGAAGAGCTTGCGGCTTCTACTATTCACACTGTTGAACAGCTCCTTGTACTTATGAGCTATGTACTGGTAGGCTTGTTGTGCCTGATTTTGGGTGTGAACAGGGCTGAAATCAGAGAACCACTCACAAGATGTAAGGGGAATTCCCCTTGTGATCTTATCCTCAAAGAGGTCATACTTGTTAAGGAGCAAGACAAAGCGCGTGTCCTGGAAGCAGGGATGCTTGAGAACACTGTTAAAGAAGTCCCGAGTCTGAACCATCTTGTTGCAAAGAGTGCCAGAACTGTCCGGCCACAGTGCATCATAGTCACTCAGTGCAACACAAAAGATAATGGCACGAACATCCTCAAACATGTCCAGCCACCTTTGCCTATCACTGCCCCTTCCACCAACTCGTATGAGTTGGTACCTGCAGTGATCAGAACCATGTTGAGTTAGCATTGCCAGAAATAGTCAGCAACTCCCAGCCTACATTTCTCTCTTGATGAGCAAAAAGTAGCTTTCCTCAGTTGCTTGCAGCATCATGGGACTGAACATAAACGTCAGCAGGATCAAATATGAGCACATGATACATGTACAGCTTTATGTGCAAGGCATCTGTAATGATCTTCCACAAGGTTGGATCAATCATCAAGCAGCATATGTAGCTGTGAGTGTCACCTGCCAATCACCAAAGGAGATTCATTGTCCTGCCAGGCCCCAGAGTTAGGGACCTTGTCCTCCAAATCAAACTCAATCTGCACTAGTCCAGAACCTTGGCTCAACCCTTCTGCTTGCAATATGTCATTTTCTGTGGGCTCATACTCAGTCTTTGATACCTCCACAACCTACACAGTCCAGTTCAGATCAACATCACATAGTGCACATAAACAAGGATGGTCTTCCACTGGAACAACACAAAAAAATTAAGTTCATAAAAAACCAGCTGAATCACATTTCAAGGTCAGAACTGATTAATGCAGGGTACCAACAACAAGTACATTGGAAAGTTGAAAGGTGGAACTAGAGGCCAAAATGTACCCTATCCAAATAGTAGCTTGCAACATTAGGAAGGGAGTGTAGGTCTGCTCTGCGGTCATACACTGCCTTGATTGCAGGGTTATTCCACAACTCTTCCACAATTGGTGCAAATTCTTGTGTGTAAGAGGAAGATGGAAATCCAGACTCCAAACTTTCAGCTGCCATTTTCTCCAAAAACCTATCACTCACTTGCTTCAAGCGTGCCTCCATGGCAAAAACACTTTTTCCCTTGCGGGACATGGACTTCCGCTCCTTCTTTTCATTCCAAGTGAACATGCCTGCCAGAAAATTTGTGAAAAGCCCAGGTATGTGTTATAGAGGAATTCAGTAATCAGAGAGCCTGATGTGAACAGTAGACAGCACCCACAGTGCACCATTGAGGAAGTATCTTTAGAACACCATCTATAGCAAGGCCAGCAGCACTACTATCAAATCTCAATCTAGTATAGAGTCAAGGATAGTAAATAATCTCCTTAGGGATTGCAAAAAGTTTTACAAGGTGTCTATGTATCAGGACTGAGATAATCTTCAGGTCTTTCATTCTATAGGCCATAGACCTTCAGCAGTTGTATGCTGGACCACAGTGATATTTGAGCTTCCTTCTAGACATCATGATTGCTACTAATGCTATAAAACATTCAAGGTGAAAAATGTTCTGACCTGCTGACTGGGAAGGCAGATCTGAGTTATCAGCTGCACAAGAAGGTACAGATGCACTCAGCTGTGACAGTGCTCGAATCTCTGCCAAGTCATCCTCCTCCTCCTCAAAGCGCTCACGGCCTTCCAGTAAGATGCTCATGTACTTGTATATATTTGTTTGTATGAGAGACTTGAAGTTGGCCTTCTCTTCCTTTGTGAACCCATCATTGTACAAAATTTTGGCCTGCCAAGCAAATAGCAGTCAAGAATGTCCACATTATGAATATTTGTATGATTGCAGCCCACTGCTTTAAAATCATCTCCATGTGCACCTCTGCCCTAGAGAAAGGAACAAGGCAGTCAATGAGCTGAGTTACAGTAAAATAACAGTGTCTGCTTACTGACCTGCTTGAAAATAGTGCTCCTGCCAGAGCCCTCATGTCCAAGCAAGAGGAGCTTGTGGGCCTTGCTCTGTTCTAAATAGTTGGGAAATCGATTGGATACCCCATTGGCCCTCTCATTATTTCCTCTTGAGCTTGATCCCGGTGTTGGCAATGAAAAGAATGGATAAAGGAGCTTGATTGATGCCTGGAACCATGTGCCTCTAGTCCATGAGCAAACAAATACCTCTGTGCAAGCCTTACATTACATGTTGCTCTCAGTGCAGTGCTTCTCTGAAATACACATTTCTACTCTACTCATGTCATGATGCTGCTGGCCTCAAGAACCATGCTAGAAAGCTGCAGCACTCATTCCGTGCAGATTTTCTATATTCTACCAGAGTTTTAACTAGGAGTCAAGAAAAACCAAAAGATCAAGTAAGAATCAGGAATTCATGTGTAAATGCCCATCTTTCAGGGGGTATATGAATGTACAGAAATATCTTCCACAGGAAAGGGAAAGTATGCAGATAAGACACTCTGGTGAATCAAGAGAACATTTGCAGGAAAAAAAGTCATGTCTTTTCAATTTACCTTTTTCCAGATGTTGCCCTCTTTTCCCCAGATGTTTCCCCTGACGTTATTGAATCCCTCTTCTGAGTATCTTCCATCATTTTCCACCCATAAATGAGTGTTTGGGGGACAGTGGACCCCTGCTAACTGCACAAGCAGTGATCCCACAACATATCATTTATTTGTGCCAGCAGTGGTGATTCAAAGGACCTAATAGGGAGAAACCCCTGCATTTAATCACCTGATGCATTTATGAGATCACAGAATTAGATGCATAAAGAATAAGATCACAAGATCACAACTCTGAGACATGTAGCTCCAAACTGTCCCAAAGTGATGTGTGATGTGTACCTTTAGCATCTTCAGCTCCAGCTTGCCAAGTTCACGACCATTCATAAACACTTGTGTCGTCCCTTTGCTGGCATTACTCTGGAGGCTACCACCCACCTTCAGTGAGGTACTGATGATTTTATCTGGCCTATGGCCCTCCTTACCCCAAAGGCCTGTCTGGCCATCATACCAAAACCTCCCAGGTTTCAATTTTTGTGGGGGTTTCGCAGAATTCAACAACATTGCCATCTCTTCAGATGAAAGCTTACTGCCATTCACCCACACCTGCTCAGGACGAAGCTGATTGGCAGGGCACTCCATCTCAGCCTTCATGATTTGCTGGACTTCCCGAGGACTTAGCATGTGCTTCAGGAGCCTTGAAGGTTTCCCAATGAAAGGCCTCCTTGTCTCATGGATTGGCTGCCCAATGCAACCAACACACTTCCGACCTTCTGGCATTGACCCCATATATGGTAAAATACAACTCCTACAAAACTTGGACCTGCAAACCATGCACACTTCTTTGTCTTGTAAGCGCCGGTTTTTCCCACAGCCATAGCAACCCCCCTTCTTCCTGTCCTGAGGTGGAAAAAGTGCTAGTATATTGCCTGAGGCCCCAGCAGGTTCTGAGGCCCTGTGGAAGGTGGCCATGGAATGCTGGGGAGAATCATATGCTGGTTGATCCATCAATGATGATGGTTTGCCCAAGTGAACAAGAGAAGCAAGCATTTCAGGTGGAACACTTGATGAGTCACTTATGTTCTCTACCATAGCTGTTCCTTTGCCTTTGACATAATAGGACAGTGCAAGGGGTTCTGAAAGTGATGACGCTATGGATGGAGATGCTGAAAAGGAAGCAGAAGCAGAGGCAAGGATCTCTCCAATGTCAGAGGATGATGATTTCCGAGAATGTTCACTGGCATCTATGAGTGCAATAGTTGCAGCTGAGCTAGTTGATGCAGGTGAGTCTGGGGGGTGTGCAAAATAAGATATTGCCCTCTTTTGACCAATGTCTGTGCTCTCTAGTGGACAAGAAGGTGCGGAATCCATGACATTGTCTTTGGGCTTGTTCAGTGAACTCACTTCTGAGCTCATGTGACTCTCATCTACTGCCACCTGTGGCTCCAAAGAATCTTCAGGAAGGTCAGAGTGTAGAGTGCTTTGACCATGTTCTAATAGGGCAATTGATGACAAGTCTTGTTGGGATGCTTTGAGTTGCTGCACTAGAAGGTCTTCTGACCTCTGAGCAGCAGGCAAAATGCTGGCTGGCTGAGCAATACCTTCTTGAGCACATTGTGAAACTGGGAATGAGGTGATTTGTGATGATAAACCTTCTTGAGGTCTCACAGGTTCAGCAACCATGATATCTGTAGGCAGCACCAGTGCAGTCTCAGAACCTGACATGCTAGTCCTCCATTCTCCCCGCAGCAACCGTGCCACTCTAGATGTAGAAGCTGGGTTTCTTTGCACTTCAGTGTCTAAGGGCTTCTGCAATTTGAAACCCCTACGTGAAGTCTTCTCCAATGGTTTTGCAACAGGAAGAGAATCAATTAGGGTAGAGTTCCCCATATTCTTAGGGCTGAAACCAGTTTCATCCTGTGCAATAGGTGGTCCGTGGTATTCCAAAGCATATGAGTAATCAAGGCTATCTTGATCACATGTTAATGAAACACCCATCAAGCTCAGCAGTTCCTCCAGTGTCTGTTCTTGTTGTGAACCTGCAAGAGCTGCCTTCTTCAATTTGGCTGCTACAGCTGAGGGTTCAGGTTCAGTAACCCCATCAGTCTTGTCATCACCAAACAGCTCTGAGCTCCTGTGTGACTGCTCTGAGAAGCATGATGGTTCCTGAGTGAGCCTCTGCACTGGTGTTTCTGGCATTAATTGTGAGGGATGCTGAAAAGACACCTCTGATGTTGGCAGTGGAGAAGAAGGTGGTGATATGCTAGACTGTGAGAAACCAAACCCAGCACCTAGGCAATCATTCGTTCCAAGAAGAAAATGAGAATACATACTAGATCCAGTACATTTAGATGCATGCTGCTCTCAATGTGGCATTACTAGGGCATGACTACGTGGAGCTAGAAACAACCTCTCACAGGAGACAGAAGTGCGTGGAGCCAATCCGAGAACGTATCTGCCTCAAGAAAACTCCAAGCTGCTGAAAGCTCAAGCCTAATGCGCTACATGACCATCACAATTCAAACAGTAGAACTAGAACTCTGCTCTGCTCGCACGATTCAGAAGTAGCGAGAGCTGGAACAATGGTGACCTAAAAGCCAGCTCAAGAATCAGTACCTTCGTCATCAGACCTAGCAAAAGCTCGACTCGATCGCACTGGACTCGAGGTACCCGCCGCCTGCAGGCTGTCATCCTTCTCAGGTGCTGGATAGACCTGCAATGCCTTGAGCATTATGTGGTCTTCCTCCTCCTCTTCCTCGTCTGCTTGCGATTCTAAAGCTCCGTGGCTTCTGGAAGCAGTGTCGTATTCTCCCGCCAACCTTATTATTGGCCGCCCTTCACTCTCACCAGAACCTAACGAAGAAGTACTCGCATGAAGCTCCAAACCCTGGGCAGCTGGTGTAGCTGGTGCAGCACCTTCAAGGGAGCGAAAAGCAGCTGGCAGACGAACCGCAGAGGATTGCGCCGGAAAGAGGAAGCCACTGCTATTGTTCCCTCCGCCTCCTCCTCCTCCTCCTTGCAACCCTGCTAATACTCCATTCTCTTCTTCTCTCGCCCCGGATTTCTGCCCCTTGTCCAGCACAGATCCTGGAGGTAATGCTGCAACCATCTTCTCATGGCTGCGACACCCAAGCTAAAAGAGTACACACATCCTCACCCTGACTCACCTCCTCGACCCCATCCCCCTTCTTCCCCTTCCCTTCTCACCCACACGTCTCTCTCTCTCTCTCTGCGCCAACAAAAACACCAATTCTCTGACACAGTTTCTGCAACCAAAAGCGTTCTGCTTACATATTCTCACAGACTCGCTTCCTCCCTCCACCTTCTTAACTACATTTTTTTTCCCATTAGCAATTCCAAAGAAGAAAAAAAAGTTGAAGAGCTGAAGCAAGTAAAGAATGCGCAAACAACAACGTCAAACACCAAACAGCGCACAAAAACAGACGCTTCTTCTTCGCTTTGTTGCTTGCAGCAGCGGCAGCAACAGCAACA
>Ga0116228_10005480_pt1 | contig 11318 bp, 9 predicted proteins | sample S1TSphfallax_2_FD_89694 | JGI IMG/M metagenome (GOLD analysis project Ga0116228, IMG submission 89694) | Host-associated microbial communities from peat moss isolated from Minnesota, USA - S1T2_Fc - Sphagnum fallax MG | ecosystem: Host-associated > Plants > Peat moss > Unclassified | place: USA...
AAATGATGGAAGGTGCGGATATAATTAAACTTCAAGAAACTTGTACAATTTTATTAATCTATATTTAATCTAATGTCCACAAATTCTAAAACAATCTATACCAATGTTATAATTATGTTTCAATTGTGATAGAGCACCATTTTGCTCACCAATTTCCTGATCTGATGCAACAACACTTTGATCATCAATTGCTTCTAATGCAACAACATTTTGCTGAGCACCTCCTACATCTGATGTAGCAACATTATGCTCAGAAGTTACCGCATTTGATGCAACAACATTTTGCTGAGCAATTCTCGCATCTGATGCAACAACATTTTGCTTAGTAATTGTCGCATCTGATGCAGCAATATTTTGCTTCACAATTGCTGCATCTAATGCAACAACATGTGACTCAACAACTCCCTCATCTCCTCCAGCAACATATGGCAAAAAAATCGCCTCATCTGAGACAGCAACTCTTGGAGGAATCGCCTCATCTGATGCAACATCTTGCATATTGACTTCCAGCTCACCACCACCACTTTTCCTAAGTCTTCTTCTCTTACCCATTCCAACCTCCAACCCTAAACAAAAGACGACTAGTTATTGTTAAATGTTAATTCTAATGAGCTAAACCATAAGCAAAAAAAAAACTATTGAGGATGGGGCAAAAGGTTTAGGGTTTCGGGTTTTAGGGTTTAGGGTTCTTCTTCTTTTTCTTCTACTGCAAAAAAACGGAAGAAGAAGCCAGGCCTTCTTCTTTGCTGCGCTGCAGCTCAAGTTCTTCTTCTTTTTCTTCTATTGCAAAAAGAAGAAAAAGAAGGCCTTTTTCTTTGCAAGCAACGAAAACCCCAGCAAGCAAGCTCCGGAGAAGCTCCGGAGCTGGGAGCTTGCTGCAACGCACCAAGCAAGCTCCAGAGAGCTTCTCCGAAGCTTGGAGCTTGCTGCAACGCACCAAGCAAGCTCCGGAGAAGCTCAGAAGCTTGCTGCAGCGCTGCAACAAGCTCTGGAGCTTACGTTACAACAAGCTTCGGAGCTCTCCGGAGCTCGGAGCTTGCTGAGCTCTGGAGCTCTCCAGAGCTCGGATCTTGTTGAGCTTCGAAGCTCAAAGCTTGCTGCAGCAAGCTCCAAAGCTCTCCGGAGCTCACAGCTTGCTGAGCTCTGGAGCTCGAAGCTTGCTGCAGCAAGCTCCAGAGCTCTCCGAAGCTCGTAGCTTGTTGCAACAAGCTTCGAAGCTTGCGTTGTAGCAAGCTCCGGACCTCTCCGGAGCTCGGAGTTTGCTGCAGCAAGCTCCGAGCAACAAGCTCCGGAGCTCGGACCTTGGAGCTTGTTGCAACGCTGCAGCCGCTCCGCACCGTGGAGCGACGCTGCAGCGCTACAAGCGTTCCACAGCACAAAGAAGAAGAAGAAGGCGATTGCAATCGCCTTCTTCTTGTTCTTCTTTTCTTGCAACACAAAGAAGAAGCAACACAAAGAAAAATGCTTACCTGGGTCCTGCGTGGGTCCGGCTCCAGCCACTCCAAGCTCATTCCAACCTCCAAGCTCCAAGCTCGCTCCCGCTCCAAGCCGGCTCCAAGCTCCAAGCTCGCTCTCGCTCAACGTCTCTGGAGCCAGGAGCTCTGGCTGATGGAGTGAAGGGGGAGGGGTTGGTAGGTGGTAGGTAGGACGGGGGAAAATTTTGGGGTAGAAAAGAGGTGGAAAAAAAAAAAATCCGGGCAAGGAGGATGGGATTTTCGTTCATCCGAAAAACGGCTTCGACAGGCTCATCTGCAACTGGTGCATTGGTGGCTGCTAATTCACTCTAGCCGACAAAGCACGACCTTTTTACAATCAGCTTTTTTTTGTTTCTTGGTGCAAAATTTTGCACTGTTGCAAAGTTGTTTGAATTTTTTTGTCACAAATTCAATGATTTTTAAAAAAACTAATCTCCAAATTTAAAATATAAAAAATCTCACCAAAATTCTATACATGGCTTAGATAAGTCGCCAAAATATATAAGAATGTTTTTTTTCCTTTCATATTTTTAGTAGCCAAATTTGGCTAAATTAGATTATGGATGAATCAGCTCTTTGATTACAACACAAATTGAAAAAATATAAATATATAATTGTACAGGTGTTTCCAATTTTGTGCAAAAATTTACTCAATACGACAACAAATACTAGCCAAACACAATATAAAAAGCATTTTTGAGATCATTAGCCTACTTAAGTGATTAGAAAACAACATATGATCATCATAGCTAATTTTTTTGGTGATAAGTATTAGGAATGCCATAACCATCTGGCATGCTCTGATTGGCTGTCAAGTCAAAACTTACACCATTGTAGCCTTCCACCTCATTTTCATTAGTGAAATACCAAGTTGCACAAGGTAGGCACTGTGGACTGTTCTCAAATCCTAACCTGATTCTTGACCCGGTTTTCATAACAGTTCTCACTGTGAGAACCGGTTGACATGGTTGATTGTGAAAACTGGTTCCCTTTATTTTTTATTTTGGAGAATTGGGCAGGTTCTTTTAGAGAATTTGCATCTATTTCCAATAGTTTAGGGTTTAGGGTTTCTATATAGTCATCGCTCCCTAGGGAAGCGAAGGCACTATTTAGGGTTAGGGATAAAAAAAAAAGTATAAAAATGAATCCCATGTTTCATTTTGGTCACAATGAGTTTTTTTTTTTTTGTCTTCTAGTGCTCTTGTTATGCTCATTCTCATTTTGTGCTTGTTTGGTTATTGTTCTTGCTTTGTGTTGCCTTTGCTAGTTCCTAGTTTTTAGAATCTAATTTTTTAATTTCACATTGCTCTTCTTGGGCTATCACATTTCACACTATCTCATCTCATGTTGCCATTCTTCACACTTTGTCACTCCTCTTGCATTATTGTTCCTCTTGCGTTGTCATTCCTCTCGCATTGTTGTTTTACTCACGTTGCTATTCTCACGTTCCAGTTCTCATGCTACAACTGTGCGTTGCTCTTTTCACATTACAATCCCTCTCCTGTTGCCACTCCTTTCGCACTAATACTCTTTTCGCATTATTGTTTTCACCTTGCTATTTCTCTCATGGCATTGTTCCCCTCACACTATTTTTCTCACACCATTGCGCATTTCAAGTATTTGTTAACCCAACCTTTGTTGTTTTTCCTATGTTGTCATTGCTATTCCTTTCACGTTACTACTATGTTATGCTTAGTTAATATGGTACTTCCCCTACCCTTGCCATGTGTAAGTCGGAGCTTGGAGTTTTGACACCAACTTGAGCACCAAAGGTAAGTTCTTTTGCATATTTTTCATTTTTAAAAAAATTATTTATTTTAGTTGCTGTTTTGTTTTTTGTTGTTGTTGTTACATTCGCATTTTTGCTAGTCTGTTTTTTTTGGGTTCATTTTGTGTTGTTTCTTTTCATTGTATAACAATTTTTTAATTCATGTGTTTTTAAAATTTTCTGCAAGATTTTCTAAACTTAAATAAAAAACTATATTTTTTTGCACCCAAAAAACCCATACTTTTTCCACCTTATAATCTTAAACTTTTTATAAAAATTTAGAAATATACGTATCTTATTTTTCTGAAATCTTAGAAGATAGGTTGCATTTTGTAATTGCTTGTAAATGTTAATTTTTAGTCTTTAATAAAATCATAAAATTGTTTAATTTTTTTGCTACTCACAAGGGCAATAATTTTTAATCACAAATCAAAGTAATAATGGAATGATCTTTTGAAAACAAAAATACATGTGATGTATTTATATGAATGAAGTAAAAATAGAAGATGAAATTTTGCCAGAACCTCAAGAAACAATTAGTCTTCAAACAAAAGGAAATAAGAATGCAGAAATGAATGAAAATAATTTATAAAAGTTACATGCACAAAAAGCATTTAGGAGAGGAAATAGCAAAAATGCATTGTGTTGGGCATTTTGTTGTGTTAATGATAATAAAGAAGTTAATGTAATAGTTCTTCCAACTATGTGTTACATTATTTGCCACAATAATCCAATATTGAATGTAAATCCAAAAACACAAGCTAGGAAAGGATTAATTATATAATACAACAAAAGGCATAACTTCATGGAAGAAATATGTCAATTCAAATCAACCTAATATATATTTTTTAATTTGAAGAAGAAATTAATTATCCTTTGAGGGAAGATGAAATACAACTTTCCAAAAAGAGACCAAATGTTTCTTCTAATTCCACATTTAATTTTTTTGTTGCAAAATAACCTTTTAAGAAAGATGATGTCTAGCAAAAATAATTTTTAGAATATTTGACTCTTTTAATTGTCAAAAACCATCTTCCTTTATAATTTGTAGAAATTGATTGGTTAAAAAAATTTAATATGCATTTGTGTCCCATGATTATTTTTCTTTCTATAATTTTTTTAAAAATGAATTACTGTCCAGACTAATGGTAAAAACTAAACAATTATATGTTTTACCAGCTTTAGTACAATGTCATTTTACAATTGTAAGCTTTAATTTGTGGAACTCAAAAGCTAAACATGATATTTTTACATTGGTGATTAATTTTTTAAGAGATGGTTGGCAACCAAAACACATTAATCTTGGTGTTTATGAGCCAATAAACACTATTGGACAAACTTTGGCTAAAAAGTTGATAAAACTGTTGGACAATTATGCATGAAGGAAAAAAATTATTGCTTATGTCAAGGATGAGGGATCTAATTTGAATACTATGATTACAACCCAAAAAACAATTGTAAGTTGTGATATGTTGGGTTTGGAGGAAATTTGTTAGGGCACTTGTTTTGGGCATGCATTTTCCAAAGCTTACCAATATGCTACAACATAAGATTTTTTTTGCAAAAATTTACAATTTGTGTTAATCAAATATGTTCAAAGAGATTTGCAAAAATGCATACTTGGCCAAAAACATTTGGAAAGGGTAGGCAAAAATGGGAAAAGGCTTGTGTAAATTCAAGTCTTCCCCTTCGAAAATTGAATACTCCAATGAAGACAAAGTAAATTTTTAGTTTTTTAGACTTTTTTATGTGCACATTTTTTATCAATTTTTACTTTGCATAACATTTTGTTCATTTTTTTTCAATTTTTATTGTGCATAATTTAACATTTCTTTTGTTGTTACATATTTGCCAACAAAAATATCCTTTTCCAAGAAGCTTTGTAGTTTAAAGAAATAATTATATTATGTTACAACATGCAGAATTTTGTGAGAATGAGTGCAAGAGTACCACCTCCTTTGACATGACACATTTGTCGCATCATTATTGATTTTCTTGGCCTTGTTGTGTATGCTTGTATTTTGAACCAATCTAAGGGTCATTGATTGTTAAGTGATGCACTAAATTCTACCATATCCATGAGTCTAAAATTTAAGTATAAAATTGATTTTACACCATTTAACAACTTAATGCAAGAAGATGGAAATGTTGTTTATGAGTTGTCATGTTTGGCCTCCAACATAAAGAAGGAAATTATTTAAGTTTTAGATTCTTTTCTTTCTTTCTTAAAAAAAATGAGGAAAGAAAGGCCCATAATATGCTTTCTTTAATGTTGGACCCTAGGTTTAAAACTCTTTGTCTTATGTCCTCACTTATTGGTCATGAATAAGGTAAGGCAATTATTGATGAATATGACAAAAAATCTTTATTTCCTATGTTTTTAAAATGTTATTATCATTTGCATCCATTGGTTGAATCTAAAAGGGGTGTTGTTGATCAAAGGGTTGAAAAGGACATGAGTTTAGATATATTTGAAATGACAACTAGCACAAATGATCCAACAACGAAATTGGTCAATAGAGAGCTTTTGATTTTAAGCGTTATCAAGTGGATGTTAACGACATCAAATGTCCATTGCAATGATGGGAAAAACATGAGAACATGTATCCTACAATTGGTTTTTGTGCTAGACAATAATGAGAAAAGCTAGATTTCAAATTGAAAACAGAAAGAATATTTTCATTAATTCAAATTCTAGTTTTAGGAAATGTCATTTACAATCAAAAGAATTGGATAAATTGATTTTTGTGAGCAAAAATTGGCCCAATGATCCTAGGATAGGTTGTAAATCCCCTTTTAATTTGGCAGATTTTATTGAGAGTGATCTTAATTTAGAAGAAAAGTTTGAAGGAGCTTTCGAAAGGGACGAAGTTGTAGAGTTATAAATTTGAATTTTTTTCCTCAAATTTCCATGTCTTTTAGAGTAAATTTTAGAGTTAAAATATTATTTTAATTAATAAAGGAATTAAATAATTATTACATTAAATATTAATTTTCAAAAAAAGAAAACCAGGTTGTGAGAACCGGACAAGAGAACTGTTACCATATATGCAAGAAGCACCCTATTTGAAAACCGGGTGAATTTGGAAAAAATAAAAATCTTGAGAACCTGGTCGGTTCTCACCAGCCCAATATATATATATATAATAATAATATAATAGAGAACCGATCAGGTTCTCATAACATAATGTAAGAACTGGAACTGGCCAGTTCGCACAAAAAAGTGAGAACCGCCCAACACTGGTAGTAGACTGGCCTCTCATTGACCCAATGCCTCTATAACCTTCTCTGCGTGGATGAAGCCATCACGCAGGGATGAAAATAACACGTCTTGATTCTAACACGTGATGGTTACGTCCGGTAACCAGGCAGCTCTCGCCAACTACATAGTACGTAGTCTCCAAATTTGCTTTAAACGAATTCTGTCTGCATGTACAATCCCTTCATTAGCATGAATTCAATTTTTTTTCCTTTTTTTTTCGTGAAATAGTTTAGAAATTTTAATGCATGTTCAAATTGCATCTACCATGAATGACACATGTGGTGGAAAATTTGTTTGAGGTAATTATGTACTAGATAACCAGCAAGAGCATGCAAGTTACTAGACATAAACCATTACCAATGAGAGTCGAGATGACCTCTTTTCATCCACATTAGAGACCGGTTATGAAATCTTCATCCAAGCAGCGAGGGGTTACCAAATCACTCAGCCAATGAGAGCCCAGGGTGGTATCTTGTGCTAACTAGTAATGGAGGTGGTTGAAGGTTATGGGTTGTAACTTGTAACCTGACAGCCAATCAGAGCATCGAGATTCTCACGAGGGATGGTCATGATGATGTGGTACCAATAGTAAGTACTGATGGCTCTGGTCCACGCAAAAAATTACGAAAATGGTGTTGTATAACTTACCGGCCAAATTGGCTTGCCTGGATCATTACGCAGCATAATCCCCTAGCACCCAGGGCATTACCTTACACAAAACCTCTCCTGCTCCTCATTGAATCACTAAAAGTGTAAGTATGTCTGGAGAAGATGTGCATAGTTCTGATCTGACACATACATACTCTGAAGGAAAATGGATCCCCAAAAGATTTTTTTTTCTTATTAAACCCTCCATCAGATATCTGGCCGATCATGTTTTGAGATCACCAAAGTGGACCAACAGCCACCAGCATACCAGCCATTCAAAGCTTTTTATGACTCAGTTGTGGATGAATGAATTGCAACTGAATTGACATTTTTGCCCATCTCCTTGTCAACTGCTTTATGCCACCTGTGAGAGGTTTAGGACATAGGTAGCTCTTGTGCTCTTGCCCTGTATGTTGTGCTTTTGCACCGACGAGTGCTGTCTCTTGGTTGGACATATATTGCATCAACTAGTCTTCTTTTCAGGGTGATGTGTTCCCTAATTTCACTTGCTTGATCAACTTTGTTCATGAGAACATTAGTCTTCACTAGAGTATATATTTGAAGACACGAATTGATCATTTGACTTTTGAATTTGTTGGGAAACACATTTGGGCCACATTTTCAAATCATATTAGAGCATTTGTTTTTGTTACAAGGGACATATATGGAAGGATGGTTGCATATGTGAAATGACAATATCAAGAAGTTGCCACTCAACACATTACAAGGTCAATTTCCTATTCAAGATCTAATGGATGCATTAAAAGTTGTTTATCTGCAATATTGGTTATAATTAGAACTTGGAAAAAAAGTTAAATGTTCATTTGGTAATCATCAAGACAACCTTTTGTTAGCTAGGACAAGTGATGAATAATGAGTTTTAGCCTTGTTTTCAGTTATTGTTCTTGACCTTCAAAGATCTCTATTTGTGCTTTTAACATAACAAACAATATTATGTTGGCAATGCAAAAACCTTTTGATGTGAATACATTAACCAAGTTGTGGAGAACCTTTACTTCCTTTTGGATTCTTGAAAACAAAATCCTGAAATACATCAAGTTGGCTAAACTTGTTATTGTGCAAGTAATTGATTGTGTTAAAGATGATCATTGTTTTTCTATATTGTTGACCTTCATGAAAATTACACTACAAAATTGATTAGCCATGCATTTGGAGCTTGTCATTTGCATGTTCAACCATAAGTTTTTTTCACTTTGTGTAACTTTCCTTTTTGAGTAGTAATTCCAAATTGGAAAGATATTAGAACCCAGTATGATGTGGAAGGTTAAAACTTGAAGCAAGAGTTTGATGGTTGAAAATTATTTCACAACAAGGCTATTAATTTCCAAGTTTTTTGGTTTAGATATCCTTCCTATTTCTTTCTATTTTTAAAATTTTAATTGAAATATGAATGCATGTTTGTTGTTAAGAAGTTTTAGACGATTTGTTCAAGCAGGCAACAATAATAACCTATTTGAATCTTCATTTTGATTTTGATTGGTAAAATGAAGATGTTACCATTTGTAACCATGGTTTTTTGTAATCTACATCCAACCCCCTTGTTTAGGCTTGTAGAATTTTTTTTTGCATTCAATATTACCAACTAATGAATTTTTGTGTGTGCACCTGTTAGGGTTTATGTTGTAATGGGTAGGGGTTTTTTTTATCAACGTTCAATTCCCAATATAGCATGTTATCAAAAATTAAATATAAATAACATTCATTCAAAATTTTAAAATTCAAGTAAAATGATGCATTATAATTACAATTGTGATTTAATATTTTTTTAAAAACCAAATTATACCTACTTGTTTTTTTTAATCTTAGAAAAAAAACCACACATTTTCCCACCTTGTAGTTGGGCAAATAAACATTCATGTGTCCATGTGACAATTAAAGTTCTAACAAGTATTAGCATGTAACAAACTTAGCTAAAACTGAAAATTGAAAAACAAAACATTAGTACCAATGTGGTTGTTAGTTCACCCAAGGCATAAAAACATCCACTAAACTAACCTATTAATAGCATTTTGTGTGAATAGACCCATCTCCTTCCACCCCCTTCCCTTTAATCTTCTTGTTGATGAGTTGACATTGTGTTATTAATTGATGGCATTCGCACCTTGGTGAATGTGGTGACTACCAACCCCACTCGATTAAATTTGGTCTCTCAAGTTGTTACATCTCATGGGGTGGCCATGATGGTAGCAACTCAAGCAAAGGAAGGATTCTATCACAATCGACATTCAACAAACATGTTTTTCCTGATTGCCATAGAGGTTTTTGGGTGCCTACATTAACAAATGGACGACTTTTTCCATTGATGCTCTAGCACGGTATGACTAATTAAGGGCACCGGTGGCCTTCCTTTGATTGTTCTACTTGTTTTTTATAAGTAGAGATTGTTGATAGCTTGAGAGTGCAAGTTACCTCTATTTTGAAGTGCACTGTCATAAATGGTGAGGATTCTTTTAGGCTTACTATGCTTTCAAGTTTCCTTTCATGTTTCCTCTCTCATATGTTTCTTGTGACTAGTCAAGATTCTAGAGCATAATTTGTTCCTTTGCCCCCCTTATCCCCTTTGGGGTTTGTGTGTTTTTTGCTCAGACTTGGGTCCTTTCTCTTTATGCTTCCTTCCCCCCCTTTGCTTCGTGTTTTGTTTAATAAAATTTACTAGGTTTCATCATATTATAGTAGAATAGCCCATGAATAATCACTTAAGGGTTTTGTGACCTAGGATTTAACAATTGTGCATTTTTTCACAATGGTCTTCAAAGGACTTAGGTGAAGCACTAGTCTAAGCATTGGTGACCATTTACATAACTCAATTCCAATAAAAAATGAAATAGTTTTGACACCCCAAAGTGGTTGTGGTCTCATTGTTTGAAAATAACTTGACATGACACATGATTATCCTATCTCCATGTAATTTACAACCTATGAGAAAACACATTAAACTTTATGTAAGGATACCATTCATCTTATGAACATAAAATAAATAATTTAAATAGGTTTAAACAAATTTTTATTATCGTTCAAATTCAAAAATTATTACAAAAAAACAACAAAATTAAAAACTTTGCAAGTAGTTGCACAATGATGGGTGTGCTTAGGGTTTTGAGATAAAAGGTTTTTTGAATAACATATTTAAAACCGTAAAATAGACAATTGATGTGGTGCCACATGGGGCAATCCTATGATACCTTACATCTCCCCCAAAATCTCCCCAATATTAGAGAAGGATGTTGAAGTTCTGGGAGCTGCATTTTTACGTTTGAGTCCTTTATTTATTTGTTTGAGTTTTTTTTCCTTAACATTTTTTGTGTTGCTTGTTGCTACAAGAACTCCATGATCACCATTGTTTAACTTGAAAAAGAAGGAAAAGTTAGTGGGTTGCCCATGTTTCCTTGATAAGGAGCAATTGGAGCTTATGTGAAAAGTTGGGGTCTTTGTTAATCACAGTGTTGTGTGTTTTGTTTAACATCCTTATTTGAATCAAATTTTCATTCACCCTGATATTTTCATGTCATCCATGTTTTGTTTGTCCAATGAGGTTTTGAGCTTGTAATGTCTTGAAATACACCTCTTTCCCTCTTTGCTATGTATGTGAGATCTCTCTTTCAATGGCTGACCTTACATTATTTGTATTTTTTTAGCAACAATAGGAGATAAAAAGGAAGGTGCAATTCATGTTTTGTATGATCTAATAATCAGTGAGAGAGCTGTTCTTGTGTATCATGGTGAGAGTCTTTTGTTCTGGTTTGTCTTTCTTGCCTTTTTATTTAATGTATGGTAATCTTCATTAACTAATTAATAAAGCTTCAAAATGTAGTACAACTCAATAGTCTTACATTGGTTCTTTTGGTGTAGTGGTTAGAAGTTCATTAGTAAAAAATCCATCTCTTGGAAAGGTCATTGCATGTGTCACCCTCCTCAATGTTGATAGGTAAACTTCACAATGTTATTTTGATGTTTATTTATGTGGTATGTGTCACATTGATCTTTCATTGTCTCCTAGACTATAATTTCATTTTTTGTTGTAGATATCATAAGAACATTAAGGCAACATGTGTGTGTTGACAAAACCAAATACCTTGTCATCTTGAAGGTATGATACGCCTTTTTTTTAATAGGAACTTTGTGCACATGCATGTGGTCTTGTGAC
>Ga0116228_10005481_pt1 | contig 11318 bp, 12 predicted proteins | sample S1TSphfallax_2_FD_89694 | JGI IMG/M metagenome (GOLD analysis project Ga0116228, IMG submission 89694) | Host-associated microbial communities from peat moss isolated from Minnesota, USA - S1T2_Fc - Sphagnum fallax MG | ecosystem: Host-associated > Plants > Peat moss > Unclassified | place...
TGCTTGGAAAGCACCCATAATTGTGTTTGGACATGATTGAAAGTGCTTGGAAAACATTTGTTGGGCTAGCTAGGTAATGGCAGTGTTTGGAAAAACACCCATTGTTCTTACTAGTTACTTACTAGTAGTGCTTGGAAGCATCTATTTTAACAGCATGTTATTGGGAGTGCTTTGAAAGCACATGTTGTCCTTTAGGTTATCAAGAGTGCTTAGAGTGCATCCAACTTACTTGCTGGTCAATGGGACTGTTTAAGGACATGCAAAACATGTAATAACATGTGGAAAGTACCAAGAGTGTTGAACTAGGTTATTGCATGGTCCAATTTTTAACAATCTTAAATGGTGTGTGTAGAGCTTCTTCATAGGTAAGTTTGTCCAAGTTATGGCTAGGTCTATTGTGCGTTGCTTGATTAAATTTTTCGGTCAATGTTTTTCTTGACTTTTAATAGGTTATATTATGCATTTACATTTTAAGATAAGGTTTAAGGCATGGTGATGCAAGACTTGACATCTTAATAAGACAAATAAAACTAGGCTCCACAAGCTTTGGACATGCTTTAAAGAGGGCTGGGGCCATCAAAATTTCAGTAGCCCTATTGGGTGAGTTTCTTTCACATGTGATGGGACTCACATCACACCACCATCAATTTCAATAGAACAAGTTGTTGATGAGGTCAACTCACCTTTCAAGGTACAAAATGCCATAATCCATGCAATTCTTAGATGCAATATTCAGCCCCTACTACTGACCAAATAGCTAATGAAGTCATGGAACTTGTGATCCCAAAAAATCACAATTCAAAAGAAGATAGTGACCTCACCTATAATTCTGTGAAAAAGTGCTTTGTGTAAGCTTCAAGTAAGATGATTCTAACTTTGAATACCAAATTACTAGAGGGTTAGGTGTTTATATGCATGAACTCAAATGTCAATTTCTAAATCTTGGATTTTTTCAAACTAAATTCATTTGTAAATTGTGGTCATGTTTTAGTTCCAACTTCAAAACTTCCACATGACAACCCACATACATGAGTTGGTTGTAGATGCAATTGTTGAAGAACAAGAAATAAACACAATTTTGGTGCAACATAACAATCCTCATGAAGGAATGAAAATTGATGCAGAACAAGATGACAATGTTGGTGATAGATTAATGGAAGTGCCACCTACTTAGGAAAAACATCCTACTCCAACACAAGTAAGATATTCTTTTTTGAAACAAAAGTGCCCACAATTGGATGAGTGATCCAAAAAAGAAAGGTTCATTTATTCATTTGTCCAATATACCTATTGGTAGTAAATGCATGGACCCATTTTTAGGACATATCTAGTGATAGATTTCAATTGAAAAATTAAGGTCTTATAATCTTGTGATATAACATGTGGCCATGACTAATCCAATAAAACTCAATGTCTCATGTGTTTATACAATTCCCAATGAAAATTTACACAAAGTTATGGGTTTTGTGGTTGAATTCAAACAACACCAATTTTGGTGGTAAGTCAACTCAACCATGGCAATCCAAACAAGAAACACATAAAAAATTTAGGGTAGATCTTAAAATTTAGTTTGTACAAAGCACATAGTAGACAAAGAAAAGGAGGTGGTAGGACCAACAAAAGGTGGTAAATGTAATTGAAGCAAATTTACAAGGGATATATGGTGAGTTCATTTGATTTTTCATTTCAAAGGTTTTTTCCACACACATCTTCTTGGACTGTCTTTAATTCTAAAATGCATCTTGGAAATTTGGATGCATTTCAACAATTTTTCATTACCAACACCACCAATTGATTTGTTTTTAAAAATGTTTCTTTGTGTGTTTGACCATTTGAGTTATTATAGATTTTGCATTATGTAAGACAATTGAATGAAAATGTGCTTGTGATTGCCATTGGGTCTCAAGGTAATTTTTTTGCTAAATACTTTGAGGGGCATGTAACATTTATATGCCATTATCATTTAAACATTAAAAAAATGTTAAAGTAAGTAGGCATTATAATGCATTTGGCTTTTGAAATAAGATTTACACTTCATAAATGAATATGGGGCACAAATAAAACCCACCTAGAGAGGTAGGGTTTAAGAAGAGGTGTTGAAAAAAATGTACGAAAGGTCCATGAAATGACATTTGGACATTCAGTCCAATGTGCAAGTTTAGGCTTTAGATCCATGAACTAGATGTGATTTGATCACACAATCATGATGTTGATAGTACATAATTTCCTCTTTAATATGCAACTTGTAAAAATTAATTCAGATTTGGAAATGGTCATCATGTTTTTGAATATGAAAGGAGTTGCAATTCATAGTTGGTATCATAGCATTTTAATACCAAAATAAAGCCTAGATGTGTCCTCATTATGTCACGATACATCATGATAAAAACTAGAGTATATCCCTAAGAAAATAGATAAACCAAGCCTTATAAAATTTAACCCAAAATTATATTAGTGCAAATCAAGATAAGGTTAATATACAATATTTATAAAACAAGATCAAACTAATGTAACCCCAAGACAAAAGCTAGGATTTGATTCAATGTGTGAAAATATCATAGAAAATTATACATAGCTCAATAAATTTAATCCTTCACTTTTTTTTACGTAGAGAAGTATCAATTTATGGTAGGCATTATGTATCATGTGAAGTTGGTCACATTTAGACTTAGATGCAACAAGATATATACACATATTGCATTAGCTTAATGTGAGTCATGGATTATAATATCACAAATTGTTAAGCTTTAGTTCCATAGTTTTCCTTAGTGTTAATGATTTGAATTTTGATAAACCTCCAAGTAATAATTATTAAGAGTTGAATTAGCCTTTGGATATTTCAACGTAGAAGACTCTTTTATTTAAATTGATGTAAGGCTTAGTTAATTTTAGGACTTAGTAAACCTTTTAAAGTACATTATCGTTTTATGTTGTAGAGAGGTGAAAGGGGATGTAAAATTAAATGGGATTTTACTGATATATTGGGAATACAAGCCCATAATTAATAATAACATTTCACCATGACAATATTAAGTTAATCTATAAAATAATCTTTAGGCACAAATGATGTACTTGAAAGATTTTTAGGATGTAGTCCTAATACATCTTTATTTAGTCTTCATTTTTATCAAATTCTTAAATATAATCAAAATCAAACTTAAATATTAACATTTCCACTTGAGTGGCTTTTGGTGAATTACAACTTAGTAAACAATTTTAAGGGAATAGATCACAATTGCAAAAACTCCAGAATGCGACGAAATGTGCGAGTTAGGTATTTGGCTCAATGCTCCATGGAAAGGGGGTTGATTAGGCCTCGCAACCAATGATAATGGCCATCACCGGGAACCCAAGTTTGACAATGAAGATGAACATCGTCGTTTTCACATTGACACTCTTCAAACCTTTTTGGTGCAACTCCACAAGTAGGGACAAATTATAAATAGATTGTTAAGGCATGCGGGTTAGGAGACAATCAACAATCCCATGCTGAACGATCGACTCGAGTGTGCACCACTCTTCTGGACGATTCTTTTTTGTGCGACGTTGAAAGACATTCACGTCAAGCGGTGCTTCTTCAAGCTCTTCCTTTTCTACTAGTGAAACTGGAGGATTCGAGGGCGTAGCGACATCATCCACCATGACTAAATTCTCACCTGCATCAACAAAAACCAAGAGGGTAGTAGAAACAATGTGGTATTTGCGTTCAGAAGGGGTCGAAGCTTTTTTATTTAACAAATTAGGGTAGGCGTAAAGTGTGGGAGTGACGGCGGAACCTCATGAAAACTCGAACATCCTAAATCTAATGGATTCATCGAACCTTAATTTTGACAGTGGATCTAGAAGTATGTGGGGGTTTTTGTGATGCAATTTTTAATTCCAATTTACTGTGCACTACATAATTAATTAGTGCATGGAAGAAAAAAATAAGTAGGGGATATCAAAAAAGTAAATGGTACGTGGGGATATTACTTCAACCATTGAATTGACTTAGTCAAATAAGGACTCAAGGATGTTTACTTGTTACTACCGATAAATTGTCCTAGTAGTTAGTTACTTGAAATAATTAGGATGAAGAAGTAGGATGTGAGGGTCAAAAGATGGAAAGGATAAGGATCAAGCTCAAGAACCTCATCAAGATATCCAAGATAAGGGAAAGGATGAGTCCTCCAATCCCATTAGTCATGAGGATTGTCATCCTATTTAATTGGAGGATGGAATTTTTTTTGTGTTTCATTAGGCCTAAGAATTTTCATCCTAAAATCAATTGGAGGCCAAATCACTCTTAATTCTCGTTGGTTCTTAAAGGATGAGGAGGCCATTGATTGGGGGGGAGGATTTTGAAGCTTCCATTGGGCAAGGGGAACAAGCTCAAGGAAAGGTCATGGAAGTTTACGAAGGGAGAGGGAAATCTCTTAGGTGGGGGAAAGGAAAAAGAAAGAGAAGGAATGTGTGAAAAAAAAACGGATTAGTTCTTATGTGTGGAAAGGTGTTGTTCATGAGAGAAATGTGTGCAAGAATTAAGCATGGAAGGATTTCCATGACAAAGCCTCTGGAATTTTATTTCAAATAGTTGTTCCTCCCAAATCCACCGTTGGATTTGTGTCAAACTTTAAAAAGTTCTTGTTTAAGAGGTGTAGAAGGTTCTCTCCAAATTTCAGGATCATCGGTTTAGTTGTAAGGAAGCTACACTTGCTGGAAGTGGAGGGGGTTGAATTGTCTATTTGTAGTGGAGTTCATGGAGGGATTTCCATGACAAAACCTCTAGAGTTTTATTTCAAATAGTTGTTCCTCCCAAATCCACCATTGGATTTGTGTCAAACTTAAAACAATTCTTGTTTAGGAGGTGTAGAGGGTTCTCTTCAAATTTTAGCATCATCGGTTTAGTTGTAAGGGAGCTACACTTGCTAGAAGTAGAGGGGGTTGAATTGTTTTTTTTTTTTCTCTTAATCGAAGCAAAGTGATTCTTAGTCCCAAGGCTTAACTCTTGATCAAAAAAATAAAAACTTATAAGATTTTGTAACACATATCCTTTTATATTAACCTTTTCAAAAATCCAATGCATGTTATATTAGAAGGTTGTATGTAGATGTTATGACGAATGGAACAAGAGGGGTTCAACCATCTAGCGTGACATTGAATGAACATCAACATAATGCCCTTTCACATTCCATCATGGTGAGTTATGATTTTCCCGCAATGTCTTTGTATCTTCCAGATGGACACAACGCATTAGATTCTTAGTAAACTTCATTGCATTACATTGAACCACCTTACTTGTTGGACTACAACTACATAGTAGTTCCACTTCCAAGCGGGTTTTGTGAGTGCATATCTTCATGTTGAAGGTGTGCAAGAATGCCTCACACTTAAACACCAATTTCTCAAAAACCAACTGAAGTTATTTATTTATGACCAAGTAATCATTTTAAAATTCATTTACCATTTGTAGGCCCTACCATTCACAAATTATTCAAGTTGAAAAAAATTGGAATAAAAAAGTGCATGTTTAGTTTATATGGCAAAATTATTTTATTTATTGAGCCATTTATCATTTCAAGTTCATCACTAAGAATGAAGCCATAAATTATTGAGCTACACAATGATCATATAACACCTAAACTTGTATGAATTGTCCACCAAATGCACTTGTGCTTAGATCCAAAACTAGTTCATGTGATTGTTTTACCTTAATTGTCCTTATTATTGAAGTGATTACACAACTAAAAAAAACCAAATGCAAGTGTTCAAATCCAAAAAATAGTGCTTAAAATTGTTGTAGTTCAACTTTCCTTACTATTTTAATGGTTACACAATTGAAGGAAAGGTTTTATGTAAAATTCAACAAGCTTCCATCACCAAGATTATTACCTTCCTATGTTCTCAATTTTTAGCTACTCAATGCTACAAGACATGTATGAATCTCCACTCAACTATATTTAGTTTTCTTTTAACATGCAATCCCCACCACATCTAATGTCTACCATCCATAAATTATCAAGAAAAATTGTAACCAATTGATCAAGGATATAACCTTGAACTTAACTATTTGGCAGCTCTTACAAATGGGACAAAAAAATCATTTAGATGATTGAGTGCAAAAGAGGTAAAAACTAGCACCTAGTACAAATCTCACTATAACATGTTAAAGTTGACAACATTTCCAAGCCTATGTCATCCTTTGTGAGAAACATCTTGCCAAAAAAAATAAAAATTAATCACATTGCATAGTCTCTAAAAAAAAAGAACCCATATATTCTTCACTTGTTTTATGTTTGGATTATTTTCTCTAGCTAGAACTCCTATTAGCCAATGATTCCATATTGTTGTTTTACCAACAACATCAACACATGATCATTCTAAAAAGGAAATAAAAAGATAGGGCTCACAACAATATATGCTCCTTCTATCGATTATTCTTTTGAATGACAATTACAAATTTAGAAGGTTCATTCCAATAATTGGGTCTCCTTTAATGTAGCCATGATTACACTAATGGCTTCATGGAATAAATTATATGTCGCATAAGTCCTTTTAACCATGCGAGTGGTGAGGGGCAACACAAATTTGGACACTAGAACAAGATGGCTAAACACATATGTTAAGGGCCTATCATCTTATAGGAGATATGTTTGATTGCCATTTTGTAACATGTCATGCTATTAGCCTCGTATGACAACCTCCCTTTGTTGCCATTTGAAAACCCACCCATTTTCAAAATTTGATTGAACAAAGTGGGGCCCTTTGTCCATTAGCATGATCTGAAATGGGTTAGTAATGTCATTTGGAATTGCAACATTATCACCAAGAGCCAGATTATCTACAATCCATTCCCCACCATTCTTATCTTCAATTTCTTCATTTGAATTATACATCATCTACCTTACCTTTGAGTATTTTTAGGTTTCAACCTTGTTAATGTCTAATTTGGGATTATTCCTTGTTACCACATTCTAGTTTCCAATTTTTGTTGATGCAAGTTACACAAAAGCAAAACATTTGTCAAAATTGGCACATTCTTGGATTTGTTGATGAAACCAATCGCACTTGATGCATTCCTTAACTTGAATGCATTATTTGACAATCATATGGTTTTGACTTATCCACATCCCCCACTTTCAACAAGTGCAAGTACTTGTTGATTTGTCTTCATGTTAATGGATGTTGTTAACCCAATTTTTCAATTATGTACTTAATAACATGTTGTTACCAAGTGGTAACTGGTGAAGGAGTATTATTTTAAAACTATGTCAGTTATTATTGGATAACAAGTCCTTAAGTTAATTGATATGTTATGTGAACCAATAACTAGTTTGTTACAGTAATTGGTTATTAATAGAATTTGTTGATTTAGACTTGTGACCAATAATTCCTAAAATTGATTTTGAGTTTGTACTAATTAGTGACTATTTAAGTTGAAACAACATTATGTAGAAATAGGAGCATTTTGAAGATGATAGGAGTTTATCTCTTTTTATTTTTTGTAACTCATGGAGTTTTTATTTTTTGAACAAGTATACTTCTAATTTTTAAAGCTTTTTCCTTTCTAATTTTATATGGAGGATTGATATTAGTTTTGTTCTTGGCGAATAGGCAAGCAAAATATTATTGTTCTTGTTTTTCCATGTTTTCACATTGGGAATAAACCACACTTGTTGATGATTTTAATAAACCAAAATTAGAAATATAAAAGAGGGAAATCTATAATCTAAGGAAATAGAAAACACGTTTAATATTTGGCAACTACACAATGAAACAAAATTATGTAATCATGTTTACACTCTCTAGTTTTTAGTGATTGTTTTATTTTGAAATTCTAAAACTAGATTTGTAATAGTTTTAATAGTTTTTTGAAAGTATCTTGTGTTTTGACGATTTTTGATTTTTGTAGCAACCTATTGATCAAAAGAACTTGAATTGAAAATTGTTTTAAATTAGTATAAAAGATGTCAAAAGTAGTTACAAGGGGCTTTAGAAGTCGATTAGAATTAGGAGTACCATGTTAACCTATGCATGAGGCGGTTCAGTCCCAAGAACAACCACTTTTAGAAGCCAAGGGAATTGACTAGTTGATGCTATGAGCAATGAACTTCAATAACTTGTTACAACAAATTTACCTTTTCATCAGATATTAATAGTGTCTTGACCTTAACTTTGGACTCATGACCAAGATAAAAGTTTACAAAGCTGTGGGCTGAGAGTGAAGCCCGGGAGTCACATTTCATGCTCATGGGGGTGTAGGAGAGTGTGAGGGAATGAACCCACACACTTTGAAGTGGGTTCACATTTTGGGAGTTGAAATCTCGATGGATTTCCGAATATTCAGAAAATGATTTTAGGGGTCAAAACTCATTGGATTGAAAAGGTCCTTATACCATTGGAGAGATCTTGAGATGTAGATGTTTAAAGGGTACTTAAAACACAAGTTATGACCAAAAGAAGGGCCAGGAGTCAAACTGCCAATTTGATTCTCGACCATTAAAAGTCAATAATCGCCCTGATTTACTTGCGTGCACATAACGTGCCACATACCATTGGAAAGATTTTGACGAGGGCTACAACTTTTCTTTAGACCTCACCTCAATTGGAGGTCTTTACAAATAATTATGGGCTTCCAAAGTTGCAAAAGTCTTAATTTTGAAAATTTTGGGACTCCTAACTTGGGAATCCCAGGACCAAATGACATTAGAGTGTAGCCCTCGTGGCCAAGCACAAAGAATACTGTAAGGGGGAAGGTGATCACTTCCCCCAAGTTTGAGCCGTGGTGAATCTTTTGAGTTTATGTGTGCCCATGACTCATTTGTGCACCAAAAGTGTTTTAACTATGCATTAACCAAGTTGTTGTTTGGTTTATGCAGGTCTGTGTGAATAATTGACGCATTTGTCATTCACTCTAGTCCCCATCGTGGAGCTCCAGCACGCCCTTCTTACCCCCAAAGTGTTACGAGTTAGGGAACATACCCCAACTCCATCTTTTTTCGTTATTTTCACCTTTGGACTCACAATTGAGTCTATCAAGGAGTTTAGGAGTGTGTCAAGTAGAGTAGGAGGAAAGAAGGGAACCATAAGTACCATCACCTAATCAATTTTTGACACCCCAATAGTTGTCCCAACAACGAAAGTTGAATACACAACTGAGTGGACAAAACATTTCACATGTTCAACATGCTAATGTAAAACAACCTTTGGAGCACAAAGGTGGCAATATGCAACATTCGGTTATTACATTCTTAGAGCTATTATACCATTTTGAACAACACTAATTGTTAGGTATTACACATTTGAATTGGTTTTTGTTTTGAATCCAATTACAGAAGATTCAGAATTGGAATGTAATTGGAATGTAATCCTATGTGTGCAAGAATTCTTCCAACAAGTTTTTTCATGGAATTGTTTAATGAGCAATAAACAAGCCACCAAAACTAACTCGCTCTGCTCATTGTCATTTTTTGGATCCCATTCGGATCCATTGCAACATTTTTTGGATTTCTTTTGCTTTAACAAATGTTCATTTTTAGGTCACTTTGGTACATGAACTTCCCTCCTCCATCTGCTCCTTTCCTTTGTGCCTCATCATGCATTTAGACCATGCCTTGGTGGGTACAACAATAGGTATGTCAAGGGAATTAGGTTCAACATCAAAGAACCCTCCTTTAATTGGGTCTCATGAAAAATCTACTAATTGTTCAACTCTAATAGGTTGTTTAGCTTATGGTTGTGTTTTCTAATTTTTTTTTCAACCTGTTTTTCCTTTTCATAATCATTAATTATAATGATTATAGGTGCAAGGGGTGAAAAATGTCTCCGAAGGCCTCACAATGTCTCTTCAAGTCTTTTTCCCATAATGGCAACACATCCACATCGCAAAGCCTAAAAACATTTCTCTCCTCTCCAAAACTCTCACTACTCTCTTGAAATGTAGGAGGCGGCCTTGATGCAAGAGGTTCAATGTAAATCGCTCTTATTGCTCTATAAACTTCTCCTTTGATTATCTGCAACTTTATTTCTTCTTTATTTTTCTCTTCGTTTTGTCTCATTAATTATGCCTTTCTTTTGCTTATTCTTTCTCTCAACTGATCTGAAGCACTCATTTTTTCATTTTGGGGCAACAAGAAATATAAAAGATTCTAGAATGAAAAAATGAAAAGACATATCAAGAAGTATGTCAATTCTTTGTATTGTAGCCACAGAATGAGGAGTGGTAACACTTGGAAAATGACATGACTTTTAGGGCAAACTTTCCCTAAGAAACTGACACCTATAACTAGGTTAGCTAAAACATCATTAAGTTGCGCGAAAATAGGGTTTATGGGTATTTTTTCAATTGGTTACTTCTTCAATAGGTCACTGGTACCTTGTTTAACTAATTCATGGTTGGAAAAACTACAATTGGTCTTCTTTTCAATTAGGTTATCTACTATCAAACCTCTAGTATGAAGTTTAACTGGTTCTTTAGTGAATAGGTTATCATAATGATTTGTCTCAACCAATTTTTTAGTGAACGTGTTATCAGAATAGTTTGTTTCAATTGACTTTTCTAGGCTTAGGTAGGAAATCACTAGGCTTAGCTAAAATAGGTTGAAGTGTGTGATCCTCCACAAACCTATAAGGTTTTAACTTGTTGATGTTAACCAATATTAGGTTAGGATCAAATTTATCAATGGTCATTAATAGTATGGTATTGTTAGGTAAACAATATTGGATTTTATATGGTCCAAACCGTTGTTTTTTAAATTTTGGGGTATATGTTCTAATAGCCCTTGGAAACCATAGAACATGATTTCCAAACTAGTATTTTGTCCCAATGTATTAGTTTTGAAACCATAACAACTAGTTCTATTGGTTAGAAGATACCACGTCTTGTGCTACTAACTAATCCTCTTGGAGTTTTTCTAGTTCTAATAGTCAATTAGTTAGAACCTTGACAAGTGTTAGATCATAACTCTATCTTGGTTTGGATGGTAATAGGTATTCCATTGGTAACAATTGGTGTAAACCATAGACAAATTCAAAAGGGGTGTGACCAATTCCAACCTTAAAAGTAGTTCTATAAGAAAATAAAATTGTGAGCATGTGTTCATCCCAATCATTATGTTTTTCATTCATTAGTTTTGTGAACAATGCATCGAAAACTTTGTTAGTAGACTCAATTTGTCCATTCCCTTGTGGATAATAAACAATAGAGTTGGTATGTCAAGTGGGATAAAATGATCAATTAAATAATGACTGTCATCATTAATGAAATGTGTACCTTGATCCAAGGTTGTCAAAATTGATGTGATGTGCCCATTTTGCATTGGGTGTCATGTTGATGTCCA
>Ga0116228_10005482_pt1 | contig 11318 bp, 10 predicted proteins | sample S1TSphfallax_2_FD_89694 | JGI IMG/M metagenome (GOLD analysis project Ga0116228, IMG submission 89694) | Host-associated microbial communities from peat moss isolated from Minnesota, USA - S1T2_Fc - Sphagnum fallax MG | ecosystem: Host-associated > Plants > Peat moss > Unclassified | place...
GCGAACAAGCGCCCTTCATGCAGGACGGATTTTATGTCCTTTTGTGCCATCGAAACTCCCCCGTCAAGCAGCGGCGATGCGGCGCGCCTGCTGCCTTAAAATGTTGCCAAACCCATGCGTATCGAAAAAGCCGCTGAGCTTACCGCTATCCTGCGCTCTCGGCTTCAAGTCATCCAGCGAGGCGTCCAGCGGCATGTCGCAAACGATGCGCGTCAGGCGCCGCGCAAGATACGCCACCTCCTTGTGAGCAAGCAGCCTGGCAGCCACCGTCGCCCCGCCGCGCAGTTTGAGGTCCGGCACGCGATGCAGATTGTCGTATAAGTCTTCGAGAGAGCCAAAGGCGTTGAACAGCAGCGCGGCCGTCTTCTTGCCCACGCCGGGCACACCGGGAATATTGTCGGAGCTGTCGCCGGTCAGGGCGAGAAAATCCGCAATCAGTTCCGGCACGGCTCCGAACCTGGGCCCGATGTCGTGATAGTGATAGCGCGCATTGCCGGTGTAATCCCAGAAGACATCGCCGTCGCGGATCAGCTGGGACAAATCCTTGTCGCGGGTCACCAAAACGTTGCGCAATCCGGCCGCACGGGAGCGGGCAGCCAACGTGCCGATGATGTCGTCGGCCTCGTACTGCGAGCTCGCAAACTCCGCCACGCCCATGTGCCGGCAAAATTCGCGGCACAACGCGAATTGACGCTCGAGGTCCGCCGGTGGGGATTCACGGTTCGCCTTGTAGGCCGGGTAGATGCCGTTGCGGAAGGAGGTGGCGGGCATGCCCGTCTCGTCGCGCAATGTGATGTCGAACGCGACGCCGATGCGCTCCGGGCGCACCTGTTCCAGGAAATCCGAGAGAAAACGCGCGAATCCGTACAGCGCATGCGTGGCGTTGCCATCCGCATCGACCATGTCCGGCGGCATGGAATGATATGCGCGAAAAACGAAAAAGCTGGCGTCGATGAAGTACACGACGCCTGAACGCCCGGCGGCCGGCAGAGCGCTCACATCGGCCAGCGTTGCATGCGCTCGTGCAGCGGACTCGATCGCGGGAAATGCGCCACCAGATATTCCATCTGATCCGCGAGCACGCGCCGGCCCTTCAGGAAGATGTATTCCGCGTAAGTCGGCGTGAACGGTACCGCCAATAACTGCATGCCGGCCTGTTCAGGGGTGCGCGACGCCTTTGCGTTGTTGCAGCGGCGGCAGGCGGACACCACATTGCTCCACGTATCCTGGCCACCGCGGCTGAACGGAGTGACGTGGTCGCGCGACAACAGGCTATATGTAAAGCGCGCGCCGCAGTAAAGGCACAGGTATGCGTCGCGGCGGAACAACGTCTGGTTGTTGAGCGGGGGCGTGTACGACGTGCCGCGCAGGTTTCCTGGATTGCCCGTCACGCCCAATGTGGCGATGATCGAATTGACGTCGACGATCGTGCGCTGGCCCGTACGCGCGCACGTGCCGCCATACAGTCGATACAGCAGCGAGCCGCACGTGTAAGCCACCTGCTCGGTGTGATAGAGCCTCGCGGCCTCCCGGTAGTCGACCCACTCCAGCGGCATCCCCGACACATCGGTGCGCAGGATTTGTTGCGACAATGGGTAGCCTTGGGCGATGATCAAGTCATCGCGCCAGTCCACGAGCTGTAGCGGCTGTTCTCGAACGGGCTGCATGGGCACTAAAGATAGTCGAGTCTTGTGCCATAATTCAACGTTTGATGTCCTAACGCCCGAAAAGAGGTTCGCATGCCCGTCGTCGTCGGTGTCCTGACGGAAACCGCAGCAAGAGAAACCCGTGTCGCCGTGGTCCCGGAAATTGCCGCCAAGCTGCGCGCGCTCGGGGTCCGGGTGCTGATCGAGCGCGGCGCCGGGGTGGCCGCGCATTTTCCCGATGCCTCTTATACGGACGTCGAATTCAGCGACGCCGCCACCATCTTGAGCAGCGCCGACATACTCTTGAAGGTACGTCCGCCGAGCCTGGCGGAGGTGGGCGCGCTGAAGAAAGGCGCGCTGCTGGTGGGCTTCATGCAGGCCTATGCGAATCCCGAGTTGGTGCGTGCCCTGCGCGAGCGCGGCATCACCAGCTTCGCGATGGAGTTGGTGCCGCGCATCTCTCGCGCACAGTCGATGGACGCGCTGTCATCGCAGGCTGCGGTTGCCGGCTACAAGGCTGCGTTGATCGCGGCCAACTCGCTGGAGAGGTTCCTGCCGATGTTGACGACGGCTGCCGGCACGATAAGACCCGCGCAGGTGCTGGTCATCGGCGCGGGCGTCGCCGGTTTACAGGCGATCGCCACCGCCAAGCGCCTGGGCGCGGTGGTCGAGGCGTACGACGTGCGCAGCGCAACCAAGGATCAGGTGAAGTCGCTGGGTGCGAAGTTCGTCGAGACCGGCGTCTCCGCCGAGGGCGCCGGCGGCTACGCCCGCGAACTCACGACGGAGGAGAAGCTCAAACAACAAGAGATCCTTGATGCGCGTATCGCCGCCAGCGATGCCGTGATCAGCACGGCATCGGTACCGGGACGCGCAGCACCGCGGATCGTCTCCAAATCCGCCGTCGAGCGTATGAAGGCGGGCTCCGTCGTCGTCGACATAGCCGCGGAACAGGGCGGCAACTGCGAACTCACCCAGGCCGGCGAAACCGTTGTGCACAAGGGCGTGAAAATCTTGGGTCCGCTCAACCTGCCGGCATCGCTGCCCTACCACGCCAGCGAAATGTATGCACGCAACCTGTTCAACCTGTTGAAGCCGGCTCTTCCCAAGGGCGAACTGGCCATCGATTGGAACGATGAGGTGTTTGCCGGCGCCGTGCTCACGCATGATGGACAAATCAAAAACGAAGCCACGCGCAAGGCAGTGGAGGGGTAATAAAAATGATCGACGGCGTCATCGCGCTCTATATATTCATGCTCGCGGCATTCACGGGATACGAGGTGATCTCGCGGGTTCCGGTGATCCTGCATACCCCGCTCATGTCGGGATCGAACTTCGTGCACGGCATCGTGCTGGTTGGCGCCATGGTCGCGCTGGCCACCGCCGACTCGACGCTGGTGCGGGTGATCGGCTTCATCGGCGTGGTGCTGGCGGCCGGCAACGCCGTCGGCGGTTACGTCGTGACCGAGCGCATGCTGAAGATGTTCGTCACGGCCGGCAAGAAGAAGGCGCCGTAACCCATGTTGTCCGCTTCGACCTTGCAAACTCTCACGCAGCTGTCCTATCTCGTCGCCGCAGCGCTGTTCATTCTCGGCCTGAAACGCATGAGCTCACCCGTGACCGCCGTCAGCGGCGTACGCTGGGCCGGCGTCGGGATGCTGCTGGCGACCGCGGTGACGCTGCTGTTCGTCGCCGGTGCGTCGACGCTGAACTTCGCTTTGCTGCTCATCGCCATCGCCATCGGCAGCATCGTTGCGTGGGTCAGCGGCAAGCGCGTCGCCATGACCGACATGCCGCAGATGATTGCGCTGTACAACGGCATGGGAGGAGGTGCCGCGGCCGCCATCGCAGCGGTGGAACTGTACACCGGCAACGAGCACAACCTGGTGCATCTGACCATGGCGACCGTGGGCGGCTTCATCGGCGCGGTGTCCTTCAGCGGCAGCCTCATTGCATTCGCCAAGCTGCAAGGCCTGATCACCAAGTCGGTACGCTTCGGCGGCCAGAAGTTTCTGAATCTCGCGATACTGCTGCTCACCGTGGCATTTGCCTTCATGGCGGTCACCGATACCGGGTTGGGCTCGGGCCAGCTGACCGTTTCGCTGTTCTTCGCGTTTGCGTTGGTCCTGGGTGTCGCGATGACACTACCGATCGGCGGCGCCGACATGCCGGTGGTCATCTCCCTGTACAACGCCCTCACCGGCCTCGCGGTGGGATTCGAAGGCTTCGTGCTCGACAATGCGGCCATGATCATCGCCGGAACGGTGGTGGGCGCCGCCGGAACCCTGCTGACGCAGTTGATGGCGAAGGCGATGAACCGTTCGCTCGGCAACGTGCTGTTCGCCAATTTCGGTGAGTCGGGCGCATCGTCCGGCGGCGGCGTCACCGGCACCCAAAAAGCCATCGAAGCCTCGGACGCGGGCGTCATGATGGCGTACTCCCAAAAGATCATCATCGTTCCCGGGTATGGATTGGCAGTGGCCCAGGCCCAGCACAAGGTGTGGGAACTGTCGCAACTGTTGATCGATCATGGCGTTCAGGTGCGATTCGCCATCCATCCGGTCGCCGGCCGCATGCCGGGACACATGAATGTGCTGCTGGCCGAGGCCGGCGTGCCCTACGATCTGATTTCGGATCTCGATGAGATCAACGCGGAATTCGAAACCGCCGATGTGGCACTCATCATCGGCGCCAACGACGTGGTGAATCCCGACGCCCGCACCAATAAGAGCAGCCCGATCTACGGCATGCCGATCTTGAATGCCGACAAGGCGAAGAACGTCATCGTCATCAAGCGCGGTCAAGGCCAAGGCTTCTCCGGCATCGACAATGCGCTGTTCGTGCTCGACCAAACGCGCATGCTGTACGGCGACGCGCAAGCCGCCGTCAGCCAGCTGATTCAGGCGGTCAAAGCTGCGGGCTGATCTGAAAACATCGATCCTCGGAACTTTGTTCCTGCTCGCGGCTGCCCATGCGGCGGCCGCGGCCGGTGCGCAGGCGTCCGCAACGCCACCCGCCGCTTCGGCCGAGTCTGCCCGTTGGCGCAGGCAGGCGGCGCATGTCACCATCATCCGCGACAATTTCGGGATCGCCCATGTCTACGGCAAGTCGGATGCGGACACGGTGTTCGGCGCGATGTACGCGCAGGCGGAGGACGATTTCGGCCGGATCGAGCGCAACTATCTCAATGGCCTGGGATGGATGGCGCAGGCGGACGGCGAGCGCGCGATCTACAGCGACCTGCGCCAAAGGTTGTTCGTCGATCCCGAGCGCCTGCAGCAACTGTATAAGAACTGCCCACCCTGGCTGCGCAAGCTGACGCAGGCATGGGCGGACGGCCTCAACTACTTTCTCGAGCAGCATCCAAACGTCGCACCGCAGTTCATCCGTCATTTCGAACCTTGGATGACGCTGTCCTTCACCGAGGGCAGCATTGGCGGTGACATCGAGCAAGTCGACTTGAAGAAGCTGGAGCAATTCTATGGCGCGCCGCAGGACGCTTCCGTGGCCGCCCTGGTGGACGCGCAATCCACACCGTCCGCGTTTCCCGGCGGCTCCAATGGCTTCGCCATCGCGCCCGAGCGCAGCGCCTCGGGGCATGCACTGCTCTGGATCAATCCCCATACGTCCTACTATTTCAGGTCGGAGCTGCAGATGGTCAGCGACGAAGGACTAAACGTGTATGGCGCCGCCACCTGGGGGCAATTCTTCATCTACCAAGGCTTCAATGCGCACAACGGCTGGATGCACACATCCTACGGCGGCGACGCGGTCGATGAATACGCGGAGACCATCGTGCAGAAGCCGGACGGCCTGTACTACCGGTACGGCACCGGTGTGAGAAAGCTGCGCGCCGGCGTGGTCACGATTCGCTACAAGGCCGGCGCCTCATTCGCCTCGCGCAGTTTCACGGTTTATCGCAGCCATCATGGCCCCATCATCCGCGCCGAAAACGGGAAATGGATCGCGATCAGACTCTTGCAGGATCCGGTACCTGCCTTGGAACAGTCCTACCTGCGCACCAAGACGCACGACTATGAGTCGTTCTTGAGGACCCAAGACATGCGAACAGACACGTCGAACAACACGGTGTACGCCGATGCGGACGGCACCATTGCCTATTTTCACGGCAACTTCATCCCCAAGCGTGATCTGCGCTTCGACTACGCGCATGTCGTGGACGGCAGCAACCCAGCCACCGAGTGGCACGGCCCGCACGCCTTGGCGGACACCATCATGCTGAAGAATCCGCACAGCGGCTGGATTGCCAACACCAACAACTGGCCGTTCTCCGCTGCCGGCGCCGACAGTCCGAAGCGTGAAAATTACCCCGCCTACATGTGGATCAAGGGCGAGAATCCGCGCGGCCTGCATGCGGTGGAAGTGCTTCACGACATACGCGACGTGACGCTCGACAGCTTGATCGCAGCCGGTTACGACGCCCATTTGACCGCTTTCGATGCGCTTCTGCCGCCGCTCATCGGAGCCTACGATGCGCTGCCCGGCGATGATGCTCGCCGGCAAACGCTGCGCGAACCCATCGATGTCTTGCGCGCGTGGGACCGGCGCACGGCGGCGGATTCCGTCGCCACCGCCCTCGCCATTTTCTGGGCACAGGAATTGGCGGACCGCAACGGTCCCGCCGCCCGCGACGCCGATCGGCCGGTGTACGACTACATGGTCGAGAAGTTGACCGACCCACAACGGTTCGACGCATTGTCCGCCGCACTCGCAAGACTATCCGCTGATTTCGGCAGTTGGCGCACCCCGTGGGGTGACATCAACCGCTTTCAGCGCCTGACCGACGACATCGAGGACGGGCACGACGATGCACAGCCGAGCCTGCCGGTGGGCTTCGCACCCGCCCAGTGGGGCGCACTCGCCTCGTTTGACTCGGCCAAACCCCGGCGCACCCGAAAAATTTACGGGTCCGTCGGCAACAGTTTTGTTGCCGCGGTCGAATTCGGACCCACGGTGCGGGCCAAGGCCATCATGAGCGGCGGCGAGAGCGGCGATCCCCATTCCCCGCACTTCACCGACCAAGCCCTGATGTTCTCACGCGGAATCTTCCGCGACGTGTACTTCACGCCCGCGGACGTCCACGCGCACGCCGAACACACCTACCACCCCTGACGCTACCGCAGCCTCTCAGCCCGCCTACCGGGGATAGCGGTGTTGTGCCGGCGGATGCGGCGCCGGCGGGCGCGGCGCGGCGGCACGCGGCGGCGGCGCGCGCTGGATGACCCGGCGGCGCTGCTCCGGGGTCATTTGCCGCCACTGTTGGCGCAACTCCTGGCGGCGCTCCGGCGGCATCGCCCGAAATCGATTGAATTGTTCGCGCACGCGTTGCTGGCGCTCGGGCGGCAGCGCCTTGAACTGCTGCCAGCGCTGCCGCAGCAACTGCCGTTGTTCAGGCGGCATGGCGCGCCATTGGCTGAAGCGCTGCTGCGCACCGGCCTTTTGCTCGGGAGTCATGCTGAGCCAGCGCTGACTGCCCCGCGCCAAGGCTTGTTGGCGCTCGGCAGGCAGGGAATTCCAATTGTCCTGGTAGCCGTGCAGCAACTTCTGCTGCTCCGGCGACATGGAATTCCACGCCTTGGGTTGCGCCGGGGGCGCTGCCGGCGCGGCAGACTCCGCGTTAGGTGATTCGGACGCCGGCGCAGGTTCCTGAGCGAACGCCGCAGCGCAGGGCGGCCAACCGCACGCGAAACCTATGACAGCTATCAATAACGCCCTGATCATCGACTGTTACCCTGCGGCGGCGGTGCGGGGGGATTATTCCCTCGCGGCGGCGCGCGCTTCAAAAATTCCCACCAAGCGGCATCTCCCACATCATCCGAGCCCAAGAACTCGATGAACTCATCGTCAGGCGCATCACCTTGCGGCGCCGGCGGCTGTGCCGCGGCGGCAGGCGCCGGTTTTGGCGGCGGCGGCGGTGGCTGCGCATGCGCGGCTGCACAAGCCATCGTGGCCAATACCAACCAAGCTCTTACCGGGATCAATGACGATTCAACCTATGCGGCAGGTTCCGGATTGGCGGCCTTGTCCGCAAAATCATAGAAATCGAGATCGTCCTGCAACATCTCCATCGCATCGCCCGATCCATCCGACGACGCGACGATATCCAAGTCTTCCAAATTCGGCTGGGCATCCGGCGAGGATACCGTGTGATGGCCCAACGGACCCATCCACAGCACGGCGCCGAGCACGGCGGCGGCCGTCACACCGGCCGCGGGTGTCCACCAAAGTCGGCGCGCAAACCACGCACGGTTGCCGGGCGCTGCCGCCTCCAAGGCCGCGTGCCGGGCCTGGGTGAGACGCGAACGAATTCGCATGTCGAGGTTCTCGACGCTGCCCTGGAACAAGACGCGGGCGCGCTCTTCGAGGGAATCAAGTGGCTCATTGTTCATTACCATGCCTCGCCGAGTTGCTCGCGCAGCGCGTGCACCGCGCGCGAGTAATGTGTTTTGACGCTGCCTTCGGAGCAACCCATGGCCTGTGCAGTTTCGGCCACGTCCATACCCTCGAAGTTTCGCAGCATGAAAGCTTCGCGCTGCCGGGCGGGCAACGCCCGCAGCGACACTTCCAGCTGCTCCAAGGCCTGATCCTGCATCAGCGTCTCCGGAATGGGCGTGGCCGAATCCGCGACGCTGTCGAGCGGATCCTGAGCCTCGTTGTCAGGATCCTCTTTCGGACCCGGCAGCCAGGTCATGATGCGTTTGCGGACCGAGCGGCGACGCTGCAGATCCCGTATGCCGTTCTCCAAAATCCGGTAGAACAACGGACGCCATTCGGAGCTCGGCCGGGACGCGTAGTTCTTGGTCAGCTTGAGCATGGCATCTTGAACCACGTCCAGGGCATCGTCGGCATCACGCAGCGCGATTTGAGCCATCCGAAATGCCCGGCGCTCCATCTCGGCCAGGAATTTTTCGAGTTCTCGCGAGTACTCCAGAACCACTCCCTCAAGCGCTGGAGTGGGACCATCCCAGACCATCCAAGTGGTGTGGAGGGTATCAAAGCGAGACATACTCGTCCTCCTGAAGGTTGGATAAGCTCAGCGGATGTTTGCTGTTCCACTTATCAACGCCCTCCCACGCCCCTGGTTGACTATGATTGATACAAGATCAGCGACTTACGCACACCGAGTGTGACTTCCGTTGCAATAATTTCAGGCGGCATCTCCAATGACGATCTAGAGGGAGATGTAAGCCATTGAATTTATTATATTCATGTCGATTTAGAACACTTTTTCACCATTTTGAAGGTGACCCGAAACGGAACGGGCACTTAGGCTAAATGATCCCCGCTTTTCAACAGACTTATCCACAGCTCTTGTGGACAACGGATCGCGCGTGATTTTGCAGGTCGCGCTCGACACGCCGCTGCGGCGGGTCTTCGATTATCTACCGCGCGGCGGCTCGAGCGCTTCACCGCCACCGCTGGGCGTGCGCGCGTGCGTTCCATTCGGCCGCCGCAAGCTGATCGGTGTGGTGGTGGCCATCATTGCCGAGTCCCGCATTCCCGCCTCCAAGCTTCGCACCGTCTCTGAGATCTTGGACAACGCTCCCATCATCGATGCGGTCACCTTCGATCTGCTGATGTGGGCGGCGGCGTACTACCATCACCCGATCGGCGAGGTATTCGCGGCAGCGCTTCCTGTGAGCCTGCGCGCGGGCCAGGCTGCAACCGAAGTCACCGAATATTGGAGCCTGACCGAACTGGGGGCCGCCCAACTGTCCCAACTCCAGGATCGGCGAGCGCCGCGACAACGTGCGCTGCTGGCATGGTTGGCGGATCGCGGACGGGCCACTGCGGCGCAGGTCGCGGAGGCGTTCAGGCCGGCCCACTTGAAAGCACTGGCGCAACGCGGTTGGGTCATGGCATGCGCCAGCGATGAGGCTCCGGCAGTGCCCGACCCTCTCTTGAGCAACGCATCCGACGCCGACGAGTTGATGCTCACCGCCGCGCAATCCGCAGCGGTCAAGGCCATCCTGGCCTCGCTGTCCGTATTCGCAGTGCATCTGCTCTACGGCGTCACCGGCAGCGGTAAGACCGAGGTGTACCTGCGCGCGATCTCGGCGGCGATCGCCGCCGACGGTCAGGCCTTGGTCTTGGTGCCGGAGATTGCGCTCACGCCGCAGTTGGTCGAGCGCTTTCGCCAGCGCTTCTCGAGCGGCGTAGTCGCCTTGCACTCGGGCTTGACGGATGCGGAGCGCCGCGATGCCTGGCGTGCCGCCTATGGCGGCAAGGCTCGCATCATCATCGGCACGCGCTCCGCGGTGTTCACCTCCCTGCCCAGACTCGCCCTCATCGTGGTGGACGAGGAACACGACCCATCGTACAAGCAGCAAGAAGGTTTTCGTTACTCGGCGCGCGACCTGGCGGTGATGCGCGCCCGCGGCGCAGGTGTTCCCATCATCTTGGGCTCCGCCACGCCGTCGCTCGAAACCCTGGAGAACGCAGCGAGCGGGCGTTACGTGAAGCACTTGCTGCCGCAGCGTCCTGGGTCGGCGCAGCCCCCCCGCATGTCTTTGATCGACTTGCGCCGGCATGCGGCGGACCAGGGTTTGTCGACCCCCGCAATGCTCGCCATCGGCAGTCACTTGCAGGCGGGTGGCCAGATCATCGTGTTCTTGAACCGGCGCGGCTACGCACCGGGTCTGTATTGCAACAGCTGCGGCTGGATCGCGCCCTGCGCGCATTGCGATGCCCGCATGACGCTGCATCGTCGCGCACAACAGCTGCGCTGCCATCACTGCGGCGCGCACACCGATATCCCGACGGTCTGCGGTAGCTGCGGCCAGGCGCTGCTTCCCGTAGGTCAGGGCACCGAGCGGGTCGAGGAAACCCTCACCCGCCTTTTTCCGGATGCGCCGCTCGCACGCTTGGATCGCGACACGGCGGGCGCGCGGGGCGCCATCCAGGCCGTGCTCGAGCGCGTGCACAGCGGTGAGGCGCGCATCTTGGTGGGCACGCAAATGTTGACCAAGGGACATCACTTCCCGGATGTGTCGCTGGTCGTGATCCTCGACGCCGATCAAGGCTTGTTCGCCAGCGACTTTCGCGCCACGGAACGCTTGGCACAGACCATCACGCAGGTGGCCGGGCGCGCCGGGCGGGCGGCGCGCCCGGGCGAGGTCTTGATACAGACCGAGTTTCCCGAACACCCTCTGCTGACGCGGCTGATCGCCGAGGGCTACGAGAGTTTCGCGGCCAGTGCGCTGCAGGAACGCCGCGAAGCGCAATGGCCGCCGTTCTCGCGCCTGGCGATGCTGCGGGCCGAGGCCAAGGATCCTGGCCTCCTCGCCGCTTTCCTCGAGGCCGCTGCGCAGGGTGGCAAAGGTCTCAATGAGCCCGGCATCAAGATTCTCGGGCCCGCGAGCGCTCTGATGGCAAGGCGTGCCGATTACTTTCGCGCGCATCTCTTGGTCGAGACGTTGAGCCGCGGCGATCTGCAGCGCTTTCTCGCGCGCTGGCTGCCGGCGGTCGAGGATCTGCCCGGTGCCAAAGGGATGCGCTGGTCGATCGACGTGGATCCACTCGAAGTCGACTAGGGGCGAGGACACGCCGGACGGGAACGGGAAAAAGACACAGTTCCCGTCCGGCATGCCCTCGCCCCTCGTCGTGGAGTGCGCCAACGAGCATCACTTGCATACAGGCCCGTGATATTGA
>Ga0116228_10005483_pt1 | contig 11316 bp, 9 predicted proteins | sample S1TSphfallax_2_FD_89694 | JGI IMG/M metagenome (GOLD analysis project Ga0116228, IMG submission 89694) | Host-associated microbial communities from peat moss isolated from Minnesota, USA - S1T2_Fc - Sphagnum fallax MG | ecosystem: Host-associated > Plants > Peat moss > Unclassified | place: USA...
AGGCGGAAACGTCTGGCCGATCACTGCCACCGCGCGCACCGTCGGCAACAGCGAACGACCCGCAGGTCGCGTCGCCAGAATGCCCAGCGAAAGACCCAGCACGGTCGCCACCAGCGTCGCACCTAGCACCAGGGCCAGATGCGCAAGCGTCAGCACATGAAATGGCGTACGCGTATACAACGGATGCGACAGTTCGGGCATCCACGCGTGGAACCAGGGCGATGCGTGCGGCAACACCAGCAGCAGCGCCAGCAGGCCCAGCAACGGAAGCATCGCCCTCATCGTTTCCCGTCCACCAGATCGACCAGTGCAATCGATCCCACCACGTGGCCGCCTTCCGTCACCGGCAGACGATCACGCCCCTGCGCCAGCATCGCGCCCAGCGCCTCCTGAAGGCTGGCAGCGATATCCACCGCCTCGCCTTCCGCGGTTTCTCCATGCCGAAGCCGCTCCCGCACCGGACGAATCGCCAGCGCACGCAGATGCGCACGCGATCCACCCACGAACTCGCGAACCCGGTCATCGGCGGGCTCACGAATCAATTGCAGGGGTGTCCCCACTTGGACGAGGTGACCATCGAGCATGAGGCCCACGCGATCCCCCAGGCCGAACGCCTCGTCCATGTCGTGCGTAACGAACAGGATCGTCGTCGCCGTTTCCCGCTGGATCGTGCGCAGGCTTGCTTGCAGGGATTCGCGCGTCAAAGGATCGAGCGCACCAAACGGCTCATCCATCAGGACGATGCGGGGCCGTGCCGCCAGCGCCCGCGCCACGCCGACGCGCTGCTGCTGGCCACCGGACAGCGTACGCGGATAACGATCGCCGATGCCCGGTTCATCCAGCTTCAACAGATGGAGCAACTCGCCTACCCGCGAAGCGATGCCCTGCTTCGACCAGCCGAGCAGCCGCGGCACCGTCGCGATGTTCTCGGCCACCGTGCGATGGGGAAACAGGCCCACCGACTGGATGGCATAGCCGATACCACGGCGAAGCTGCTCCACGTCCATCATGGCGATGTCGTCGCCATCGACCAGCACCCGCCCGCTGTCTGGCGTCACCAGGCGATTGACCATGCGCAGCAGGGTGGACTTGCCCGAACCTGAAGGCCCCACCAGCACGAAGAATTCGCCGTCCTCCACGCGAAGATCCAGCGCATCGATCACCGTTCGATCCGCAAAGTGCTTACCCACGCCTTCGAAGACGATCATGAACGCGACTCCGCCAATGCGTGCAATCCCTGGAAAAGCAGGTCCATCGCAAGCGCCAGCGCGATGATCGCCAGCGTACCCAGCAACACCATATCGGTAGCTCCCTGTCCGATACCGAGGAAAACGAAACGCCCCAGGCCACCTGCGCCGATCAGCGACGCCACGGCCGCCAGGCCCACGGTCTGCACCGCCACGATACGCAGTCCGGCCAGCAACACGGGCAGACCAAGCGGCACCTGCACCCGGGTCAACAGCTGCCAGCGGCTCATGCCCAGCCCACGCGCCGCCTCGCGTGCATCCACCGGTGCGGCATCGAGCCCGGTGACGGTGTAGCGCAACACGGGAAGCAACGCGTAAAGCACCAGTGCGAACACTGCCGGCGCCGCGCCCGTGCCACCAAAGCCGAGGGAAGCCAGCGCAGGCCACTGGCGGGCAAGCCACGCGAACGGGCCGATCAGCAAGGCGAACAGCGCCAGGGAGGGCACGGTCTGGAAGAACGAAAACACCCCGAGCAACATGCCCCCTGCCCGTTTCGCACGCCAGGCCCATACGCCCAGCGGCAGACCCAGCGCGAGGGCAAGCGCAAGGGTGATCAGCGACAACACCAGATGAGTCTGCAGGGCATCGAGAAAGGCACCACGCTGCGCGTGATACTCACGCATGACGGCAACGTTATCGAAAGCGCCGGCCATGCCGCCAAGGACGAGGACAAACGCCACACCCGCCCAGATACCTGCTTGCCAGGCGATGCGAAGACCACGCACGCGGTCCAGCAGCAACAGCAGGGCGGCAAGCCACATCGTCCAGAAACCGGCACCCGTCTGGATACGCGTGGTGGACGATGCACCTTCCAGCAACTGCGTTGCATCATGGCCCGCAAGCCATGGCAAGGTGATCACCATGGCGGCCGTGCAGGCTGTCGCCAGCCAGCGGAACCGCGAACATCCCGCCACGGCAACAAGCAACCACGCGACGACCAGAGCGATCGAATCCGGGTTTTGCGGCACACCACTGAGCAATCGATTGGGCGCCACATGCAGGAAAGGCAGCCCGGCCGCCGCGATACCGATGGCGCACAGGATGACCACCGGCAGGAAACGGGCAATACGGGCGCTGTCCGTCATGGCCCGGCACCTTGCCCGCGCAGATAATCGGCGGCCACCTTCGATGCATCCTCACCATCGATCTGCGTGCGCGCATTGAGGTGCTGCAGCACCTCGACGGTCAGCGGGCGAAAGGCTTTCTCCAGTGCATCGCGCATCGCCGGATACCGTTTCAGTACTTGTTCGCGTACGACGGGCGCAGGCTGGTAGACCATCTCGACGTGACGCGGGTCCTCAAGAACCACCAGCCCGGTCATCGCCAGGGCCCCGTCCGTGGAATAGACCATGCTCGCATTCACCCCCGACGTACCCTCGGCGGCAGCCTTGATGGTGGCGGAGGTATCGCCACCGGCCAGCACAAGCAGCTGGTCGCCGCGCAGGCGAAAACCATAGGCGGCCTGGAACGCAGGCAACGCCGCATCGCTTTCCACGAATTCCGCCGATCCCGCCAGATAGACGCGTCCGTTGCCATTCACCCAGCGTGCGAAGTCATCCAGCGTGCGCAATCGGTTGGCCATTGCGACATCCGCACGCACGCCGATGGCCCAGTGGTTGTCGGCTGGCGCGGGGTGCAGCCAGACCAGGTGGTTTGCCTCCCGGTCGAGCGACGAAGCCAGCGCATAGGCCCGCGCAGCATCCCGGAATGCAGGGTCGGCCTCCCGATGGAAGAAGAAACCTGCATTGCCCGTGTATTCCGGATACACGTCGAGATCCCCGTTGACGAGCGCGCGCCGCACGATCGAGGTAGGCCCGAGCTGCGTGCGATCCGTCACCGGTATCCCTTCGCGGCGCAATACCTGGAGCACGATCTGCCCCAGCACGGCCCCCTCGTTGTCCGCCTTGGAACCCACCCGCACTGGCACCTCCGCCTGGGCGACGGCTATACAGAGCAGACACAGCAAGGCGACAAGGATGCGCCGCAAGTCAGCGACCCAGCAAATCAGCGAACGTCCGCTTGAATGCCTCGTCGATCGGTGTCGCGTCCACGCTCGCAGGCAGGCCGACGAAACGCTGCTCGAAGGCGCGCACCGCTTGCGTGAAACGCTCCGCCCGCCCTTCGTCGTCGCCCTCTTCTACCGCGTAGGCCAGCGCGCGCGCCGCCTGCCCGGCCAGATCGACATCGTCCGGCAACGCCGAGATATCGCCCCAGACCTGCTTCAGGTAAGCCACGGCCAGCCCGGCGCGGCGCATGCGATGCAGCAGGCCTCGCGGCAATCCGTGCTCCGGCGCAAAACGCGCCACCACATCGTGGGCCTGATCGACAGGCGCCTGGCCCAGGTCGATGCGGATGCTCAGTGATGCGGTGTCGAACAACCATGAACCCGGTGCAGGGGTGGCGCTATATGGCAGCGCCCGGCCGTTGACCTCGACGCTTTCGGGAATACCGGCATCCAGCAGCTCCACGATATAGGCACGCGTCGACGGCCTGCCGGGATAGTGGCCATCCATCGCATCGATATGCACCCGATGCGCACGATCGCCACGACGGCTGCGGACCGGCGTGCGGGCAAACTCGCCGCGCTGGTAACCCTGGCTCCGGCCATCGTCATCGTAGAGCGCCGTATGACCTTCGTCACCGGGAAACACCTGGAGAATCAGCGTATCGGGCACGCTGGCGAGATCGCGCAGGCCTTCGGGATAAAGCGGAATCACGCTGCCGGGCCGCACGAAAATGGGCATTTCCGCCAGCGTGTAATTGCGCTCCAGCACCTGTCCGCCCTCATAGGCCTCCGCACCATCGCGGCTGTACCACAGGCCCGGCGGCAGCCAGACGGCGAAGGCGGCCGAGCCATCCTCGCTCACGGGAACGGTCACGGGGGCGACGAGGATGTCTTCTCCGAACATGTATTGCGCGGGGTGCGCATAGGCTTCCTCGTGCTCCGGCCAGTGGTAGTACATCGGCCGGACGATCGAGGTGCCTGTGTCATACGCGGCACGCGCGGCATCGTAGATATACGGCGCCAGCTGGTAGCGCAGGCGGATCGCCGCGAAGATCGCGTCGCCATAGGGCGGCCCGAAGTGCCATGGCTCCTTGTGCAGGCTGGCTTCCTTCGCCGAATGCGTACGCAGCACGGGGCTGAAGACACCCAGCTGCATCCAGCGCGCATAGAGTTCCGGATCGAGGTGACGCTCCGGTCGCGGTATGTGCTTGTGGAACGTGTGGCCACCGATGTCGTGACTCCAGTAACCGTAGAGCACGTTCGAGGCCATCGACGTGAAATGCGGCTGGAAGGCCAGCGACGTCCACGAGATCACGCTGTCACCGGAAAAACCGATGGGATAACGATGGTTACCCAGGCCACCCCAGCGGTGATAGATCAGCCCGCGCCGGTCGTCGTCGCGCTGCATCTCGGTGAAGAACACATGATTGAGCCACCAGGTGTTCGACAGGCCCGGCACCGCCCTGGATTCGGGCCACTGCTGCCAGTCCAGCCACCAGAAATCCACGCCCTGCTTTTCCAGCGGATGCAGGATCGTGTCGAACAGGGCACGCATGTACGGTTGCGACGCACCTTCGAAGGGAATGGGTTCGCGCGTGGAGGTATCCCACGACAGCACCTTCGCCATCGCGTCGTACTTTTCCTCGTGCGGCATCACGCCCGAGGCAGGATGCAGGTTCAGCGTGATGCGCAGGTTCTGTCCGTGCGCCCAGCGCATGAAGGCCGCCGGCTCCGGGAACAGGCTGCGATTGAAGGTATAGCCGGTCCAGCCGGACTGCTCGCCGAACACGTCGTGCTGTTCGTGGCCCGGCCGTAGCGACAGGCCCGGCGTGGTATGCCAGTCCATGTCGAGCACCAGCACATCGAGCGGAATGCGCTCCTTCTCGAAACGCGCCCCCAGGGTGCGCAGTTCTTCGTCGGCGTAATTCCAGTAGCGCGACCACCAGTAACCGAAGACGAAACGCGGCGGTACGGGCTGTGGCCCGGCGATGGCGGCGAAATCGGCGAGGCCCGCACGGTAATCGTGGCCATACCCGAAGAAATACAGATCCTGGCGTTCACCATGCGGACGCGGTATCACCCAGCCTTCGTCGTCTATGCCGAAGCCTTCCGTGTCGTCCACCACATGCCAGCCGTCTCGCGCGATGAGGCCGTCTTCCAGCGGCAGCTTGCTGCCGTCCTGCCAGGTATCGCCGTCGTAGCGGTCGAGGGTGCGGTAGGTGCCGCCGAGGTTGTCTTTCTGGACATCGCCGGGATGCCAGGTGAGATCACCCGAGGGACGACGCACGTCGATGGCAAGATTCGCGGCCGTGAAACGGCCCGTGCCTTTCTGGTAACGCAGGCGGAGATTGCCGGTATCGATGTCCAGCGTGCTGTCGTCCTCGTTCAGCGAGAACATCGGCACGTCGACGGCGCGGTGGACGACGATCTGGGTACGCCCGTCGCGGAACTGCCGGTCGGCACTCCATTCCAGGCGGATCAGGCGTGGCGACAGCACGGTGAAGCGCACCTCGCCCCGTTCCACGGTGGCTTCCGGTTGCGCGGCGGCGCCCTGGGGCGTCGTGTCGGTCGTGGCTTCCATGGGTCGGGCAGCACCCCTGTGGCAAACGAAGGGGCCATTATGACGCGTCGCCGCATCGACACGGTGAAAGCGCCAGCTTGACGCGACGTGCACCCTCGCCCCGTCACCGTCTGTCGATCGTCACCCAAGCGAGGAGAGGACCATGAACGAAGACCAGATCCGCGGTGCGGCCAATACCGTCGGCGGCCGTGTGCAGCGTGCCGCTGGTGCCCTTACGGGCGATCACGAACTCGAAGCCGAGGGCGCCGTCCGCGAAACCGCCGGTCGTGTGCAGGCCAAGGCCGGCGAGGCAGTGGAAAGCGTGCGCGAAGCGGTAGCCCACCGTCCGCTCGGTGCCATCCTCAGCGGCTTCGGCGTGGGCATCCTCGTCGGCATGCTGCTGGCTCGCCGCGACTGAGCGAGCAACTCAGCCGACCAGGCAGCGGTCGCGCCCGGCGCGCTTGGCCGCGTAAAGCGCCTGGTCGGCCCGCTCGAAGGCGGTGATGGCGGTGTCGCGCGAGGCAAAGCGCGTGATGCCGCCTGACATCGTCACCGCCACCGGTTTGCCGCCCGCATGGAAGGCCAGTCTGGCCACGGTGGCACAGAGCCCTTCGGCTGCCGCCAGCGCGGCATCGATATCCTGGTCGGCAAATACCACCACGAATTCCTCGCCGCCGTAACGGGCCACGAAGCTGTCTTCACCAAGCGCCTGCGTGAGCGTGCGCCCGACAATGCGCAGCACGGCGTCGCCCGCTGCGTGACCGTAGGTGTCGTTGATGGCCTTGAAGTGATCGATATCGAAAGCGGCGACGCAGGCCTTGCCGCCTTGGCGCACCTCGCGCTCCACATCGCCCATGCGCCGTTCCCAGGCCAGCCGGTTCGGCAGTTCCGTCAGCGGATCGGTGAGCGCCCTTTCGTGTTCGCGGCGCAGGGAGTCCTGCAGGGTGCTCGCCTGGGTTTCCAGCTCTTCCACGCGATGCCGCATGCGCCGCGCCCGGTCGCGGTAGGCCGTCAGTCGCGCATCCTCGCGCTCGCGATGCTCGCGAAAATGGATGTCGATCATGGACAGTCGTTCGCTGACCTGGGCTCGCAGCCCGGCCAGGTCGGTGGCGGCACTTACCTGCTCTTCGAGCAGGCGCATTTCGATGTGGACGCGGGCATCCAGCGTACGGGTCTGGTTCTCACCTTCCTCTGCCTCGCGCATCCCTCCCGTCAGGAAACGGGTGACGTCGCCGAGCCGCGCACCGACTTCCGCCAGCAGATCCTGGAGTCGGGCGATATCTTCACGCAGGGCCTGCACCGTATCGGTATCGCCCGCGACATGGGGAACGTCCAGGGCGGCGACGGCTGCGCTCAGGTCATCCAGCAACGGTTCGATGACATCGACCGACTGGGCCGAGTGCAGGCTGCCCGTCAGGCGGTCGAGCAATGCATCGGCATCGGGACTCTGGCCCCGCGCCAGCAGGGCGAGGCGCAATGCGAGGCGACGCAGGCCTTCCTCCACCTGGCGGAAGTCGTGCTCGTCGCGCTCCATCCGTTCCAGCGCGAGATGGTATTTCCGCTCCCACTGATCCTGCTCCACCCGCGCCCCCGACCCGATCGACGTTGGCGCACATCCTACGCCCCGTTCAGGCCGGCGCCACGGTCTGCGCATCGTAGAAATCGCAAAGATCGGCAAACGGCATCGGCCGGCCGATGAAATAACCCTGGGCATGGTCGCAACCGACACCCACCAGATAGTCGAGACTGCCTCCGTCTTCCACGCCTTCGGCCGTCACCCGGAAGCCGAGGCGCTGGCCCAGCTCCACCAGTGAACGCACGATGGTGCGGTCGCTGGCATCGGTGGCCAGCTGGCGGACAAACATGCGGTCGATCTTCAGCTCGCTGACCGGAAGGCGACGCAGGTAGGCGAATGAGGTCTGGCCGATGCCGAAATCGTCGATGGCCACGTCGATACCCATGTCGGCGAAGCGGCGCAACACGCCGAGCGCTGCCTCCGGTTCGCCGATCACCGCGCTTTCGGTCACTTCCAGTGCGATGGCACGGGCGGGAAGCCCATGCATCGACAACAGTTCCGCGACGCGATCCGGCAGGCCGGTATCGCCGATGTCGCGGGCAGAGAGGTTCAGCCAGACCTTGAGCGGACGGCCTTCATGATGCAGCCGTGCCGCCGAGGCGATTCCCCGTGCCAGCACCCAGCGCGTCAGGCGGCCGATATTGCCGGTTTCCTCCGCGACGCCGATGAACTGGTCCGGCGGCACCATGCCGTGACCGGGCCGGTGCCAGCGCACCAGCGCTTCCGCCGCATCGATGCTGCCGTCGGCAAGATGACGCTTGGGCTGGAACCACAGTTCCAGCGCATCGCCGTCGATGGCATCGCGCAGCTCGCTCATCAGCGACAGGCGTTCGGGCCGGTGCGGATCGGTGCATGGGTCGTAGACTTCCACGCCGGCGGACGAGCCGATGGCCGCAAATTCCGCGACCTCGGCACGCCGCAGCAGCGCCGCCGCGCGGTCGCCGTGCGACGGCGCCAGCGCGATGCCGACCGCAGGCCCCATGTCCATGGAAATCTGCGCTTCCTGGTAGGGCTCGGCCAATGCGTCCATCACTCGTCGCGCCATGATCGCGGCCGCGCTGACGTCACCGCCACGTAACCAGATGGCGAACTGCGTATCGGTCACCCGCGCCACGAGATGCCTGCCTGCGATGGTACCCACGCGGCGGCCTGCGTCGTCCATGAGGCGATCGGCCAGCGCGTGGCCCAGGGTCTTCACGATATCGGTGAGCCGGGTCACCCCCACCATGAGCAGCGCGCCACCGCGATCCGGCTGCATGCTCAGGTCGGTATCGATCGCATCTTCGGCGGCGGCGCGATTGGGCAGGCCAGTTACCGGATCGTGCATGGCCTGATGGCGGATGCGCCGTTCGCGCTCGCGCACGGCCTCGCCCATGGTGCGGAACGCCCGGGACAGATCACCGATCTCGTCCTTGCGACTGACCGGCGGCGCATCCTGGTAGTCGCCACCGGCAATGCGCCGGGCCGCTTCGGCCAGCGCTTCCAGCGGACGCGACACGCCGCGCGCCACCAGCCACGACGCCACCAGACCGCCCGCCAGCCCGAGCGCCAGCAGCCCCAGCCACGCACTCCAGATGGCCTTGTAGGGGCGCATCGCGTCATCCAGCGAGTAACCCATCACCGCGAGTACGTCGCCGCTGCCGCGCGGCTGTTTCAAAGGCTGGGCCAGCGCAATGTATTCGCGGCCGTTCATGTGCGTGAGGGTGGGTGCACCGGGCAGGCCTTCGCCACGCTCCGCGAAACTCGCGGTCAGCTCCGGCAGCGAATCACCATGGGCGATGACCCGGTAACCATGCGCACTCCCGCGCGACACCAGCTCGACGTCGCGCGGGAGTGCGGAAAGCCGCTGCATATGCGCCACCAGCGCATCGTCCAGCGGAATGCTTGCCGCCACCAGGCCCACCGGCTGTGGGGCATACACCGGCACCACCACGACCCAGAACGCCTTGCCGTTCATCACCACCACGGCGGCGGCATGCCCGTCATACGCTCCCGACACCAGGTCAGGGAAGGCGAATGGCTGGCCGTCGCCCGCCGATGTCGTGGAGTCGATCTGCACGCGGCCATCCAGGCCGATCAACTGCATGCGCGCCGCACCGACACGACTGCCATGGTTGCGCAGCACCGACACGATGGTGCCGCGATCGCGCGTGCCGATGGCCGAACGCAGGGCGTAATCGAGCGACATGATCTGCACGCCGGACGCCACGCGCCCGGACAGGTCGTTCATCTGCGCGACGAAGGCTTCCGCATTCGCCGTGAGCTGGTCGCCCCCCTGCATCAGCAGGTGCCGGCGTGCCACCTCGTAGGCCAGTCCGGCGGTGAGGCCCTGGACGAGGATCAGGGCGGCGACGAAGAACATCGCCAGCCGCGTACGGAAACCAGGCAGCCTCACGAAATGTCACATGCCCGGGTGGGCGCGATCCATCGCTGTACGGGGGTCGGGAAGAAGAGGCGCCACCACGAATCGCAACACCGTGTCGCCATTCCCGGCGACGGTCAGGTCCTGGATCGGCAGGGTGATGGCCGGACGCAGCTGCGGATGCCAGGCGTGCGCCATGTAGTGGCCGGCGGGAACGCCGTCCATATGGGCTTGGCCCCGGGCGTCGGTCACGACGAGGTCGGGGTCCTTGGTCACGTACAGGTAGGTGAGCATGCGGTCGTGGATATTGCAGCCCACGGCGGCTACCCCGGTCTTGTCCACTTTGAGTGGCTTGGACGATTCACCCGTGTCCAGCACGAACTCGAAGCGGGCGATGTCGGAAAACGAATAGACCTGGTGGTCGATCTCGTCGCTGTTGCGGAAGACCACGCTGTCACCCGGATGCATGGCCGTGACGTAGGGGATGAAGGTCTGGTCCTTCTGATCCACGTAGCGGGTGACCGGGCGGATGGCCCGGGCCGGCTTGTCGCCGTCCGGGCTGAGGCTGACCACGGCATCCGGTACCGGATGGCCATCGACATCGACGACCTCGACGCGGACCGTCCCGGCCTGCGCCAGGGACGCGGAAAGCGCGAACGACGTCGCGACGGCGAACAGGCTGCGCATGGGCTACCTCGCTGATGGGGCGCGTAGCCTAGCCTAGTCGGCAGATCGCGATCTTGCCCGTAATTTCCGGCAGGAAACCCGGCTTCTTACGCTTCGACCAGATGCAGCAGGGGGAACGGACGTCCCTCGCCATCGGTTTCCGAGCGGCCGCCCACCGTGAAACCGCGGGCGCGATAAAACCCCAGCGCATCCGGGTTCTGCTCGTTCACATCGACGGTAAGCGCCCCCTTCAGGCCACGCGCGTGGGCCAGCAGCCGCGAGCCGCCGCCCTGGCCGGCGTGCTCCGGATCGAGGAACAGGGCCTCGAGCTTGCTGCCATCCAGGCCCATGAAGCCCAGCGGCTGGCCCTCGGCGGTGGTGAGCACCCAGACCTCGAGCATCGGCAGCGCGCCATCGCGCACGGCGGGAATCAACCCCTCGATATCGGCCTCGGAGAGGAAATGGTGGGTGGCGCGGACGGAGCGGAGCCAGATATCCAGCAGCACGTCGCGGTCGGCGGGGGTATAGGGTCGGATATTCATTCCCGGGAATATAACCTCATCGAAGGATCTTGCGATCCCTACTGACGTAAAATGCCTTTCATGCGCATTGGTCCCTACGATATCGCGCCGGCCGTGGTCCTCGCGCCCATGGCCGGTGTCACCGACAAGCCCTTCCGCCTGCTGTGCAAGCGCATGGGGGCCGGCCTTGCCGTGTCAGAGATGACCACCGCCGACCCGCGCCTGTGGAACACACGCAAATCGCTGCGGCGCATGGACCACGACGGCGAACCGGAACCGGTCAGCGTGCAGATCGCCGGCTACGACCCGGGCATGCTCGCCGAAGCCGCCCGTTACAACGCCGACAACGGTGCGCAGATCGTGGACATCAACATGGGAT
>Ga0116228_10005486_pt1 | contig 11310 bp, 8 predicted proteins | sample S1TSphfallax_2_FD_89694 | JGI IMG/M metagenome (GOLD analysis project Ga0116228, IMG submission 89694) | Host-associated microbial communities from peat moss isolated from Minnesota, USA - S1T2_Fc - Sphagnum fallax MG | ecosystem: Host-associated > Plants > Peat moss > Unclassified | place: USA...
ATCCGGAATTGTAGCGGTCGGGACGCGAGACCATATAACAATGCTTCTCGCGAAATATCCAGATGCGATGCAGACCGTCGATCTTCCCCGCGACTTGGCGCCGCTTGTTCGTTAGCCATTCTCAGCATTATTCGAACGTAGCTAGGCCAGCTACTCATACCGCAACGCCTCCGCTGGCAGCACCCGCGCCGCCGACCCCGAAGGATACAGCGTCGCAATCAGCGATAACCCGAGCGAGACAGCCGCCACAATCAAAGCATCCGACAGGCGCGGCGCAAACGGCAGGTAGTCGATGGAGTACACCTCGGCGGAGAGCGGGAAGTGATAGTGGCCGCCCAGCCACGACAAGCTGTAGCCGAGGATAAGGCCAATGAGCGTCCCGACAACACTGATCAGCAGCCCTTGCAGGAGAAAGATGAGGCGCACCTGGTCGCGGCGCACGCCGAAGGACATCAGCACTGCGATGTCGCGCGTCTTTTCCATCACCATCATGGTCAGGGCAATCAGAATATTCAGCGCGGCAACACAGACGATGAGGCCGATCACAATGAAGGTGACAATCTGCTCCAGCTTAAGCGCGCGGAAGAGTTCGCGATTGTCTTCCATCCAGTTGTTGGAGAGATAGCCGGGTCCGGCGGCCTGTTCAATTTCGCGGCCGATGGTGTCCGCGTGGTAAAGGTCGTCGACCCGAAACGCGATGACCGTGATAAGGTCAGGCTCGCTGAAGAGGCGCTGCGCATCGGAAAGGCGCGTGAAAGCCATGCCGGAATCGTATTGGTAGAAGCCCGAGTGGAAGATGCCGACGATGCGAAACGGCTGATATTTCGGCACGAGGCCAAAAGGCGTAAGCTCGCCCTGCGGGCTGGTGACCATCACACTGTCGCCGACTTTAACAGAGAGCGTATCAGCGAGCGTGTGGCCGATCACAATCGGTGGGACCTCAGCATTGGGGCCGCTGGAAATAGTGCCGGGCGCTGTGGGATCGAGCGCAGCTGCGCTGCCCATGGTGACTTGCGAGAGCAGGTCGCTGACGTTGCGCTGATCGGCTGGAATGATGCCTTCAATGAGTACGCCGCCATCGCGCGGGCCACTGGAAATGAGCGCCTGCTCGTAGAGTCCAGGCGCAGCAGCCGTGACATGGGGCAGCTTCGAGAGCCGGGCCAGGAGCGGCCGCCAGTCGCGCATGCCGTCCCCATCGATCCGCTGCAACTGAACGTGCGCGGAGGAAGAGAGCAGCCGCGCCTGAAGGTCGCGCTCCATCCCATTCGTGATCGCGAGCGCGATGATCAGGGCCGCAACCCCGGCGGCGACTCCCGCGACGGAAATGGCAGTGATGACGCCGACCACTGCCTGCCTGCGTTTTGCGCGCAAGTAGCGTGCCGCTATGAACAGCTCAAACCTCATGCTGGCCTAATGGACAACTGCCTTGGCAGCCGTCACATTGTCATAGTGGTCGTACACGCGGACAGTCACCACATGTTCGCGTGAGCTGTGCGCGGTTTCGGTGGATTTGCCGGAGGCCTCGTCAGCCTGGTCGGCCTCGGTGTCGTCATCAGAAGGATGAGCAGGCGGAACAGAAGCCATGAAGTCGTAATGCTCTTCTTTCGAGTCGGATAGTTTCCCCACCGGTTCGAGGTAGAGCCACCGTCCCGCATCGACCGAGTATTCCGCGTGGTCGATTGTCGACATCGCATCTTTGGCGCTGAGCGTGACATGCAGCTTGTCACCGGACGCAGCCGCGGTCATGGTCTGGATGGTCGGCGGCGTCGTATCGATGGTGAAGCGATCACTGATGCGGTCGCCGGTCCTGGCATCGGCTTCGATGTGAGACGGCAAATCGCTGGCCACGACTTTGACGCGATAAATGCCGTCGGGCAGATGGACAGCGTCGAAGGTCAGAAAGCGTTCGCGGGTGCGGTCTCTCAGCAGAAGCCAGTTCTGTTCACCCTCGCCTTTCACGTAAATACGGAACGAGAGATCGTCGCCGTTATCGTCGTGCGCTTGCCAGCGGACGCTGACCGCGCTCTTGTCTTTGAAGGCAGCGAGTGGCTGCGATCCTCCGTCCGGCGGCAGATTGATGAAACCATTGTTGTTCTGAGCGGAAGGAAAGCTGATCTGCGTTTGCTGCGGAATTTGCTGCTGCAGGGCCTGGGTATTCACGCGCGTGCCCGGCGCAACCACGATCTCGTCGACCACGGGTGCGACGTTGACCTGCAAATAGGGGATGCCGATGGAATCTATGTGACCCGCGCCGGGATGCAGGGCAACTTTCCATTGCACGAATCGACCCGCGGCCAATTTCACCGCAGCATTATTGGGCTGAACGGCCTGCCAATCGCTCCAGCCGCGTGCTGGATTGTCAATATTGCCAGTGCGGACAGAGAGCTCGTAATGGTCGCCGCCGGCAGCCTCCACTTCCGGCTGGCCGAAGTCTGAGAAGAAGCCGGCATCGAAGACTTCGCTTTCATAGACGCTGTCCTGCTTTCCGTCCTGCTTTAGAGAGAGGACTTTCCCGGTATTGCTCGCGCCAAGATAAAGGCCATCGTGCGTGCTGGCGAAGGCTGTCACCTGCGATGCTTCGACATGCGCGACGTCGGCGTAGCTGCCGTCTTCCTGCACGCGGTAAACATGACCGCGATTCCCCGTGGCCGCCATCAGTCCGCTCGCCGTGGAGGCCAGGGCGTAGATCACGTCATCGTGGGCCGACCAGAGTTTGCGGGGCGCCCCTTCGCGGTTGATTTCGTAAATTTCCGAGCCGTCGGGGATGAGGCCATTCGTATTCGAAGCTTGAATGGAACCGGGCTGGACGATGGTGATCGTCGCTGTGATGCTGGTGTTCCCCTGCACCGGAAGCGGCGGCAGATTGTTCTTGTTTTTTTCGCCGACAGCAGCCACGTAAAGCATGCCCGCCGGCGATTCGGCAAGGGCGGTAATTTCTGCCTTCGGAGCGTCGTAAATCACAACCCCCTTGCCTTCGCGGTCGATGCGGTAGACAAGGCCGCCACTATCCGTGCCCGCGATCAGCGAGCCGTTGGCTTCAAGCAGCAGGCAGCGGATGTGCTGTTCGTCGCTCGAAAAGAATTTTTCCGGCTTTCCTCCGGGAGCGATCCTATAAATCGCCGCCGGCGCGCCAGTCGCAATGTAGAGCTGGCCCTTGGCGTCAAAGGCCATGTCCCAGATGTACTTCGGCCGGTCTTCTGCCTTTGTTGCGGCAGTTGCAGGATCAAAGACTACCTCGGCTTTGCTTTCGTCGAGATTGGTCTCGCCGGCCTTGAGTCGATAAACCTTGCCGCTGGGCAGTGTCGCCGCATAGATCGAGCCATCGGGCGCAACCCGGACCACCTGCACCGAAACATCCTTGCTCTCGAAAATCGTCGTTTGTTTACCATCCGCCACCTTGACCACGCGTGCCGGGTTACCCGTCCCGGCATAGACTTCGCCGTGCGCACCCGCAGCGATCGACCATACATAAGTCGTTCCGGTGGCGGCGAGTTCGTTCATGGTGGGACCTGCTTCAAGGTAGCCTTCGCTGGAAATGGCAATCCCCAACGGGGTGCCTTTTTCGAACTCGTCATAGCGGGACTGGGACCAGACCTTGGTCCCCTGCGCCTGAGCAACATGTGACAACAGCAGTGATGCGGCAGCACTGACAAAAAACAGAAGGCGCTTGCGTGCCAAGCGCTGAAAGAACAATGGGCTCACCTATTCGACCTCGATTGTGACAACTTGTTGTCCGGTCACCATGCCGTCGAGAGGCAGGGTGGCGGCGAGTACTGCGGACTCTCCGTTGAGGGTCATCTTGTGGCTGGCATGCAATGGTTCCATCGCGTTGACCATGGAAATCGGCAACAGGCCGAGGGTCTTGCCATCGAGAACGGCCTGCGCGCCGGGCGTGAGAATGGTGGCGTAGAGCGCGTCATTGGTATGGGCAGCGTTGAGCTGTGCGATAGTCCCATCTTCATCGAGGCCGCTTTGCAGAAACGGTGTGGGCGCCTGCAGAATGTGGTCAAGTTCCGCGCCTCCGCTGAGGACGATGCGCAAAGGACCAGGCGGCAGGGCAGTTGGCAGGCGAACTGGAACTTCCACATGACGCGCGGGCTGCTGATAGGGCTGCACCATGGCATCGATGGTGACGGTGTCGCCAGCGTGTGCGTCGGGCCGCGTTGTCGCCGCTGACTCGATTTCCAGGCTGCGATTACCGGGAGTGGCGTCGACGTGAAGTTCGACGCGTTCGATTTTCAGGGTGCGAGCGCGGTTGGTGTACGTGCGGGTAAAGCGATCGCCGACTGCGATGGCAGCCCCGATGGCAGAAGGAACGAGGTCGGTTGGGCTGGCAACGGAGTCGATGTGGATGCGCTGGCCGGTGCTGGTCGTAATAGCGCCGGTGAGTCTGTAGCTCATTTCGACACCGTACTGGTTGTTTTCGAGGAGCGCCTGGTAGGTGGAGAGCAACACCAGCAGCGGCGTCATCTGGGGATCATCGATCACGCTAAAGTGCAGGGTCAGCGCGGCCCCGCCCCCGCTTTCCCCTTTGCCCTCCCCGCGGCTTTCCCCTTTGCTTTCCCCTTTGTCATCCACCGTCAGCGTGACGGGGATGAGACTGGCCTTCTCGCCCAGGGTGCCTCCAATCGCCGAGGCGCGGTCCTGATTGAAAGCTCCGGCCAGTTCGGTGGTATTGATAATCTTGAAGGCATTCAGGGGTGAGGCGAGCGTCGCGACAACCTCGGCCTTGGTCATAGGCATTGACACCGCGCCAGTCTGATTGATGGGGTGGCCGCAAGCGAGAAGATGTCTGGCATCGACGTAGGTCACGGTGCAGGTCGCCGCCATCTCCAGGTCTCCAGTGACCAGCAAAGCGCTGACGGCCGAGCCCGGGACGAGTGGTTCGGGCTGCTTGATGTCGGATGAGCCGCCGCCCGCACCATCGATCGCAGTGAGACCGACAGCAGCAAGGCGGTCGCGAAAGGGCCGCAGGGCCTCCGGGCTGAACCCGCTCAGGCTGAGCGGTGTTTCGATGGGATGAATGTCGAGGCCCGTATCACTGATTCCTTCGACCGAGGCGCTCTGGGTTTTGGACTGATCGGTGGAGTCAGGGCCGGTCATGTCGCGGACCGCGATCATTTGTTCAATCGGGGTGATGCCGGCAATCGGCTCCTTGCTGAACTGGCCGATACGGTACGAAAGCGCGCCGAGGAGTTTGCCATCGATATAGACCGGGCTCCCGCTCATGCCGGCGACGACCCCGGTGTACTCCGGCTTGCTTCCCTGCAGGCGGGCGAGGATCATGTCGCGTTTCGGCCCAAGGGCATTGCGAAGCACGCCAAGGATTTCCACCTGCATGGCCTCCGGCTGCGTGCCCTCGAAAACCGTATAGGCGACGCCATGGAGACCCCGGTGGACCTGGGCAAGCGGAAAATAGCCCGACGCGGAGGTGGGCGATGTGGTCGGGGCCTGCTCCTGAGCGCCGGCCGGGAGCGCCAGGCCGGAGGCTAAAATGAGTGATGCGATCAAACGCGAGGCTTCGAGGCGCATAGGCACGTCTCTTAGACTAACAAGTGGATCGATTTGTGAGGGAATCGCTGCTTCTGCCCATGCAGCGGTTCGCGCGGCGGATGAAAGTTTCTGGAGATGGACGCCTGTCGAGACAGGCGTTGCGCAGCTTGAGGGGTCTATGCAGTTTCTGTCGCAGTTGCGGGTAATTGATTTGCGTCGTCGCGTATACGGCCAGAAGTTCCTGCTGGCCGGCATGGTTCTTCTTCTGGGTACGTGTCCGTTCATTTCCAGGGCACAGCAGACGCCGCCGGCTACGCCGCAGCAGCAGAATGTGCCTCCGCCTCCGCCTGCAGACCAGAATTCGCCCGACCAGGGACCGGCGGACACCAACCCTACCATTGCCATCCCAAAGAAGAACCCCGATGAAGTGCCGCCGCCCGCGCCGCCGGAGCCGAAGGTAAAGAACCCGGCCGGCCTGGAAAACTTTTCTCTGCGAGTGGATGTGCCTGTCGTGAACGTGGACGTGGGCGTGATCCTCGAGAAGACACACCAGTTTGTGCCCAATCTACAGGAAGCGAACTTCCGGATTTATGAAGACGGGACGCCGCAGAAGATCGTCCATTTCGGGCGCACGCAGGCACCCATCACGGCCGTGCTTCTCTGCGAATTCGCGTCGACCAACTACAACTTTATCTATGACATGCGGAACGCCGCCTACGCCTTCGCCCAGCAGTTGAAGCCGGATGACTACGTGGCGGTTGTCACGTATGACATGCACACACAAATCCTGACCGACTTTACCAAAGACAAGCGTGTGGTCATGGAAGCGCTGAACGAACTGCGCATTCCTGGCTTCTCCGAGACGGATGAGTACGATGCCCTCTATGAGACTCTGGACCGGCTGACACGCATTGACGGACACAAATACGTCATTCTGGTGACGTCGGGGATCGATACCTTCTCGAAGATTACGTTCGATAAGATCCTGGCCAAGGTGAAAACAACGCCGAATGTGACAATCTTTGCCGTGGGGACGGGGGGGGCGGCGCAGCTCATGGGGCGGGCCGGCCGCGGAGGCATGTTCGGGCCGAAGGGCATTGACTACCTGGAGGCACAGAACCAGCTGAACACGTTCGCCCGCATGACCGGCGGAGAGGCATTCTTCCCCCGCTTTGAAGCAGAAATGCCGGAGATTTTCGAGCAAATCAATAGTTCGATCCGCAACCAGTACCTGCTGACGTATTCGCCCACGAATCCCCGGCAGGATGGCACCTATCGGAAGATACGGGTAGAGCTGGTGGATGGGGAAGGCAAGCCGCTGCAGATGCAGGATGAGAAACACCATAATCTGAAGTACGACATCGTTGCGCGCGATGGTTATCGGGCGAAGAAAGAAGTCGAGTAGCCTGATCGGCGAAGGAGCCGGCGGATGCATCTACGTCCTGCTGGCCGGACTGCCCGGGACGGGCAAATCGACGCTCGCGCAGGCGCTTGCAGCCAGGCTGCCCGCTGCGGTCGTCCTGAGCAAGGACGAGACCAGGGCCGCGCTCTTTCCCGGCAATGCCACGGATTACTCAGAACAGCAAAACGACCTCTGCATGGAGGCCGTTCTTGCAGCTGCTGACTATCTGCGTCGGCGGCTGCATGGTCCGCAGTTCATTCTGTTCGACGGCAGGACGTTCTCCCGCGCTGCTCAATTGCAGAGAGTAATTGCTGCGGCCGAAGAGGGTGCTTCGCCGTGGTGCATTCTGCACCTGGTATGCCCCGATGCGATTGCCGAAACAAGACTGAAGGCTGCATCAGGCCAGCATCTTGCTGCCAACCGAGGCTACGCGCTGTATCTCGCATTGAAGCAGCGCTACGAGCCGATCCGGTTGCCTCACCTCGTCATTGATACTTCGCAGCCGGTCGCCGCGAATCTCGAGGCGAGTCTGGAGTACATCAGGAACGTCTGGGCGAAGAGTACGCAAGAAGTTCCCGACGAGGGCCTGCTGCGCGCATCCAAGCTGCGAGGAGAAGACACTGATATGGATAAATTTGCAATCTGGGCACAGATGGAAGCCAAGCCCGGTAAAGAAGCGGAAGTGGAAGCATTCTTGAAGTCAGCACAGCCGCTGGCGGTTGCCGAAGCTGGAACAACGACCTGGTACGCGTTGAAAATCGGGCCATCGAAATACGGTATCTTCGATACCTTTGCCGATGAGGAAAGCCGCAAGGCGCATCTTTCCGGCGATATCGCCAAGGCCCTCTTTGCGAAGGCAAAAGAGCTTTTTGTAAACGAGCCGCAGGTCGATACGCCCACGATTCTTGCTGCCAAGGCGCCCGGCGCTTAGGGATGAGCCAGTCGGGGTTTGAGGAGTCTTGCATGCTCCTCAAACTCCTTGGGAACTCCTGAAACTACCGGATGACAACTGTTCGTCCTGCGAAGGACTCCCCTGACTGCCGTCTTTCCAGACCGGTAAACTTCAGCAATGGACCCTTTCGCGCATCACGACACGCTCGACCCGTTCGCATCCTTCAATGCGTGGATGGCAGAGGCGAAGGCCAGCGAAATCAACGACCCCAATGCAATGTCCCTGGCAACGGCGACGAAGGATGGCATTCCGTCTGTTCGCATCGTCCTGCTCAAACGTCTGGATGCGCATGGGTTCTCGTTTTACACGAACCGGGAGAGCCGCAAGGGGGAAGAATTGTTGCATAACCCCCAGGCTGCGCTGTGTTTTCACTGGAAAACGCTGCAGCGGCAGGTACGGGTCGAGGGACCGATCACGGAATTGCCTCGCGCAGACGTGGAAGGGTATTTCCACAGCCGGCAGAGGATGAGCCAGATCGGGGCATGGGCGTCACAGCAGTCGCGGTTGCTCGATAGCCGATCGACGCTCGAAGAGCGCACGCGCGACTTCGAGAAAAAGTTCCCCGCAGAGGTGCCTCTACCCGACTACTGGACTGGGTTCATCCTGCAGCCTAAGTCCATTGAATTCTGGCAGGAGCGGCCGGCGCGGCTGCATGACAGGGTGGTGTTTCTCCGTGTGGGGAACGGTTGGGCGCGAGAGCGGTTATACCCCTAAGTCATCGCAGTGCGCAGATCGTTGATCTGGACGGTTCAAGTAAGCCCTGTCATCGTCGATAACCACGACAGCGGGAAAAGGGCCGTCTTCCTGGAAAACTCTGGCGATCATGAAGTAAACCGTTTACTAACTTTGCAAGCAACAGGCCTTCTGAATAGTTCGCCGGAGGAGTTGTTTGACGAGTTAACAGAGCTGGCAGCGGGCATTTGCGAGACGCCCATCAGCCTGATCAGCCTGATAGATCAGAATCGTCAGTGGTTCAATTCCCGCGCCGGTCTCGATGTGCAGGAAAGCATCATCGAAAGCTCTTTCTGCGCGCATGCGATCAAGCATGAGGGGCTGTATGTTGTTCCCGATACGCTCCGGGACCCGCTGTTTGCGGACAACGCGCTCGTCCTGGGCGATCCATTTATCCGCTTCTATGCCGGATATCCGGTATGTGTCCACAGCGGCGTCAGGGTGGGAACACTGTGCGTGATCGACCGCAGGCCACGCGAACTTCAGCCGTTTCAACTCCGCGCACTCGAGGTCCTGGGTCGCCAGGTGACGGCGCAACTGCAGTTAAAGCACCGCGTTACCGAGTTGTTAGCAGTGACCGCCGAGCGCGAGCAGGCTTTGAATGCCGGCCTCGACGCTTCGCGTTCGATGGAGGAGGCGAAAGGCCATTTACAGTTCCTGGTGGATAGCGTCAAGGACCATGCGCTTTTCACGATCGATCTGAACGGGATCGTCACCAGCTGGAACCTGGGTGCTGAGCGATTGATGGGTCATTCGGAGAAGGAAATATTGGGGCAGAGCTTTTCTCGCCTGTTCGTGCCCGAGGACGTTGGTCAGGGCGTGCATGAAAAATTGATTGAGATGGTGCGGGAGAGCGGTCAGGCCGAAGATGAGGGCTGGCGGCTGCGCGGGGACGGCAAGCGTTTCTGGGCCAGTATCAGCAAGAGCGCTTTTCGAGATGCAAACGGCGAGATCCGCGGTTTTGCTCTCCTGGTGCAGGACACGACTGACCGAAGGAATGTTGCCAATGCACTCGAGGAAGCCCGTCTCGAGCGTTCACGGCTGCAGGAGAAGTTTCTTTCGCATGTATCCCATGAGTTGCGTACTCCGCTGACAGCCATCTACTTCTTTATTAGTAACGTCGCCGATGCTGTCGTCGGCGAAGTGACCCCGGAACAACGTGAACATCTGGGATTTGCCCTGGACAATGTCAAGCAGTTGAAGGAGATGGTCAGCGACCTGCTGGACATTACCCGTGTGGATTCGCACAAACTTGCGGTTGAGCCGCAGCACGCCAATGCCGCCAGGCTGTTGGCGGAGGTGCGCAACACATGCCTTCGCGATGCCAGAGACAAGAACATTCACCTGGTCTGCATCAAGAATGAGGGGCTGCCGGCGATCTGGGCTGATCCTGCGCGGATTCGGCAGGTATTGACGAACCTGGTCGAAAACGCCCTCAAATTTACGCCTCCAAACGGCGCCGTGACCATGCGGGTAGGGCCGCTGCCGGAGGACCCCGGGTTCTTGCTGTTTTCTGTGAGCGATACCGGCTGCGGCATCGCGGCCCATCATTTGAAGCTGGTCTTCGATCGTCTGGCGCAGATGAGTGAAAACCCCGAATCGAGCCGCAGCGGACTCGGGCTCGGGCTCTTCATTGCCAGTGAACTAGTGGGGCAACATGGTGGCCGCATCTGGGTGGAGAGCGAGCAGGGGCGCGGCAGCACGTTCTTTTTTACCCTGCCGGTATTCTCGCTGATGAAACTCTGCGAGCATGTGCTCACGCCTCGAAACCTGGCGTCCGGCTGTGCGACTCTGATTGCTGTCGACCTGGTTGCTGAAGCAGGCAGCAACCGCGCCGAGTTGTTTCCCGAGGTCCATAGAGTTCTGTCTCGCTGCGTGCACCCGGGGCAGGATGTCCTGTTGCCATGGATCGGCGACCAGACGCCCGTGATGACCTTCTTTATTGTCGCCTGTACTGACAGCAAGGGGTTTTCTGTGATCGCAAACCGAATTGCCATGGAGTTGAAGGGCTTCGGCGACGTGGGAAAGCTGAAGCCGCGCATTTCCTCAACCACGATGACCATCAGTCTCGGTCTGAACAGCAGCAGCCAGATCGCCGAAGTCACCAAACACTTTGAAACCTTGATCGAGTCCCATCTTCAGGGGCAGGAGCAATCTCAATGAGTAGCAAAAAGATCATGATTGTGGATGACGATCAACACCTTGTCCTGGGACTGACAGCACGATTGAAGGCCAATGGATATAAGGTGATTTCCGCGCAGGATGGTGTCTCTGCCGTGGCGGTTGCGCGGAAGGAGAACCCTGACCTGGTCATCCTGGACCTCGGCTTGCCGGGTGGGGATGGTTTCGTGGTGCTCGAGCGGATGCAGGACCTGCCCGATCTGGCGTCGATCCCAGTGATCGTGCTGAGCGCAAAAAACCCCACAGACAACAAGAAGCGTGCCATGGATGCATGCGCCGTCGGTTATTTTCAGAAACCTCCCGACAATCATGAATTCCTGGGCGCGATCCGCAAAGCGCTCGGGGAGAGCCCCGGTCTCTCGAACTTCCTCGCGACCTAGGCCAGATCGCCAGGTACTACACAGCCGCTGCTGGTAGCATCTTTTCCATCATGAACAAGCCGATGAAGAACAAGTCGACGGCGATCAAGGCAATCCTTCTGCTGGCGATCGCGCTGGTATTCCCGCGCCCCTCTTTCTCGCAGGTTCCGCTACTGCCCGTGTTGCATGCC
>Ga0116228_10005487_pt1 | contig 11309 bp, 8 predicted proteins | sample S1TSphfallax_2_FD_89694 | JGI IMG/M metagenome (GOLD analysis project Ga0116228, IMG submission 89694) | Host-associated microbial communities from peat moss isolated from Minnesota, USA - S1T2_Fc - Sphagnum fallax MG | ecosystem: Host-associated > Plants > Peat moss > Unclassified | place: USA...
GCGCGCCTCGGCGCGCGCGTCACGTTGCTGCAAGAAGAGCCCCGGTTGTTGCGCCAAGAGGACGAAGACGTCGGTCGCGCGCTGGAAGCGGCGCTCACCGCTGAAGGCATCGACGTGCGGACCGGCTGCGTCGTGCGGCGCTGCACGCGTGAGGGCGGTGACCGTCTGCTGAGCGTTTTCGGCGCGGACGGCGCGAAGGGCGAGGGCGGAGTGAGCGAACTACGCGTCGCGGCGATCGTCCTCGCGTCTAATCGCGTGCCGAACGTCGATCGTTTGGCGCTCGATGTGGCGGGCGTCGCACGGTCGCAGAACGGTATCGCGGTCGATGCGTACTTGGCGACGACGAACCCGCGCATCTACGCGGCGGGCGACGCGCTGGGCCGGCGCTTTCTCGTCCACGCGGCCGAGTACGCGGGCCGGCTCGCCGCGCAGAATGCCTTCGCGCGCGAACCGCGCGCGGCGGACTTCGACCGTTGGGAGGCGCATGCGGTGTACACCCAGCCGCAAGTCGCGGTCGCGGGTTTGACCGAGCGCGACTGTCGCGAGCGCGGCATCGCCGTGCGCGTTCGCCGCCATCCGTTTCGCGACGTCGGCAAAGCCGTCGTGGCGGGCGAACCGGAAGGCTTCGTGAAGATGATCGCGGCCGGCGACGGCACGATCCTCGGGATCGCGCTCGTGGGAGAAGGCGCGAGCGAATTGATCGGCGAGGGCATCGCGCTGATCGAAAATCGCGCGACGGCGCGCGAGGTTGCCGAGATGCCGCACTTGCATCCGACGATGAGCGAGATCTACGCGCGCGTCGCCGAGGATTTCGAAGACGAGAAGTCCGCAGCCGAGGACGTGCAACCGATCTCCGTCTAAATGGAGGGCGTTACGTGCCACCGGACTCGAACCCGGCTAGCCCGCGGCTCGAGAACGCGGCGACCTCTTCGTGTTTGAACGAAAATCAGATAACAGTCGCTCGGCGTTCTCTTCTTGTGTCACGCGTTTTGCGATTCGGCACGGTGAACCTCGGACAAAAATTCGGCGATGGCGGTCAACGCTTCGGCCGGACGGTCGCGGTGGGGCGAGTGACCGCAGGCCGGCAGCATGAGCGTGCGCGCGCCCCGCACTTGCGCCGCGAGCGCGTCGATTTGCGCGCGCGTTCCGTACTCGTCGTCCTCGCCTTGAATCGCGAGGACGGGGCAACTGATGTGCGCGAGCGACGCTTCGATGTTCCAGGCCCGGAAATCGGGATTGAGCCACGCGTCGTTCCAGCCGCGAAACGCGGAGTCGGGATCGTCGTGATAGCGCGCGAGCCGCGCTGGTAGCTCCGTCGTTTCATACGCCACCTTGGCCTGCGCGATGCTACGCACGGAGATATCTTCGACGAAAAGATGCGGCGCGAGCACGATGAGAGCGGCAACGTCGGCGGGCGCGAAGCCCGCGTGGATCAGCGCGATCGACGCGCCGTCGCTATGACCCAGCAAGACCGGGTGCTCGATGTCCACCGCCTTTAGGAGCGCGGGCAGCACGACCTCGGCTTCGCGATGCATGTACGTCAGCGGCCGCTTCTCGGCCAGCGCTTCCGAGCGTCCGTATCCGTAGCGCGAATACGCGAAGACCGCGCAGCCCGTGGCGTCGCGCAGACGCTCCGGGAAATCTTTCCACAAGGCGACGCTACCCAGACCCTCATGCAATAGCACGATCGTGGGCGCTTGCGCGCGGAGGCCGGCGAGGGACGCGGTCTCGAGACGCTTGCCGTCAACGACGACGGAGCCGATCCGCCGCTCCGCGCCCGGTTCGTGGGCGGACGCGGGTGCGGGTGCGGGTGCGGACGCGGATTCGGATGCGGTGACGGTGGCGGTGGGCCCCGTCGGCTTGGGCGACTCCGGCATCGAGGCAGTATAGTGCAGTACTTGCAACGGTGCAAGCGTAATAATGCATGCACGGAGAGGGGCCCATGCGTGACGCTTCGCGAGACCATCTGAACGGCGTGAGCGGCATCGACTTCCTCCAGCGCCTGGGCGACCGCGTCAAAGAGGAGCGCGCCCGGCGCGGAATGACGCGCAAGATCCTGGCGCGCGACTCCGGCGTTTCCGAACGGTATTTGGCGCAGCTCGAGTCGGGGCAGGGGAACATCTCGATCTTGCTGCTTCGCGAGTTGGCCCGCGCGCTCGACGTTCCGCTTGAGGCGCTCGTGCGCGAGGGGCCCGAGCCGCCTGTCGATTTGGCGCACGCGGTCGAACTCTTGCGCGGGCTAGAGGCCGACAAGCTGAGCGAAGCGCGCCGGCTCCTGGTCTCGCATTTCGGCGGCGTCGACCCGTCGGCGCGCCGCGACCGGATCGCGTTGATCGGATTGCGCGGCGCGGGCAAGTCGACGCTCGGGCGACTGCTGGCCGAGCGGCTGGACGTCCCGTTCATCGAGCTCGATCGCGAGATCGAGAAGTCGAGCGGCCTGTCGCTGAGCGAAATCTTCGACCTCTACGGCCAGGCCGGGTTCCGGCGCCAGGAACGGCAGGCCCTCAACCGCGTGCTCGAAGCGAACCCGCGCTTCGTGCTGGCCGCCGGCGGCAGCATTGTAGCAGAGGCCGCCACGTTCGCTGACCTCCTGCTAACGTGCTTCACGGTTTGGATCCGGGCGCGACCGGCGGAGCACATGTCGCGGGTCATCGCCCAAGGCGACACGCGCCCGATGGCCGACAACCGGGAGGCCATGGCCGACCTCGAGCGGATCCTCGCCGGCCGCGAAGCGCTCTACGCGCGGGCCGATGCCCAAGTCGACACCGCCGGCCGCAGCGTGCAGGAGGCGTTCGAAGCGCTCGCGGCCGCGCTCGAAGCTTAACTTAGGATCTAAACGGCGGCGACGTTCGCGTTGTCGTAGAGCCGGTCGATATCGACCGCGTAGTCGATGGAGTGCAGTTGCACCGAGCCGGCGATCCGGTCGACATCGAAGCTGAAATTGCCGTCGGCGGTACGCCGGAACAGGCGCACCCAGCGCTGCATTGAGTCGATCACGAGGTACTCCTCGAATTCCGGCATCGCCCGGTACTCGCTGAGCTTCTTGCCGAGGTCGTCGTCGCGGCTCGGGCTCAGGATCTCGCACACCAGCTTGCGTGGTTTGCCGTCGCAGATGACCATGAGGTCGGGCACGCGCTCGATCGTCCCCGCGACGGTCATGAGCCGCCCTGCCAGACGCACTTTGCAGGCGGATCCCTCAAGGTGCGCATTGATCCGTGCCCCAAGCTCGAATGCAAGGTCTTGATGCGCGTCGCTGGGCTGCCCCATGCCGTAGAGCGGCACGGCGCGACCGTCGACGTACTCAAAGCGCCCTTCGTGGGCCTCGGCATAGGCGAGGAACTCGGCGTAGGTCAGCCGGACGTCGGACGGCTTAGGCCCTTGCATTAAGCACGGTTTTTCCGCGCGGCCGGCGGCCCGCCTTTTCGCAGCTGTTCTCGGCTCCTCCCATACGTGCCAACGGCCGGCCGGCAAATCGGCCCCGGCTCGTCAAATCGTCCTCGGCCCACCAAGTCGCTTTCGTTCTCGTGCGTCAGCCTTTTCCTGCCGGAGCGCGGAGGCTATATGCAGAATACTGCTTGTCAGGTGTGACGACATGCAGTATCATGCGTACCTGATGAGCATTGCGGTGGCAGAGCCCGGCCTCGTGGCCTTTGAGACCTCGCCCGAGCGGTACCGGCACTGGAAGCTGGCGGTCGACGGGCGGATCGCGACCTTGACCCTCGACGTCGATGAGGACGCGGGCCTGCGGCCCGGCTACAAGCTGAAGCTCAACTCGTACGACCTTGGCGTCGACATCGAGTTCCACGACGCGCTGCAGCGCATCCGCTTCGAGCATCCGTCCGTCGCGACGGTCGTGATCACGAGCGGCAAGGACCGCATGTTCTGCGCCGGCGCGAACATCTACATGCTCGGCACGTCGTCACACGGCTGGAAAGTGAACTTCTGTAAGTTCACCAACGAGACGCGCAACGGCATGGAAGATTCGAGCCGCCACGACGGCTTGCGCTTCTTGGCCGCGCTCAACGGCACGACGGCCGGCGGCGGGTACGAGATCGCGCTCGCCTGCGACGAGATCTTGATGGTCGACGACCGCTCGACCAACGTGAGCCTGCCCGAAGTGCCGCTGCTCGGCGTGCTGCCGGGCACCGGCGGCATCACCCGCGTCGTCGACAAACGCAAGGTCCGGCGCGACCTCGCGGACATCTTCTGCACGACGGCCGACGGCGTCCGCGCCGTGCGTGCCAAAGCGTGGGGCCTGGTCGACGGCATCGCGCCGCCGGCGCAATTCGCGAAGCTCGTCGCCGACCGGGCGGCGGCGCTCGCGGCGACCTCGGACCGGCCTGCCGACGCGCAGGGCATCGAACTCCGTCCGCTCGAGCGGCGCATCGACGGCGCGGGCTACCATTACCGGCACGTCGACGTTGCCTTCGACCGCGCGGCGCGCCGCGCGACCCTGACCCTACGCGCGCCCGCCGGCCCGCAACCCGCGGACGTCGCGGCGATCGTCGAGCTTGGCGACGCCTGGTGGCCGCTCGCGTTCGCCCGCGAACTCGATGACGCGATCATGCTGCTGCGCACGAACGAACCCGAACTCGGTCTGCTCGTGATCGAATCCGAAGGCGAACCCAGCGCGGTTCTCGCGGCCGGGGAGACGTTGCACTCCACCTCCGGACACTGGCTCGTGCGCGAAACGATCGGCTACTGGCGGCGGACGCTTGCGCGATTGGACGTGACCTCGCGCAGCATGTATGCCGTCGCCGGGCAAGGCTCCGCGTTCGCCGGACTCTTCTTCGAGATCGCGCTCGCGTGCGACCGCAGCTTCTTGCGCTCGATGCCCGGCGAGGACGGCGCGCCGCACGTCGCGCTCGACGCCTTCAACTTCGGCTTGCTGCCGATGGTCAATGGCGCCTCGCGCTTGGCGACGCGCTTCCTGGGTGCTCCCGAAATGGTCGCGGAGTTACAGGCCGACGCAGGCACCGCATACGACGGCGAGCGCGCGTTGCATCTCGGCCTCGTCACCTTCGCGCCCGACGAGTTGGACTGGGACGACGAACTGCGCCTCGCGCTCGAAGAACGCTCGACGCTCTCGCCCGACGCGCTAACGGCGCTCGAAGCCAACCTCCGGTTCGCCGGCGCGGAGTCGCTGGAAACCAAGATTTTCGGCCGGCTCTCGGCCTGGCAGAACTGGGTCTTCTATCGACCAAACGCCACGGGCGACCGCGGCGCGCTCAAGATTTTCGGCAGCGGTTCGAAGCCGCAGTTCGATTGGGAAAGGGTTTAAGCTACGATGGGCATCGACTATCAGAGCCGCATTCCGAATAACGTCAGCCTCGATTCCAATAAGACGCTGCAGCGCGCGCTCGAACACTGGCAACCCGCGTTCCTCAACTGGTGGAGCGAGATGGGGCCGACGGATTTCCAAGCGACCGACGTGTACCTCCGCACCGCGACCTCCGTCGACACCAAGGGTTGGGCCACGTACGGCTACGTGCGCATGCCCGAGTACCGTTGGGGCATCTTTCTCGCCGAGCCCGACGCCGACCGCCGCGTCGGCTTCGGCGACGATTACGGTAAGGACGTCTGGCAGCAAGTGCCGGGCGAATTCCGCTCCGTGTTGCGGCGCCTGATCGTCACGCAGGGCGATACCGAGCCCGCCTCGGTCGAGCAGCAGCGGATGCTCGGCCACACGGCACCCTCGCTCTTCGATCTGCGCAATCTCTTTCAAGTCAACGTCGAAGAAGGCCGCCACCTGTGGGCGATGGTCTACCTGCTGCACGCTTACTTCGGCCGCGACGGCCGCGAAGAGGCCGAACAGCTGCTCGCCCGCCATTCCGGCAGCGTCGATAACCCGCGCATCCTGGGCACGTTCAACGAGCCGATCACCGATTGGCTGAGCTTCTTCATGTTCACGTACTTCACGGACCGCGACGGCAAGTATCAGCTCAAGTCGCTCGCCGAGTCCAGCTTCGATCCGCTGGCGCGCACCTGCACGTTCATGCTGACCGAGGAAGCGCACCATATGGCCGTCGGCGAGACGGGCATCGGCCGTATCGTCCGGCGCACGCTCGAAGTGATGAAGGAGCTCAACTCCGACGATCCCGACGCGATCAAGCGCGCGGGCGCGATCGACTTCCAAACGTTACAACGGTACTTGAATTTCTGGTTCAGCTCGTCGCTCGATCTCTTCGGCGCCGAATCATCTTCGAACGCCGCGTCGTACTTCGCGACCGGCATCAAAGGCCGGCCCGACGAAGCCAAGTACGCCGATCATCTGGCGATCGACGGCACCTACGACGTCGCCGTACCGGATGGTCGCGGCGGCGTGAAAATCGAACACGTGCCGATGCGCAACGCGATGAACGAAGCCGTTCGCGCGTCGTACGTCAAGGACTGCGAGCGCGGGATGGTGCGCTGGAACCGCGCGATCGAGACGGCCGGCTTCGACGTCCGGCTAACGCTTCCGAGCACCCGCTTCCGCCGCGCGATCGGCGCGTGGGGCGGCGTACCGACCGATCCGGCCGGAACGCCGATCTCCCAGGCCGAGTTCGAAGCCAATCGGGAACGCTGGCTGCCGTCCGAATCGGACCGCGCCTTCGTGCGCAGCCTGATGCAGCTCGTCACCGAGCCCGGCAAGGTCGCCGGCTGGATCGCGCAACCCGACCGCGGGATCAACAAGCAATCCCCCGACTACGAGTACGTCCGCCTGAACTGACGCTCCGCAGGGGGCCGGTATAGCCCGATTCCGCAAAAACCGGAGAGCTCGCGGATCGCGCGGGCTCTCCGAGTTTTTCTGCTAAGCGGCGGACTTCTTGCGCCGCGTCGCCGGCTTCTTCGCCTTGGCTTCGGCCTTGGGTTTCTCGGCAGCTCCGCCGCTGCGTTGCTTCTTGGATTCCTCGAGGCTCTTCTGCAAGACGTCCATCAGGTTGACCACGTTGTCCGCGCGCGGAGCGGCGGTCGCCGTCTTGGGCACTTCCTGACCGGCCACCCGCGCCTCGATCATCGCTAGGACCTGCTCGCGATAGTTGTCGCGAAATTTCTCCGCGTCGAAGGCCTCGGTCATCGTGTCGATCAGCAGCCGGGCGACCTTCATCTCGTTCTCGTGCGGCGTCTCCGAGGCCGGAAATTCGAGCGTCGACTGGTCGACGATCTCGTCCGCGAAATGCATCAGTTCGAGGACCAGCGCGTCGCCGTTGGGTTTGAGCGCGGCCAGGTGTTCGCGCGAGCGGATCACGACCTTCGCGATTCCGACTTTGCCCGATTCCTTGAGCGCCTCGCGCAGCAGCGCGTACGCGTGGCGGCCGCGCTTCTCGGGTTCGAGATAGTACGGCTTATCGAAGAACATCGGGTTGATCTCGCTGAGGTCGACGAATTGCACGATGTCGACCGACTGTGTCGCTTCGGGGTTGACGCGCTCGAAATCCTCATCGCTGATGATCACGTAGCGGCCCTTCTCGTATTCGTAGCCGCGCACCAAGTCGCCGTACGCGACTTCTTCGCCGTCGAGCGAGCAGCGGCGGACGTTTTGAATCCGCCCCTCGTCTTTTTTGTGGAGGAAGTTGAAGCGAAGGTCGTTGGTCCGAATCGCGGTCTGCAGCTTTACCGGAATCGTGACCAGCCCGAAGTTGATCGCCCCGGACCAAATCGCGTGCGCCATACGAAGACTCCTTTCAGGTCCACATCCGTTGCGCCGCCCCCAGCGCCGGTTCGAGTTCTTGTGGCTTCCAGTGCGAACCGGCCCAGAGATCGCCGCGCTCGGCCACGAGCGCCGGTGCATTCTTTATCGTGAAGCGTGCGAACTCTCCCTCGGTCTCGCGGGCCCGTTTGCGGGACATCGCTTCGACCTCGGTCCAGTCCAGCGGCATCGATACCGGGGCACCGGCCCGAGCCCGCGCGCTGAACGGGGCAACCAACGTCTTGCCCTTCCCGACCTGAACGTAATCCAGATAGACCGTGCCTGGGGGCCGCTTGGACGGCATCCGCTCGAGGGTCGTCAGGTCGCGCAAGCCCGCGTTCAGCCGCCGCGCGACCAGCTCGCCGAAACCCTTGCAGAAGTCGTACGTGTAGGCGGGCACCAGCGGAACGGCCACGTGCAGGCCCGAGCCGCCCGAGGACTTGACCGCCGGCACGAGGCCGATTTCGGCCAGCGTGTCGCGCAGCCCCAGCGCCACCTTGGCCAAGGTCGCGAGCGTGCAGCCCTCGCCCGGATCCAGATCGAAGAACAGAAACTCGGGGATGTCGAGCGACCCTTCCCGCGACGTCCACACGTGGAGGACGATCGCCGCCAAATTGGCGACGTACGCCAAGGTCGCTTCGTCGTTGCAGAGGATGAAACGGACGGACTCGCGTTTGCCCGAGTCGCTCTTGACGGTCGTCGTCGGAATCCAGGCGGGCAAGAAACGCGGCGCGTGTTTTTCGAAGAACGATTCGCCCGCGATCCCGTCGGGATAGCGCTGCAGCGTGAGGGGCCGGTCGATCAGGTGCGGTAAGATGAACGGCGCCATCGAGCGGTAGTACGCGACCAGGTCGCCCTTGGTGTAGCCGTCGGCGGGCCACAGAACCTTCTCGCGGTTCGTCAGCGATAACGTGTGGCCGCCCAGTTCCAAGGTCTCGGTCGTCTTGGCCATCACGCGACGCCGCGCGCGGCCGCGCGTTCGCGCACGATTTCGCGCGCGTCCTTATCCGAGCGCAAGGCCACGAACACCGGATGGCGCAACAGCCCGTCGCGCGTCCACTCGGTAAACGATACTTCGGCCACCAGCGTGGGCGTGACCCAATGCGCCTTCGTATCGGTCTTCGGCGGCTGGCCGAACGGCGCGGTCTTGCGCTCGAGCGGCGCGAGCTTCGCGCTGATGGCCGCGAGCTTTTTCCCGTCGAAGCCCGTTCCGACCGAGCCCGCATACCGGAATTCGCCGCCGTCGTAGACGCCGATCAGTAAAGCCCCGAAGTGTTTACGGCTGCCGCGCGCTTCGGTCCAGCCGCCGATCGCGAACTCTTGTCGCTGTTGGATCTTGACCTTGACCCAGTCGCGCGAGCGGCGCGTCTGGTAGGTCGACTCGCGGCGCTTTCCCACGATGCCTTCGAGGCCGCGGGCTTGGGCCAATTCGAAGAGTCCCTTGCCGTCGCCCACGACGTGTTTGCTCAGCATCACGGGGCCGCGGCCGGTCAGCAGCGATTCCAGGATCGCCTTGCGCGTCTCCAGCGGCTCGCCGCGCAGATCGCGCCCGTTCCCGTAGAGCAGATCGAAGACGACGAACGTGACCTCATGCTGCGGTTTTGCGCGACCGAACCGATCCAGCCGTTCTTGCAGCGCCGCGAACGACGGCCGGCCATCAGCGTCGAGCACGACGATCTCGCCGTCGACCAGCACCGGGCGTTCCGAGAAGGCCTCGCCGAGGCCGGCGAGTTCGGAGAACTTGGTCGTGAAGTCGTTGCCGTTGCGCGAGACGATCGCGACCGTTCCGTCGCGGTCGACCTGCGCCAGCGCGCGGTAGCCGTCCCACTTGAGTTCGAAGAGCCAATCGGGGTCATCGAACGGCGCCTCGACCGCCGTGGCCAGCATCGGCGAGTTCACAGCCGGCATAGCTTCGAGCTTTCCGTGCGGGGCAGGCCGGACAGGGGCCGCGGCCGGTTTTGACGAGGTCCAGTGCGGGGCGCCCGGATCCTGGGCGATGTCGGCGAGCGTCTTGCCCGACTTGACCGACTCCGGATGGTCCTCGATCTTCCACGCCGGGTCGACCGCGTCGTCGCGTTCCTTGATCAGCAGCCACGCGTTTTCTTCGCCGCCACGGCCCTTGATGTGCACGAGCGCGAACCCGCCGTGCAGCTTCTTGCCGAAGAGCTCAAATTTCACCGAGCCTTTGGCGATTTCAGCCGTCGTGTCGCTGCCTTCGAGGAGGCTGTACGTCCCACGGTCCCAGACGATCACTTCGCCCGCGCCGTAATTGCCGCGCGGGATCACGCCTTCGAAATCCCGATAGTCGAGCGGGTGATCCTCGACCATCATGGCGAGCCGCTTCTCGCCGGTGTCGAACGTCGGCCCCTTCGGAACCGCCCAGGACTTCAGGACGCCGTCGGCTTCGAGCCGGAAGTCGTAGTGGAGGCGGGTCGCGCGGTGCATCTGGATCACGAAGCGCTGCCGTTTGCCGCGGCTCGGCTTCGACTTGGCGGGCGCGTCCGAGGGCTCGGGCGTCTTGGCGAAGTCGCGCTTCTTGGCATAAGTCGCCAGCGGCGCGCCGGCTTTCTCGACGCTCGCGTCGGTCTTCCCGGCACTCGTGCCGGCATTCTTGGGACTCGCGCCGGCTTTCTTCACACTCATCGGTAGGTCGGATTATAACCGCATTCGCGCCGAAACACGCTACCAGGCTAGCCGGCTGCCACGGCTACTCGCCGCCCTCGGGTTCGGGCGCCGCCGGCTCGGGTTCGGGCTCAGGCTCGCTCTGGGTCTCGGGCTCCGATGACGACTCCTCGGCGCCTTCGCTCTCGCCGCCGCCACCGTAACCTTCGTTGCTGCTTTCCGCGGCGGCCGCTTGGGCTTCTTGCGTGGCGGCGACTTGATAGTTGATGTCTTCCTGAACTTGCTGTTCGACGTTGTAGCCAACTTCCGCGGCTTGCTGATCCGCCTCATGGTCGGCCGACTCGTCGTTCTTCGCTTCCTCGACGCCCTCGTCGATGCAGTCATCGTAATACGAGTCGCCTTCGGAGAAGTACCCGCCGCATTCGCCGGCCCGCTGCTGGTATTCGCTCGGCGCGACGGCGTCGGCACGCTCGGCCGCGGCGACGTCGATCGAGGCGATTCCGTAGGCCTTGACGCCGGCGTTCTGCGCGGCGACGATCCAGCCGGCCAGCCGCGTCCGAGCTAACGACGCCGCGGCGTAATGCGGGTCGATGCGCAGCGCCCGATTATAGTCGACGAAGGCGGCGCGATATTCCGCTAACCGAACCCGAATCCAACCGCGATACTGATAAGCGGCCGCGAAATTTCTCGAGAAGCGGATGGCGCCGTTCGCGTCGGCGAGCGCGCTTTGATTTTCGCCGAGCATCGCCTTCGCCCAGGCGCGGGCGAGCAACGCGGCCGGCCAGCGCGGATAGTACGCGACGGCGCGCTGACAATCGTACAGCGCCGCTCGAACGTTTCCCAGCGCCTCGCGCGCTTCGCAGCGATATTCCCACGACCACGCCTTGGGGATCAACTTGATCGCGTGCGAGTAATCGGAATCCGCATGCCGATAGTCGCCGCGCCACGCGTAGGCGAGCCCGCGCATTTGGTAGGCGACGCCCCAGCGCGGCCGCAGGCGTAGCGCCGAGGTGAA
>Ga0116228_10005489_pt1 | contig 11308 bp, 8 predicted proteins | sample S1TSphfallax_2_FD_89694 | JGI IMG/M metagenome (GOLD analysis project Ga0116228, IMG submission 89694) | Host-associated microbial communities from peat moss isolated from Minnesota, USA - S1T2_Fc - Sphagnum fallax MG | ecosystem: Host-associated > Plants > Peat moss > Unclassified | place: USA...
CTAAAGGATGTTTGGCATGTTAACCTTATCCTTATAATTGGTGATGTTCAAGTAGCCTTTAGAATTCTAATTCATTGTTTTGTGCAATGACCATTGTATTTATTACGATGCACACCTCCCACTTCCACCTTCATAAAGTCCCTTGTTTCTTTTGACTCCTCCTTCCTTAAAATCTTTGGGTGTTTTTTAGGTCTAGGATCCTTTGATAGCCCAAAAGGTCTTTTAGTTCGTAAATAAGTTAATCTCCCAATAGCTTTTGGTGGCATTAGGTTCATGCGGACAACCACTATCACCATGATAACCTATTTGGGGAGTTGGGATCTTGGAGCTTCAATCATAATTGTTATGTTTGTGGTTGATCAACAACCCTTCCTTCTAGAAGCCTTAACACAAGTTGACAACAACATGTCAAAACAACATGTTAGCCTTGCTTGTTATTGTGGTGCCAAGTTTTGATCTGAAAAATCAAATAAAATTGACCTACTCAAAGGATTTTTCATGGGAAAAAAATGACCCAAATTCCCCAGATTTTGAAAGAATTTCTTTTTCCAAATCACCAGATTTTTAGAATAATTTCCAGTTGGTGGCCAAGAATATAGAAGGATTCTGCTTCTTCTTCTTTTTTTCCTACTTTCATATATAGCTCAATAGGTGGCTGACCTGAGTCTATTTCTCCCCTTCTATTCATTAGCTGACTTGAGAAGAAAAAGTATTAAGTACAAAGAGTAAGATACAAGGAACCCAAAGTTTAAAAAATAACTTTGTGGCACGGACTCTAAGGAACTCAAAGTCCAAGCGTCAAAGAGGTCACCATGCTGGCCGACTTTCTAGAACCGTGCAGTCTGCTCTATCCCATTCCCCTTTGAAAGAAGGATTAAAGGGCCCCCTTCTTCTGTATTTCTCACTCAAGTCTGCATCTGAGCTTGTGCACTCAACTCTCTCTCTCTCTCTCTCTCTCTCTCTCTCACACACACACACACACAAAACTCTTCCTCAGAGAGAAGTGAGAATCTGGCAGCTAGCTGGTTACCAGCATTGATCAACTGTCTTGGTTTTCCATCTCCGTTTGTTAAGCTCACAACTCTGTAAATTTTTGCTGTACAACTTTTTTTGGCGGGGGGGTGAGTTCAGCAAACATGGTTCAGCACACTCTTTCTCACACCCAGGTCCTAGAGGTCTCAGCTGATGACCTTTGGGAGGTTAGCAAGCAAATTGATGAAATCCTCCCTGCCTTGGAGCCTGATTACTTCACCAGGAGCACTTACATCGAAGGAATTGCTGGTGAGCCAGGCAGTATTCGTCTCGTCAAACCAGGCCCTGGTATTACTACCTACCTACCCTCTGATTTAGAATTGTGTAATTTGGTGTTACCAAACTCCACCCTTGAACCCACTCTTCACCCAAGTATAAGATCTTCCTAGGGGTTTTTTGCGGGATTTTTGTTTTGGGTTGGTTTGGTAGACTTCAATGCTGGTTCGTAATATGATTTGGAGATTCACATCAACACATTCTGTTGTTCATTTGTTTTCAATGTTTGGTTGGATGCCTTGCTTCCATAGCTGTCCCACATGCCATTGAGTGGAAAGAGCATCTGGACTTTTTCGATGAGGAAACCAAGTCTCGTGGGTACACAATTATTGGAGGTGATCCTCGCTATAACAATGTTACCAATGTGATAAAGTCTGTCGCCTGTGGAAAATCATCCACTGAGGTAACCTGGACTTGCACATATGAACCAGTTGGAGATGCACCGACTCCCGAACACTTGAAGGAGGGTGTTATTAAGGTGTTGAAGACTTTGGAGAAGGCAGTTAAGTCAAGACAGACTTTGACCCATACTGAAACTTTTGATGCATCCCCCAATGCGGTATGGAAGGCTGTCTACAAGTTGGATGACTTCCTCCCCAAGTACTTGCCTGATGTCTTTGTACCAGCAACAATCCTCTCAGGAGAATACTATGGTAAACCTGGTGGCATCCGAATTGTCAAGTTTGGCCCTGGTATGGAAATATGCCTTTATTTCCCATACCTTTTTCATGAAACCTAAATTCCACATCCATGTGCTTTTCAAACAAAATATTTTGCTAACAGTTTTCTTTAGAAATAATTGAACCAAATAATACTGGTTCTTGCATCACCCATTTATTGTTCTCCTAAAATTCCTGATAATTGCATATATAATTGACACCATATTCTTAGAAATTGTTGGTGATAGGTGATGAACATGCACTTTTCTTAGTTTTGTTTTTTCCCTTATGTATGGTATGACTTTGTGCAGCTGCCCCAAGGACTGGAGAATTTTGGGAGCGGGTGGACTTCTTCGATGATGCAACCAGGACTATGACTGTCTCATTGTTGAAAGGTGATCCCCGTTATCCTTATCTTAAAACCACCAAAGTGGTTAGCCCTGGAGCTGTTGAGGGCACCACCGATGCGGTTTGGACTGCTGCATATATTGCAGCTGGTAATGCAGGCCCTCCTGAAAGCCACAAGGGGATGTATATTGAAGTGTGCAAACTGCTTGGTGTTGAATTGAAAGCGAACCCAGAGGCTTATGCCTAGAAATTTTTTTTTTTCTTTGCATGGGTTATGTGTGGTTTCTCTTTACATAAAAGAGTTACAATCCAGCAATCTGAGTTTTGAGATCTCCTTTAAAACTCAACTTTTCCTACATCAAAATTTTAGGATTTTTTGGAAGTAATTTGTCATTCCCCATAAGAATGATATGAAAATCATAATTAGTCAATATTATTATAGATTCAAACATTTTGGTTTGGAAGTAATTATGTATCCTTGCCAAAGTGTTTTAACAAGATATTATGGTGTTTAAATAGCTTGATCTATTTAAGTTCTAGTTGTGTGGCCAGCAACTGCAACTTATTTTCTGCAATTTAGAATGGATTGTGGCAAATATGTTGGTGATGACTATTATGGCATCTTGTCAAACAGGATTGCCAAGTTTGTGTTTAGAATTTATCAATAAAGCATCATTGATGCCAACCTATGATCAATTTTCTCTCCCACATCCATGAGCACTTTTTCTTGCACTTTTTCTTTACATTATGTGGTAGAGTTGTTAGGGAACCCATTAGTTTTGACAGTAGTGGACATATAATGGAATGAGTTTTCTGGTTTGCAAGTGGACTCATAGTAATAAACATCATGATCTATGGATCATACACATGATGGCATTGATACATCATATGAACACAATTATCGTTTTGGGTGGAGTTTTTTCAAATTCTCAAGAAATTGCTGAAACGCTAAACCATAATGAATTGAACCCTCACACTAAAAAGGGATAGATATGATTCTTGTGTTACATTCATACTTGAAAAGAATATACATAACACAAGCATTTAGACCCACTTCATAAAACCCTTGAATGCCATGATGAAACATGAAATGATCTTATTGAGATGAGAAGACTGTCACAATGGATTTCACAATTTTACCAAATGCCCTAATCAATGTAGGTTTGTGCTGAAGATAGGGATCCAACTTCAAGTAGCTCAATATCGGACTACATGGGTTTCACAATACTCCACAACAACATCCAAGCAATACATAGAACAACTGTTGAGTGCATCCCATTCTTTTTGTCACCTCCAATGAGTTCCTTTGTCTCACCCTAGAGAACCCATGTAATCCTAACCGAGTCAAAGGGGTGTTCATTGATCAAAGGTGGCTAAATTTCAAAAGGTACAAGGGGCAGCATCTCAGGGGTTTTGCTGAACTCAAAACTAATCTATAGTCATTTCACTGTATCCATTGCAGAACATTAACAATGTTCAGCATGCAGCAGGATTCCCAATAGACAGGGAACAGAAAGGAGTAGCTTCTCTTCTCAGAGAATTCACTCTAAGAATTGGAAAGATGACCAAAACTGGAAGAAACAACTTCTCTCATGAAATGCATTTGCACCACATCAACATTGGACACACAAATAAACAGAAAGAGAAGGAAGCAATATTTGGAACATGTCAAATAACCATTTGGTAACAGATGGTTGCAGAAAATTGGAAGATGAACAATTACAGAACCAGCCATGGACTCGGAAAACAATGGAAGCAGGAAATGTGAAACAGCACCATTAACATGACTGACTATTCAAGAAACCCAGGAAAAAAAAACCACCAAATAATCTGCCTAAGCACTGAGGCCACTAGATAACAGCAGTGATATGTCTCAATCCCTCATCATCTGAGGAAGAACAGAAAAACCGTGCAGACATTGGAAACTCCTGCACAGACTAAGTCACACATTGACAATCACCCCATGGTAGAAACATTATGGCAAAGCACCATACAGAATTCTAGGCAAGAGAACCCCACTAGTTGCTCAGAACAGGTAAAGACAAGCATTGTAAGTTCCAAAGGAAAAATTGGCTTCGAAACTTACCCCTGGTCTACCAAAAATCCTCAGTACCAATACCAAACCCACTTTTGCAGTCACCAAAGAAACTGAACAAATTTCAGCACTGACAGCAGCTCCCCATGAGAAAGACCAGACAGACATTGTACACTCCCACACAGACTAAATATTGTTGTTGAAACTTACCCCTGGTCTGCCAAAATTCCTCAGGACAAATACCCTGCCAAATCCCCTCTTGCAGTCACCCAAAGAAACTCAACAAATTTCAGCACTCACAACAGATACCCATGAGAATGCAGGGTTGCAAAGACAACAGGATTGGTCTGTTAAGGCTATTAAGGTACTCAAAACTTTTCTTAGCTTGATCAAAAAACAGCAACCTCTGGCTGTAAAAGCGCCCCTCATAAATATGAAACATGATCAATGTTCTATGTCAAGAAAGATCCACTCACAGGGATTTAAAGAAAACCACTGTCCACTACAAGGAAAGACTACATGACTTCATGCTTAGAAAGGGCTCTCTGCTTACTGCTCCCTTGAGGACCGTTCTTCACTGGTCTCTGATGTTCATGATCCCAATGAGATAATGACTAAGAAGGTTTTTGGAGACTGAAAGTGTTCAAACCAAACGCCTCTGGGGCATTTTCATTTAGGGCTTTGAATGCATCCTTGCCATAGTCTGGTTTCTCATTGCTGTGAGGAGCTTCACTGCTCTTGACACTAGATGGGACAAGTGGTGACATACGAGTCTGCTGCCCATCAACACCCACAACCCCTTTGTATATGGACATGGCTTGAGCCATCATTGCAGCAGGATCAGATGCATTACTGGGGAGCAGCATGGTGGTGCTCTCCTTTGCAAGATTACTGAATGCTTGCAAATACTGCTCAGCAATACGCAGCGATGCAGCCTCAGACCCACCCTCTGCTCGAATGGCCTCTGATAGCACCTTGATCCCCTTGGAAGTTGCTTGCGCCCTGGCAAAAATAGCTTCCGCCTCTCCCCGTGCCCTATTCACTTGATCCATCATTGCTGCCTCTGACTCCAAAATCACTGAACTCTTCTTTCCATCTGCAATATTTATGTTGGCCTGTCTCTCTCCCTCAGATTCCAGCACTTGAGCTCTCTTCCTTCGTTCTGCCTCTGCTTGCATCTCCATGGCTGACCTGACCCCAGGTGGCGGTGAGATGTCCCGGATCTCATACCTCATGCATTGGAGACCCCAATCTGTTGCAGCTTCATTGATCGCCTTTACAATATTCTCATTCAGCATATCCCGCTCCTCAAAAGTTTTGTCCAGAGTGATCTTGCCAAGCTCACTTCGCATTGTGGTCTGGCCAAGCTGCATGATAGCATAGATGGGATTCTCAACCCCATACGACGCACGAATTGGGTCTACAATCTTGAGGTACAAGACTCCATCAATCGAAATGCTCACATTATCTTTTGTGATGGCCATCTGGTTTGGAATAGGGATTGCCTCTTCCTTCAAAGAATGCACATATGCAATTTTATCCACAAAAGGAATCATGACATGAATGCCAGACCCTAAAGTTTTGTGGTACTTCCCAAATCTCTCTATCACAAATGCACTCTTCTCAGGCACGATGCGTATACCCCAATTTGTTGGAGGCGATACTTCATATCTGAAGCTCGGATCGTCCCGCCCGCTCTTGAACCCACGCCTGAATGTCATTGTAGTCCATCCTGAATAAGTTCCTCTCTTCAAAACCCCAACTCCCAATTCCTTCTCAGCAACGCTTTGAGGCTGGCTGTAGAGAAACGGCAATGATTGTGAAGACACTGACAAATCTTTCTGGTGCTGCATCGCTGCTGCTCCATTAAATGTCCTAATCAGACCCCTAACCCTAAACCCTAAACCTGAGATCTCCTTCACGCTTCTTCGACACGCCATAGCTGAATCTCTTCCTTTATCTTTCTGACTCCCGAGTCTTTTCAGGATGGAATCTCTAACTTTCTTGTTCAATCGACGCCAAACAAGACCGGAAAAAATGGGGGGCGGCGGGGGGTGTAAAAAAGGGAGGAAGAAAGGATTCCGCTTCACTATCTGGCTCAACGCTTCCCGATTCTTGCTCTATAAACCCTAAGATGCAATCAAACCTCTGTGTTCTGTTCTTGTTTCTTCATGATACCATGCTAGAGAAACCCCATGAAAGAAAGATGAGGAAAAAAGGAATAATGTTAAGGGGAGGAGAAAAGAAAACCCAGAACCAGAACCCGTCTGTCGCAATCTCTTGACCTAAAAACTCATTTTTGATATGCTAAAAAGACTCAGTCCATAAAAGCAAGAGGATCTAATCCATTGTGGGTGCAAACCGTGCAGTCTAGCGACCTGTATCCGATACACAAAACCCCGCAAAATGGGTTGCCTGAGAACGAGACAAAATGCTTCAAGCTTTTGGCGCGACCGTCGTCTTCGTCGTCGTCCTCCTCCCCCTCGTTCGCTCTCGGAGAAGGTTCAGATCCAGGTCCCGATTCCAGGTCCAGGTATCCAGATCCTGAATTTGAGATGTCTTATGGCGTATATATAATATGTACGTTGCAAGTTTACTACAGAACGTATTCTTATATGTATTTGACTTTTAATACCCTGTATTTCGCTTTTAAAAACCAGTTTCTGACACCAAGAAGGTTGAAATTTTGAGAATTAAAAAGCTTAGAATATTTTTGAAATATTTCTTCAAGTCCAAATGATATGGTACAATTTCTTTTTTGAAAAATTATAAAGAAGCTGGAGGTGCCAATGAAAAAATCTAGAGGTTCCATTTGATTTGAGATGCTAAAGGAAGGTTATAAGTTTTGAAAAGTGTTGTTTCTTACTTTACAAGTAGAAAACAAGGTAACAAGTAGGGTCAAAATATTATGCTTGCACCCACAACATAGTTGAAAAACTAGACCTAGAATCTAGTGAAACCATAATTGTTGCAATAGACAACACTTGCATAGGGTGAAAGTAGAGCCAAATTTTGATGAGTGCAAAATTGTTACCATAGACAAAGAGTATAAGGAAAAAATCAACCAACAAATATCTATATTATCATTGGGTAGTTATTCAAAAGTGCCAAATAATTTAAACAAAACAAAGATTTCACAAATTTTAGCATGCCTAAGTCATTCACAATTTGAGATTCAAACTCACTACCTACACAAAAGCCATAGATGAAATTTTTTGTTTGAGAGGATTTTACTAATTTTTTTCATCTTATCTCAAAAACCTGGAAGACAAAATGGCATGGTTATGAAGCATACCCTATCTTGACTAAGTTTCTATGATATTGATTTTATTTGAAGAAGAGCCAAGGCATACCTCTTGTTGGGCCTCAACATGAACCTCTAGTTTGGTGGAGGCTAAAACCATAAGGATCAAACCAACCATGATGTAAATTATGCTTCACAAGAGGAGTTGCTTGCTAGAACAACTAGTTATATAGATAAGGAAAATGTCCCATCTCATGTTACAATTCACAAAGGCCAAAAGTTAAAAGAACAATAAAAAATCCAACTAGTAATGCAAGAGGGAAATGAACAACATAAACATTGGAAGAGGTTATAGATGCAATTGAAAGAGGAGTCACATCATTGAAGAGTGCTAGTTGCTAGTAGAACATACCTCTCACATCATTATTTAACCACTTTGATGGCAAGACCAAATCTCTAAAAATTGAACCCTCACGTGTGTTAATAGGAGCTAGTAAGGGCATGTGAACTTGTGTTCCACATTTTCTAGTCATTGTAATTTCATTCACATTGACTTCAAATTAAAATGTATAGATGTTTTTTTAATCCTAGGCATCACATTGCACAATTTGGAGCCCATTTAAGATGTCTAGTGGCAAGGTAGTGTCATGAAAGTTATGGACTTTGGTAAAGGTGTCACAAATATCTAATAAAATTAAAAACTAGTCACAACATAATTTTAACAAAGTTTCAATATGATTGCAAAAAGAAGTTGCATTAAAGTTAAAGTATAATGGAATCATATGCAATATTTCATCCATCAATTTGCATCTTCCATCCATTCATAAATAATGTCCATTGAATTAGTCAAATAGTTAACATGATGTAACATGGTCCATCATCTCAAAATGGACTTCTCGATTATAACAATTCTATTTTCAAAGGTCAACCCCCATCAATGGTCAATGTTGTAGACTTACTAAATTAGTCAATAATTTGATTTATTTGAGGTGACAAGCCATCCATGTGGAATTCTTGAAATAAGTATAATTATGTCATCAAAACTAAATCAATGACATCACGTAGTCGAAAACCAATTTGTAAAAAAAAAACCATTATCTTCTAATGGTTAGCAAATTGGGGAAGGGGGCTTAGACTATTCAACTTCTTTTAGATTAATGGTTTTCATCCATAATAAGTACACATGATGATATTCTAATGGTGGTTCAATGGAATTAGGTTTTAAGCAATTGTCATGATGGTCATCTTTGGCATCAATTTTGAAAACCCCACCAACTATATTGTTTTCCTCATCTTCATTAGTGACCTCCAAATCTCTACACAAGATGAACTTTTTAGTTTTTTCAATTTTCATGGGGATGTCACCTCATAATCATTTGCCCCCCTATTTTTTGGACTTATAAAACTCTAACACAAATGCATCATCTAATCATGATTGTGTTGTTGGTAAGATGTGGGATCCCCCTCCATCTTATTGGCATATAACAAGAGTTTTTGAAAGCTTGGTGAATGTGATTGACAAGCCAACCTCAATCTAGTCAAATCTATAATTTTGCATTAAGGGTCCAATGACATTAATAGGAACCACACTTGCACCCTTAGACCTATGTTTTCACCTTTTTAAAAGAATATTCTTGGAACATTTTCAATACGTCATTTTTTTAAATTTTAATTTTAATTTCTTAAAATAATATTATTTTATATTAAATATTAAATATTTACCAAAATTATGTTATTTCAATAAATCAATTTGTGTTTTGTGTGTATGTAATATTTAATATCACTTTAAAACATTGATTGCATAACAATAAAGACATTTTTGTGTATTTGATTCATTAGATTGATTCTAATTTTTTTATAATATGTGTATTAATACAATGATAATAACATTATATAAAAACAAATCCATTTGTAGTCTTTTTTTTACAATTTGAAATCATTATGAAAAAAAATGATGTTTTGCAATTGGCCTTGCAATTCAATTTTTTAATTATAAAGGACACGTGCAACTCACTATATTTATATGCCACGAGTGTTAATAAACAAGTTGAATGAATTGTAGGGTTGCAATTCATTATATATACAATGCAACTCATTGCAACTTAGTTGCAATTTAATCAAAACAACTCATTCTCAACTATTATTCAATTCAATTATAACTACACCCATGATGTCATGATGATATCATTAATTGTCATCCATTTATTAAAATCTGACACATGGCATTATGAAGATTTTTGGACATAAACAATTTTGAAATATTGATCTTCATCGTCCATTATGATTGTTAATGATTATTCAAAAGTGTGATAGGTGGCATAATAATAAAAATTGCCACATGGAATTTTCATTATATTTTGGAAAAAAAATTAATTGAAAAAAAAAAGCTAGGTAGGCCATACATAACCATAAATAAGTAGGTTGGTAAGTCTTAATACCTACATACATAGGTATTTACTTAGGACCTACCTACCTACCAACCCACATAAGTGGGTAAAAAAGTAAGACCTACTTGTTTAAATACAAAAACATAATATTAAGTGCATTAAATAATAGTTATGAAGATTTGTTTTTTATTTTATGTTTTGCCTTTGGGTTAAGTTTTTTTCAACTCGTCCCAACATGACACATGTATTTTAATGTGAGAACCTAAAAGAACAAATCTTCTTTATATAGTTTGTAACATGGGATTTGAAAATGAAACATATGGGTTAAATCTTAAATAATTGTTCATTTGTTACAATTCAATTACAACTATAACATTTAAGCATTCAAAAACAGGCCAGATCCAAAGGGAAGGCTCCTTTATTTTTGGTGTTTAAACAAAACTTGAACCCTTCCTATTGGCGTGTTTAGTGCATTAAAAATCATTAGAAAACAGAATAAAAATGAGAAAGTTATAGCCCTTCAAACTAGAAGGAATCAATAATTCAAAAAAACAAACCACCAAATGTTACAAAGGGCGGTTCCCAAACACCCAAAAAATTCCTTATATGTTGTTCTATTGTTGTTAGCATTCTAAGATGATTTGTAAAACTTTGGGTGGCGCTCTTATAACACTTTAAATGGTTTAAAATGAATAAAAAATAAGAAAGTTATGAGGTTTGAAAGTAGGAGGGGTCCAAAGGAAAAAAAAACTTGTTTTGTATTAGTTGGAAAAGTTTTTTTTTTTACTTTTTGATTACTCATTTTCCTTTGCATTTCAAAGATGATTTATAGAACTTGAGGTCGCGTTCCCATAACATTTTAAATCAATTAGAATAAAACATATATGATGAAAATATAAATAATTGACGAATATGTATCCTTATTAAATTATAAGTAATTGTATTATAATTATAACATAGTTGAACAATAGTACTTTAGTAGTGGCACATTGGTGACCATATTAATCGTATCAATGGGAATCATAATCGAAAACTAGTTACAAATGTATCCCATAACGGGTGGTGGAGATGTGGACACATGGCATGATTGCATGTATGTACATTATACGCTAGATGTAACATAGTTTTTACTTTAGTGACATATTTATAATAATTTAAAAGTAATTACCACATGCAACTACAATGCAATTCTTGAAAAAATCAAACATGGTTGACTACATATGTATGTACAGTGTCGCAACCCTAACTTGGCCAAGTGTGGGGGTGAAGCCCAACACTTGGAAAAGTTGGGGATTTGGAGCCCTCCGGGACTCCCGAATGTTCAGAG